>Ga0164318_10007596_pt1 | contig 10504 bp, 10 predicted proteins | sample GuaBasSedimGuay9_FD_113734 | JGI IMG/M metagenome (GOLD analysis project Ga0164318, IMG submission 113734) | Subseafloor sediment microbial communities from Guaymas Basin, Gulf of California, Mexico - Guay9, Core 4571-4, 0-3 cm | ecosystem: Environmental > Aquatic > Marine > Hydrothermal vents...
AATATAATGGCATAATTCCTTTGATTCTGATTCATCAACAGGGGGAATGTTAATTATATGCAGTATTATCAATTAACAGGCTGAAACATGAGGCAGATATAATCATTTCGCGAAAACTGAATGCAGGATTCAGGTAACATTAAAAATTAAAAATATCAACATCTTTGGAAATCACATAAAACTTTCGTTGTCATTCAGTGCTCTGCCTCACTGTGAGTTTCCACTTTAAAAATCCTTCCGAAATTCTAAAATATTTTTTCCAGGCACAGTTAAGAAAAAAACATTATCTCATCTTTTGTTTGGAGTGAACTTTTTGTGAAGGAGTGGTCTAAGCTGGAACCCTGTCTTCAAAGTTTAATATCATTACCGTATTTTAGGGTTGATTTAATGACTTTATCCTGATAAACAAAAAAATTCGAAATTTTTGAATTTCTTTGTATTTGTGTTAATTCAGATGACGGCTTGTTACTAACTATTTCAGTAACGACACAATATAGATCGCTGTATAATAAAAAAATATTCTTTTGAGTTTGGAGGGCATGTAATGTTTAAAATTGTAAAACGTGAAGAGATGGCGGAAGGCACAGTGATACTGAATGAGATTGAAGCGCCTTTAATTGCCGGTAAGGCAAAGCCCGGTCAGTTCGTTATTTTAAAAGCTAACGAAACAGGGGAAAGGATCCCTTTGACAATGGCCGATACCGATCCTGAAAAAGGTACAATAACTGTAATCTATATGGTTGTCGGCAAATCTACCGCTCTTTTCAGAGATTTAAATGTCGGCGATTCATATCAAGATGTTATTGGTCCCTTAGGCGCGGCCACCCATATTGAAAAATTAGGCACTGTGGTATGTGTAGGGGGCGGCACCGGCATAGCTGTTTTACACCCTATTACACGCGGTCTTAAAAATATCGGTAACCATGTTATAAGCATCATCGGTGCCAGATCAAAGGATCTGCTGATTTTGGAAGATAAGATGAAAGATGCTTCGCATGAACTTCATATCTGTACAGACGATGGATCATACGGACATAAGGGTTTTGTTACAGATGTATTAAAAGGTGTCTTGGAGAAAAACGATATTCAATTAGTTGTTGGAATCGGCCCTGTTCCGATGATGAAGTTTGTTTGCGAACTGACAAAAAAATTCAATGTAAAGACATTGGTAAGTTTAAATCCAATTATGATTGACGGGACAGGAATGTGCGGCGGATGTCGTGTATCGGTTGGCGGTGAAACAAAGTTTGCCTGTGTGGACGGCCCTGAATTTGATGGTCATGAGGTTGACTTTGATGAGCTTATGCTGCGCCTTCAGGCTTATTTGGAAGATGAAAAAGAGAGTTATGAAAGCTATAAAAAATCAGGCACATAATTATATACAGCTTATTTCATTTTAATAAGCTGTCATATTATGAAACCAAATTTTGTCCTTTTGTGTTTATATTCATACACTAATAGGCTGTCCTAAAATGATAAATTTTTGCAAGGTCAAGAATTTGACCTGTCTGCGTGCGAAATGCACAGGCGGGCCTGTCTGCCGACAGGCAGACACAGAGATTGCGGAAAATAGCCATTTTAGGACAGCCTCCTCGGCAATTTATTATTTTTTGACGATATATTCAGTTATGTTCTATGGAGGATATTATGGCGGAAGCAGATGCTAAAAAAGCTAAAAAAGAAAAGATCCCGAGACAACCAATGCCTGAACAGGAACCTGAGATCAGGGCAAGAAATTTTGATGAGGTTCCTTTAGGGCTGAGCCCTGAAGCGGCTATTAAAGAAGCTCAAAGGTGCATTCAGTGTAAAAATCCCGGCTGTGTTGATGGATGTCCTGTCGGTGTAGACATACCCGGGTTTATAAAGCTTATAAAAGATGGTGATTTTACAGGGTCGATCAGTAAAATCTGGAAAAAAAACAGTCTTCCCGCTGTCTGCGGCAGGGTATGCCCACAGGAAATACAGTGCGAAGGTCACTGTATTGTTGGGAAAAAAGGAGATCCGGTTGCAATTGGCAATTTGGAGAGATTTGTTGCAGATTATGAAAGAGAAAATCGTAAAGCCAAACCGCCTGAAAAAATGGAACCAACCGGGAAAAAAATTGCTGTTGTAGGTTCCGGTCCATCCGGGCTTACCGTTGCCGGTGATCTTATTTTAAAAGGCCATGATGTGACAATTTTTGAAGCTTTTCATAAAACCGGCGGTGTTCTGGTCTACGGAATTCCAGAATTCAGGCTTCCAAAAGCGATTGTTTCATCGGAAGTCGAAGGCCTTAAAAGTCTCGGTGTGAAGGTTGAATGCAATACCGTTGTCGGAAGAACAGTATCGCTGGATGAGCTGTTTGAACAGGGATATGATGCAATCTTTTTAGGTGTGGGAGCAGGTCTTCCCACCTTTCTGAAAATTCCAGGAGAAAACCTTATCGGCATATTTTCCGCTAATGAATATCTGACCCGCACAAATTTAATGAAGGCCTATCTTTTCCCCGAATATGATACCCCGATTATTAGAGGCAAAAAAGTGATTACCCTTGGTGCTGGAAATGTAGCTATGGATGCTGCCCGGACCGCCCTGCGCCTTGGTGCTGAAAGTTCCCGTATTGTTTACCGTCGGTCAAGAACGGAAGTGCCTGCAAGAGGTGCGGAAGTACATCATGCTGAAGAAGAAGGAGTTGAATTCTTTTTTTTAACCAGCCCCGTTAAATTTATAGGAAATGAAAAAGGGCGCGTTGTCGGAATGAAAGGACTGAAGATGGAGTTAGGCGAGCCTGATGATTCCGGAAGACGTCGTCCTATCCCAATAGAAGGATCGGAGTTTGAGATGGAATGTGATTTGGTCATTGTTGCCGTTGGAGCCGGAGCCAACCCATTGCTGACTCAATCCACCGAAGGATTGGCTTTAAACAATTGGGGATATATTATAGCCGACGAGAAAACCGGAAAAACCTCTAAAAAAGGGGTCTGGGCAGGTGGTGATATTGTAACCGGCTCCGCAACTGTAATTTTAGCAATGGGAGCTGGAAGAACAGCCGCTAATTCAATCCATGACTATCTGACACTTGGGTGGTAATTCCAATTTTCCTAACCCGCATTTCTGAGTCCGTTGATTTATGGTCTTTTCGACCGATCTCTGCGCCTGCCTGTAGCGGTTGCGACGCAGACAGGGACACGCACAGGCAGGCGCAGACAGGTTATGAGGAAAAAAATAATCCTTTATATGCCTACGGTTATTTTTTCGCATGCTTTGATCTCGAACGAAAATCCTTATAAATCAACAGGCTCATTTCTCATGAAGAATTAATCATGAAAAATGTGGATCAACAGTTATTCAAAAAAATCAACCCATTTTTGAAATTTTACCGCCTTATCCTCGCCGTACCGCCTTAAGCTGCGAATTATCTCTTCAACTGTCTTTTCTTTAACAACTGTCCGGCTGCTTTTGGAATAAAATTTATCAGCGTAGCATATTACCTTCTCTTCAAGGGAGACAGGAGACATATCCCGCTCCGGAAAAGGAAGATTATATTTTTTTATGTCCCCAACTGTAATGCCTACGCCCACATGCCTCTCACTGACAAGAGCATGCTTTGCCAAATTCATTTCTTCCAATATCTTCCTGCCGAGATAGCCGTGACAACTGTAAGGATATTTACCATTGCAGCCCAATTCAGGTGTATGCGTAAGAAAAATTCCGATATCATGCAGCATGGCGGCTTCTTCTATAAACCTTAAGTTCAAATTAAGATGAACCGCCTTTTTTGCCGTGCTCAGCGCTTTTTCGGCAACACAGATTCCATGCTGAACCAGGATGCCGAAAGTTTTGCTCTTTTCATCATAAAATTTTTTTATAATATCTACCGGATCAAAATTGAAATTCATTTAAAAAGATATCTCTTAAAATTTTCCTGAAAGGAGCACACCCTCTATAAATGGATCAATTTCCCCATCCAGTACACCGTTTACATTGCCGATTTCAAGATTTATCCTGTGATCCTTAACCATCTGATAAGGATGGAGCACATAAGACCTGATTTGACTGCCCCAAGCTATTTCATCCTTACTGCTGTGCATTTCATGAATTTTTTCTTCTTGTTTCCGCTTTTCAAGCCGGTACAGTCTGGCTTTCAAAACCTTCATCGCCATCTCTTTGTTTCTATGCTGGGATTTTTCCTGCTGGCACTGAACAACGATCCCGGTAGGAACATGGGTAATGCGTACAGCGCTGCTTGTCTTGTTTACATGCTGACCGCCGGCACCACTTGCCCTGTAAACATCAATTCGCAGATCATTATCATCAATATCGACAACGATCTGATTGTTCAGCTCCGGATAGACAAATACAGAGGCAAAAGAAGTATGCCGTTTTCCGTTCGTATTAAAAGGAGAAATTCTGACAAGCCTGTGCACACCATTTTCTGCTTTTAAATAACCGTAGGCATATTCTCCGCTTGCAGTAAAAGTTACGCTTTTAATCCCTGCTTCATCACCTGGCTGGAAATCGATTACACTGACGTTAAAGCCTTTACGCTCAACCCATCGAAGATACATTCTATAAAGCATTTCCGCCCAATCCTGTGCTTCGGTTCCTCCTGCTCCGGCATTAATTGAAACAATAGCATTATTTTTATCATCTTCCCCGTCAAGCATCAACTCTACTGAGAGCTTTTTTATTTGGCCGCCGATTAATTCAACCTGTTTTACAACCTCCTGTACTGTATCCTCATCATCTTCTTCCAGGCCGAGTTCAAGCATTATATCGCTTTCTTCAAGCTCAATGGAAAGCTTTTTCATACGTTCAACCTGATTTGTCAGCAATGTCCTCTCTTTTAAGAGATTTAAGTTTGCTCCATGATTATCCCAAAACCCTTCTTTGGCAACAAGCTTTTCAATTTCAATTAATCTTTTCTCTTTACCAGCCAAGTCAAAGACAGTTTTTCAATTTATCTAATTTCAAACAATAGTCTTTAATCGTATGCTTGGTATCTAACGACATTTTATTCCTCCTGTAATCAAATTTTGACAATTGAAGGCCATAATATAGATTAACACATTTCACCCTATAAAATTAGTTGTTAGGTATTAACTGCTAATAACTGACCGCACAGATCGAAAAATTTCCGTTTAAAAATTTCTCACTTCAACTGGCGTCCTTAAACTTAAGGCGAGAAATCCCGGAGAAAAACATTACCAGTAAAGCTGCAATTAGGCAGACCAAAGCAAAAAAATCATTTGAATGGGTATAAATGGATTTTTCTAATATTACAGGCACTAAGCGGGTCATAATCTTTTCCTCAAAAAGGGGCGTTGAGGCAATGATCCTGCCAACAGGGTCCACAAAACCACTAATACCTGTATTTGCAGATCTTACCAAAGACCGTCTGTTCTCAACTGCCCTGAATACGGCCATAGAAAAATGCTGATAAGGTGCGCTCGACATGCCATACCATGCATCATTGGTAATATTTAGCAGTAATGAGGCATTATTTTCAACCATCTTTCTGGACAAGGAAGGAAAAATTATTTCATAACATATCTGTACTCCTAATTTGTAATTTCTCCAGTTAATCGTATGCCCTTTTTTACCTTCCTTGAAATCTCCAACGTGACTTACTATCTTTCCAAAAAAGGGAAACCATTTCTTCAAAGGAACATATTCTCCAAAGGGGACAAGATGGGTCTTATCATACCTGTCCAGTACATTCCCCCCTGAACCTATTAAATAGGCGCTGTTGTAATAATTTATAATTTTATTTTCGCGGATAAAATAAGGGCTTCCGACAAGAAAATCCGAGCCTGTGTCACAAGCGGCTTGCAATACCATTTTTGACAAAATTTCATTGTAAAGAAAGTAAAAGGGAGCAGATGTTTCAGGCCATACAATGAGATCAGGCTTATCCGCTTTAGTTGAAAGAGAAAGATTTATATATTTTTTTGTAGTTGAAACTTGAAATGCTGGATCCCACTTTATTGACTGACTGATATTTCCCTGAACAATTGAGACCGATACTTTTGGAGAAGCTGAAGCTAACTCATCGATAAACTTTATGCGCGATTTTCCATAAAACCAGATAAATCCGGCTATTAAAACAAATGCCAGAAATAAGAGAGCTGCTTCTGTTTTGTTAACCGTTTGATCCTGCCATTTCAATCCGGTAAATTTTAATATTAATAAAAAAATAAAGGCATTTGCAAATACAACTGCGAAAGATACACCATATACACCAAATATATCTGAAATCTGTATCAGATGCAACTGCTTATATTGAGAGTATCCTATCAATTCCCAAGGAAATCCGGAAAATAAAAAAGAGCGGATATATTCAAGAGAAACCCATAGCAAGGGGATAAAAAAAATAAATATTAAAGAACCTGAGGAGAATCTGGTTAACCCTAAAGAAAATGTTGCAGGGAAAAAGGCAAGTATAAGAGAAAAAACAAAAAGAACGAATAAAGACAAATAGACAGGAAGGTTACCGTACCAGTTCATTGCATAGATCAGCCAATATAAAAGGGTACAGTAATGAACAAAGCCTGTCAAAAGACCAAGAAAAAAACTGTTTCTTGGAGATAAATTTCTTAATGAAACAAGTAACGGAACCAGAGCAAACCAGGCAAACCAATAAATACCAAACTTTGGAAATGATCCTGTGAGCAAAAAACCGCTCAAGACAGCTAAAATGAATTTTTTTATATTGAGATTATCTGTTATTCCCATTGCGACAAATTTAAAAATTATAAATCGAAATGAGCTTTTATTTTAAACACATTTACTGCAGGAAGGTTAATAATATCCATTACGCCTGTTTCTTGAGAAATTTTTTTTAGATTTGTCCTTATTTCCTCCATAGAAGGCGAAATAAAAGTAAACCAAATATTAAATTTATCATTATTCCTTTCGTAATTATGGGTTACTCCCTTATAGCGGTTTACAACATCTACAAAAGAATCAAACCTTTCCGCTGGAACTTTTGCCGCACAAAGCGTGCTGACAAAACCTAACTTTTTGGGGACAAAATTGCCGCCGATTCGTCTGATAACACCATTTTTTTTTAGCCGATCAATTCGCTCTATAACATCATCTTCGGAGAGACCGACATCATTGGCAATTGCAAGATAAGGACGCTCTATTATGGGGAAATCCGACTGAAGACGGTTAAGAAGAATTCTATCTATATCATCCATTTGAGCTAAAAATACAAGGCCTGCATTGAGCGATTTTTGCTTGATCTGCGCTGATTTCATGCACATAAAGGGTTTGAGAAATTCTTGACTCGCCGCATTATATGCCTGTTTTACCGACAAACACGTGGTGTTTCGTGAATTTTTTAAATTATATAATACTTGTCAGAATTTTACAATCCTGACGTTTCTTAAAGTTCGGATACCTTATGCGCTTCTCCTTAAAATGTCATTTTTTTGTATTGCTCGCGGTCATATCAGTGCTTACAAAAAAGTGTGCCCCGCTGATTGAGCGGGGCACACTTTTTTGTAAGATAAAAAACAGGCTTCAATATTATAATTAAACACAGCCCGTCGGTTTTGGAAGGCCGGCCATTTTACAAGCTCCTTTACCCGGACCTGACGGGAAGAGCTCGTAAATATGTTTTAATTTAAAACCGGTAACCTTGGATAATACACGGACCATTGGAGCAATTCCATTCTTCTCATAATATTCCTGAAGAACGCTGATCACTTTCTTGTGCTCTTCGTTGAGCTCGTCAATACCTTCTGTACTTTTTACATATTGAACCCATTCATCACATTTTCCGTTTTCATAATTATCAATAAACCCATCCTCATCAACGGAAAATGTTTTTCCGCCAAATTCTACCTCTGCCATTTATATTCCTCCTTTAAAATATTTTTCCTTCACGTTCACTGTTTGCCGACTTAAAACAAACATTATCAAATTAATGAAACATTCATTATATTAATGCTTCATTATTGTCAATATGAAAAAACAAACAACTAACTAATTATTTTATAGCCCTTTACAAACAATAACATGTTGTTCACTGAAAAAATTCGGCCTGTGCGGTTAACCGTCAGCGGCTAAAACTGCAGGGTATGGGAGAAAGCCCATCATCTTGATAAATAATGAGGATGTTGAACCGCTTTATCCAAAAGCTGACAGTTAGCCGCTAAAAGCTAATACTAATAGCTGATCGTACAGATCGAAAAATTTCATTTTAGTACAGTCTTCTAACAGAAAAACAGATCCTGCCTTAGGTTAAAAACAGCCTCCTAGTACTCCTTGGGCATATCATTTAGCTGTGCCAGGGAAAAAACAGGACCGTCCTTGCATACCAGTTCCTTGCCTATATTGCATCGTCCGCAAATACCTATGCCGCATTTCATACGCATCTCAAGAGACATTATAATATGGTCATGTGCGTAACCGAGTTTATCAAGAACAGGCTGTGTAAACTTAATCATGATAGGCGGTCCGCAAACAATTGCATATGTGTCAACATCAGCAGGCGGCGCTTTTTGCTCCGTAATGGTCGGTACAAATCCAATATTGTATTTCCAGTCAGGATCATCCGTACCGTCTACAGTTATATGCATGTTAATATCATCTCGCTTCTCCCACTCCATAAGCTCATTCCTGTAAAGCAGCATACCAGGAGTCCGCGCGCCATACACAACATGAATATCTTTAAATTTAGAACGGTTTGCGGGATCCAGCATGTAAATAATAGATGATCGAAGCGTTGTAAATGCAAAGCCTCCACCGATAATCACAACGTTTTTCCCTTCAAGGATTTCCCAGGGATACCAGTTGCCAAGAGGTCCGCGCATTCCCATAATATCTCCTACTTTCATATTATGCAAAAAGGTTGAAACCAGGCCGACCTTATTGACAGTATACATGACAAATCCTTTTTCCGTCGGGGATGATGCAATCCCAATGGGAATTTCTCCCTTTCCTGTAACAGAAAGCTCTGCAAACTGCCCTGCTTTGTAAGAAAACTTTTCTTCGTCCTCTGGGTTAACAAATACATACTTAAAGGTTTTTAGATTTTTATCTTCAGTTTCAGTTATTATTTCATCAATGCGAACCGGATAAGGCAAATATGGATTATCCACTTAAATACCCCCTCTTCTTTTTATCAATTTGCTTGGCCGGTGTCGGCTTCATAACTATTCATCATGTTGCAGACTCTTCTGATATCAATATTAACAGGGCACATGCGAATACATCGGCCGCATCCAACACACTGGATTCCATCGCCATACTTGTCAACATAATATTTCAGCTTATGCATGAAACGCTGGCGAAGCCTTTTCATCTTGTTATCCCTGGGGTTATGCCCTGAGCCGTGATATGTAAATAGTGGATACATACAACTATCCCAGTTGCGCATCCGGACTCCTGAACTGCCCTTAACTTCGTCCTGAATATCAAAACACCAGCAGGTTGGACACAAATATGTGCATGTTCCGCAATTTATGCAGGAAAAAGATATCTCTTCCCAAAAAGGGGCGTCAAATAACTCTATTGTTGTTTTGTCTTTTAATTTATCTGTCTTAACAGAAGATACGACTTTGGCTTCAGCCTCTTTCTTCATCTCTTCAATTGTCTGGATTGAAGAGTCAAAATCTGCAATCAAGTCCCATCCGGAAACTCTTAACAGATCTTCTCCTTTTGATGTAATAATTTTGGCAAGATAATGGTCTTCTAAATCAACGAGCAATATATCCAGCCCTTCTTCATGAAAAGGGCCGCTGCCGGCTGTTGTACAAAAGCAGGTATTTGCCGGGGTTGTGCACGCAAGACCAATAAAGGTCGTTGTTTCATAAGCTTGAACCCAGTATGGATCCCTGTACTCAGGATTATCAAAATTCCGTTTTACCAATAGAAAAGCCAAAGCATCGCAAGGTCTTATGCCGACTACAGCACGTGGTGAATAATCTTTGTCAACCTCTTTCATTAAATGATGATCGTCATCTTTTTCATCAAGGGTATATTCGAACATTATTTCAGATTGTGGAAAAACAATTGCTTTAGGCGAAAGACGCGAATTTTTGTAATTTAAATCCGGTACTTCTCCTGATTTAAGTTCTTTAAAATCATAAAAGTCATTATCTTTTACCGGGCCGAATAATCGGTAGGAATCCCTTAATTTTTCGAGTCCTTCGGCCCAAGCTTCCTTTCCTATCTTTATGGCCTTCATAACATTTGCCCTTATTAAAAATTGTATCACGCCCTATTTAGTGCCTGAACGCAAGCCTTATTAAAAAAATAAAACCAGAATTGATTATATACTTGAGTTTTCGAAAAATAGTTTTAATGTTTGGCATTATAATTGCTTAACCAATCTTCAGTATCGAGTTTTGAGCGATGAGTTTTGAGATCAGGAATGGGGACGAAATAACTTCTCCAACTATAAAATGCACAAAAAATACAAAAAATTTCTCATTCCAGGACAGCCTCCCCAGGCATTTTTCTCAATTCTCATTACCCTTAGTCACTCAGCAAAATTTATGCCATTATCTATTGA
>Ga0164318_10007597_pt1 | contig 10504 bp, 12 predicted proteins | sample GuaBasSedimGuay9_FD_113734 | JGI IMG/M metagenome (GOLD analysis project Ga0164318, IMG submission 113734) | Subseafloor sediment microbial communities from Guaymas Basin, Gulf of California, Mexico - Guay9, Core 4571-4, 0-3 cm | ecosystem: Environmental > Aquatic > Marine > Hydrothermal vents...
AGTTTCTTGTATGAACTTGAGAGTTGGAAATTCAAAATGGCAAAGGTTTTTACGAATTTGATGTTGGAAAGGAAAAACCAATTATCGGAACTGAATAAATTCGTGTATTACAAACTGGCGCTTGTGATTAAATATTGTTTCGATAAAATAACTCCATACAACAAAATCATATTTCAAAACAAACAAAATGAACCTCTACAAATAAGGATTCCATACTTATGAAAAATTTTCGGGGGATTGCAACAATTTTTATTTTAATTGACAGATAATTCTCTTAATTTGGTTTGAACTGAAAATAGATTATTATATTATAATTCGATAATACACAGAAGGAGATAAATATGGAAAGGAAAAGAGTTTATCTTTTCGGAGACGGAAAAGCGGAAGGCGATGCTTCGATGAAAGACCTGTTGGGAGGCAAAGGAGCAAACCTTGCCGAAATGAATTTAATCGGAATACCTGTCCCTCCCGGTTTCACTATTACCACGGAAGTGTGTACCGAATATTACACACTTGGCAAAGAAAAAGTTCTCAATTTAATCAAAAATGATGTGATTAAAGGAATCGAAAACATCGAAAATATTATGGGAACCAAATTCGGTGACAAACAAAATCCTTGCCTTGTTTCCGTTCGTTCCGGAGCAAGAGTTTCCATGCCCGGTATGATGGATACGATTTTAAATCTCGGTTTAAATGATGAAGTTGTGGAAGGATTGGCGCAGAAAACCGGTAATGAACGGTTTGCTTGGGATTCTTACCGCCGTTTTGTTCAAATGTATGGTGATGTGGTTTTAGGTTTAAAACCGGCTTCAAAAGAGGAAATTGATCCGTTTGAAGAAATCATTGAAGATTTAAAAGAGGAACGCCACATTCTACTCGATACCGAACTAACAACCGAAGATTTGAAAAAACTCGTAACAAGATTTAAAAGCGCTATTTTAGAAAAAACCGGACACAAATTTCCGGAAAATCCTTGGGATCAGCTTTGGGGAGCGATATTAGCCGTATTCGACAGTTGGAATACGGAAAGAGCAATTTATTATCGGAAAATTAACAACATTCCGGACGATTGGGGAACTGCAGTAAATGTACAAGCGATGGTTTTCGGAAATATGGGAAATGATTCCGCGACCGGTGTTGCTTTCACCCGTGATGCGGCAACCGGAGAAAATATTTTCAATGGAGAATACCTGATAAATGCTCAAGGCGAAGATGTTGTTGCCGGAATTAGGACACCACAACAAATTACTTTGGAAGGTTCTCGACGCTGGGCAAAATTGGCAAATATTTCCGAAGAAGAAAGGAAAAACAAATATCCTTCCCTGGAAGAAACCATGCCTGAAATTTTCCAACAACTCTCTGAAATAGAAAAAAAATTGGAACAGCATTATCGTGACATGCAAGATCTGGAATTTACAATTCAAAATGGAAAACTTTGGATTTTACAAACGAGAAACGGAAAAAGAACGGGCGTGGCAATGGTCAGAATTGCGATAGAAATGCTAAAAGAAGGATTAATAGACGAAAAAACCGCACTTTTACGAGTTGAGCCAAACAAACTGGACGAATTGCTGCACCCCGTTTTTGATAAAGCGGCAATCAGAAAAGCAAAAGTTATTGCCAAAGGTTTACCTGCTTCTCCCGGTGCGGCGACCGGACAAATTGTTTTTTTCGCGGACGACGCTGAAAAATTGGCGAAAAAAGAACATGAATTAATTTTGGTAAGAATAGAAACTTCTCCCGAAGATTTGAAAGGAATGAATGTTTCCAACGGAATTCTTACTGCTCGCGGCGGAATGACTTCTCACGCTGCTGTCGTGGCAAGAGGTATGGGAAAATGTTGTGTTTCTGGAGCCGGAAATATTAAAATCGACTATAAGGCAAGAACTTTAACCTGCGGTGATATTGTTCTGAAAGAAGGAGACTGGATTTCCTTAAACGGTTCAACCGGCGAAGTTTACGAAGGAAAAGTAGATACTAAGACTCCGGAGTTAAGCGGTAATTTTGGCGAATTAATGAAACTCGCCGATAAATATTCAAAAATGTATGTTCGTACAAACGCCGACACTCCGCATGATTCCAGAATTGCCAGAAACTTCGGTGCAAAAGGAATAGGACTTTGCAGAACAGAGCATATGTTTTTCGAAGGCGACAGAATTATAGCGGTTCGAGAGATGATTCTTGCAGAAAACGAAGCTGGTCGCCGACAAGCGCTCGATAAACTTTTGCCGATGCAACGTTCAGATTTTGAAGGAATTTTCGAGGCAATGAACGGTCTTCCGGTAACCATAAGACTTTTGGATCCGCCTCTACACGAATTTGTTCCCAAAGAAAAAGAAAACCAGGAAGAAATGGCACAAGAAATGGGAGTGCCGCTTGCACAAATTCAGGCAAAAGTTGATTCATTGTCCGAGATGAATCCGATGTTGGGACATCGTGGTTGTCGTCTGGGAAATACTTATCCGGAAATTACCGAAATGCAAACAAGAGCAATTATTGAAGCGGCTCTGAATGTTCGCAAAAGAGATGTGGAAGCAAAACCGGAAATCATGATACCTTTGGTAGGAACGGTGGAAGAATTGAAAATGCAAAAAGATATTATTCAAAAAACAGCGGAACGGGTTTTTCAAGAAAGAAAAGAAAAAATAGATTTTCTCATCGGAACTATGATAGAAATTCCTCGTGCCGCTTTAATTGCAGACAAAATTTCCGAACATGCGGAATTTTTCTCTTTTGGGACAAACGATCTTACTCAAATGACATTCGGTTACAGCCGTGATGATGCAGGAAAATTCCTTCCTATCTATTTGAAAAAAGGCATACTAAAGCATGATCCGTTTCAAATTCTTGACCAAGAAGGAGTTGGACAATTAGTTGAAATGGGGACTCGAAAAGGGCGAAAAACAAAGCCGGATCTTAAAGTCGGTATTTGCGGAGAACATGGCGGTGAACCGTCTTCGGTGAAATTTTGCCATAAAATCGGAATGAACTATGTAAGCTGTTCACCGTATCGAGTACCGATTGCAAGATTGGCAGCCGCCCAAGCCGCAATTGAAGAAAATTAGACCAAAAAAGGGGGAAAGAATTTCCCCCTTTTATTTTTTTAACTACTTATTTTTTCAAAAGACAAACGTTTTAAAGAAATTATTTCCGAGGCTATTTCCTCAATTGCTTTTCCGGTTACATTAATTATGGTCCAGCGAGGATTTCTGCTAAAAATTTTATGAGCAAATTTTAATTCTTGCTGCACATATTCAAAAGTAGAATATTGCCCGGTCTGTTCACCAAGTCTTTCATGGCGTACCTTCCTTAATTCCGCCAATCTTCGAGCCGAAGTCGTTAAACAAAAAACATTTTCGGGATTAATTTCGAATAAAGTTGCAGGTGGCTCCATTCCCATTACAATCGGAACATTTGCTACCAGCCATCCTTCGAAAGCTAAATAAATACTTAAAGGTGTTTTGAATGTTCGGGAAACGCCCACCAATACTATTTCCGCTTTATGCAATTCGTTGCTTCGCATACCATCATCATGTTTAAATGCAAAATTTGTAGTTTCCACTCTTCGAAAATACAAATTATTCAAATGCCTGAACAAACCGGGCTTTTCCATCGGAGTTACCGAAAAATAATGAGACAAACGGGAAAGAAGAGGACCCATTAAATCAATAGCTTCCAAATTTCTTATTCTGCTTTGTTGAATTAAAAAATCTCTAATGCTATCCGACACAAATGTATGAATAATTATACCATTCACTTTAGCGGCTTCTTCAATTACTTCTCGCACAGCTTCTTTCGTAAAAACAGCTTGTTTTTTTTCGTATCTAACTTTAATTTTGGGAAATTGAGTTAAGGCGGCTCGTAACATTTGTTCCGCTGTCCAACCTGTTCCATCTGATACAATAAAAATATAAAACATTTTTCCTCTTTTTGAAAAATCAAAACTTTCCTAAGAAAAAGATGTCAACGATTAAATCATATAAAAAATGAAAAAGTCCTTTTCAGGACTTTTTCATCCCTACAAGCCCCCTTTACGGTTTTTCTTGCAGATTCAGGTGTTTAGGAGTGTATTAATGAATAAAATTAATTACTTTTTATTTTATTTATTGCAAATTCAAGAGTTGAGAAGAGTTCCTCCTCTTCAAACGGTTTAAAAAGAAAGCCGAATGGCTTGGTTTTTTTTGCTTTATCTAAAGTCTCACTGTCGGCATATGCGGTAATATAAATCACAGGAATCTTAAATTTGATAAAAATATCTTTGGCCGTTTCAATTCCGTTTAATTTACCATCCAACATGATATCCATTAAGATCAAATCCGGCTTGAGTCTTTTCGTTTCTGCAATAGCTTCTTCCCCTGAAGCAACTATGCCAATCACATCATATCCAAATTCCTGCAGAGTCATTTTTAAATCTTCTGCAATAATTCTCTCATCTTCGGTAATTAATATTCTTCCCAAGGGCATCTTCTCTCTTCAATTAATCTTTTTTAATAATCTTAATTTCATCATCAACAATAATGATGAAATAATCTTCGGATTCATATACTTTCATTTTTCCCCCTCAATAATTAATCTTTGGAAACAATAAATATTTCATCATCAATTATTACGATTACATAATCATCCGTAACTTCCAAAATTTCAAACTTTTCACCTTCCAATTCCTCCACGGTAATATATTCCGCATCTTCCACATTAGCTTCCACAACATTTTTTACATTTTCTTTAGCGGTGGCTTCCAAATCCGAATACGACAAAGCAAATGTTATATTCGTAAATAATAAAGCTCCCAGCAAAATTGCTAACACTTTCTTTTTCATGTTTCCCCCTTTAAAATTTTTTTTTCATATTTTTCTCTCATATATATATGTCGAAAAATCCCAAAGTGTGACGACACCACTCAAAAAAAATTATTTTTTTTATTTTCGCAATCACCGTCTTTTGTTGTAACTAACTGTTGTATATGGAATTATGACACACCTATAAAAAATAATTTTTTTTGCTTTTTCTTCAAAAAATTAATATTGAATTGTCTTTTTTTTATGAAAAAATTAAAAAATCATCTTCCCCTCCCCCTCGATTTCCAAAAAATTTTAATACTTGACATATTGTCAATAAACAAAAAGAGAAGAGTGAGAAAAAGATTGATCTAATAGAAATTAGATTGAGGGATTTTATGGAATATCAGTATAAAGATTTGGAAAAATTTCAAAATTTAGCTTTTAAATATGCTTTATATAAATTAGAAGAAGAAGAAGCAGCGAAAGAGGTAGCTTCACAAACTTTAAGTTTATTCATCTTAAAATCCGATAAAATTGAAAATATTAAATCCAAGCAATGGATTATCTCAACTTGTAAAACATTTTGCAAAGAGTTCTTTAGAAAGAATACCAAAAGAAGAAAAAACGAATTCAAATTCCGAAACGATATTTTAGAGAAAATTAGATATAAAGATAATAATGAAACTAACGAAGCGTTAATTCATGCTTATAATGAATCTTATAACACATTGTCAAACAAAGAATTAAAGCTCATTCTGTTTTATTTTCAATGCGGTGAAAGTGTTTCCGAAATGCACGCTCTTTTAGGCGGTTCGTACTCAACACTCCGTCAACAAATTTCCAGAATCAAACGCAAATTAAAGGCGGAAACTTTCAAAAAACTTGGCTATATTGCAACCAAAAAAATTGTTTCTCCTCAACTAAATGACTTGATCACTAAATTTATTCAAAGATTTAAAGATAATTTGGAAAAAAATACATTGTACAAAATGTATTACTATTTTTCCGAGAAAGACTTAAAAAATTATAATCCGGATTATGATATTGAAAAGGTAATGGATTACGAAATTGAGCTTAATAATTCGATTTATAAAGTCTGGGTATTTTTTAAAAACAAAAAACAGGAATCTGATTCGTTTTTTATCGAATTCTACATAAATGAAAAAAATTTTTTAAAGATTATTACTCCCCCTACAAAACCGAAAAAGTTTATCAAACTGAAGACAGATTCGGTTGAAGGGAAAAAAATAAAACAATTGCTAAATCAATATCCTCCCGATAAATCGGGGAAAAGCCAAATTCCTTCCGCTTTGCTTGAAGAGATTATTAACCAGATAAAAAAAGGAACTTAAGATAATTCCCTTATTGTTTATGCTTCCAATGAACAGGCATTAATGTTTCATAATACTCATCATCAAATTTTTGCAGTTTGACTGATGAAACCGTCCAGCCAAAAGAAGAATGTATATTGTTAAAATCATTTTTCTTTATCCAATTTCCATAAATATCTCTTCTGATAAATTTTGGATTTACACCCATGATAATTTCAGCTTTTTTCCATATCTTTTCCAACTCTTCTTTTGTTAATGAGATTTCATCGTTCATAAACAACTCCTTATTCCTTATTTAATTACAAAAAACCATTGGCGGATATAATAAAGGAGAAGAGATTATGAAGCTTTTTTTTAATTTCAACTATATCCGCCATAAGATCAAGGGGGAGAGTTCCATCCGATTACAATTGATAACCGGACAGAACTCAGGGGAGTGATTTATGGGATTAATTTAATACCATTTTAAAATCTTCCGTAACTGAATTTCCTCGAATTGCCTCTTCGATTATCTCTTTTAATTTGGAACAAGAAAAGGGCTTTAATAAATAACCACTATTTTCAATACTATGTATCTCTCTCCAAATTTTATCATCGGCAAAAGAGGTAAGAAAGATAATTGCCGTTTTTCGTTTCGACATTATTTTCTTCGCCAATTTGATGCCGCTCATTTCGCCTTTGATCTTAATATCCATTAAAATCAAATCAGGAGCATTTTTTTCGAATAGTTCATATGCTTGCTCCGCATTATCGGCGATTCCTATAACATGATAACCGAATTCTTTGATTGTCATTCTAATGTCTTCGGCTATAATTCGTTCATCTTCCACAATTAATATACCACTCATCCTCTCTCCCCTTTGGATTTTATCATACCTCCAAACGACGAATTTTTTCCGTTTTGTTTTTTATCTGAAACGAACAAATATAAGGGAATTTGCTCAATCTAATACATTCGGGACAGAAAATTCCTTTTAGCGGTTTGGATTTTCTGATCTTAACATTTTTTTTGCCGCTGGGATAATGCGAACACATCGGATGCCAATGCCAAACATCACTTTCCGAGTCTCTGACATATATTGTCACAATTTCCTCTATTAATCATAAACAATGTAGATTTTGCCTTTATAGCGGATAAGAGTATATCCCTCTCCCACTTCCAAAATTTCATATTCTTCCCCTTTTAATTCGTCCCAAGTTATTTCAGGATATTGACTTAAGTTATCAAATTTCAATTTTTCGATATTATCTTTATTGAAATTAAATTGACCAAATAATCCGGAAATAATTTTTTGATTTCGGTAAAAAAATAAATTTTCCATGATTCCTCCTTTCATAGTAGTTGACGAAGAAATTCGGAAAAGGGGACGGAATCTGGTTTAATTTATTGGTTTACAAATAGTTATGGAGAGACCTGGATGACATTAAAAAAAGGAGATTCCGAAAAATACCAAAAAGTAATCAAACTCGCGTATTCTGAAATTTCCAAACAAATAAACAATCAGGAAGATATAAAAGAATTATCTCACATGATCGCCATTAAATATTTTCTGAATAAATCTAATATCAAAAATGAAAACAATTGGATAATTACCGCGGCAAAAAATGCCGCCATCGACTTTTTGCGAAAAAGTAACCATGATTTACTCCGTAATTCCAATGATTTTGAGAAAGTTGAGAATCGCATTACCGCCAATTTATTGGAAAACAAACCGGAAAAGGACACCAAAGAAATTCTTGAAAATGCCAAAAATATTCTGTCAGTTCAAGAACGGAAACTGTTGGAACTCTATTTTCGAGAAGGAAAACGACTAAAAAAAATTTCCAGATATAGAAATATCGGTTATGAAGGTTTGAAGAAAAAACTCTATCGATTAAAAAAGGAAATTAAAGCCGAATATAATAGAAAAATGGGAATGATTGCGACCAAAGAAATTATAGGCGCCAGATTACACGAAAATATAATCTATTTTGTTAAACAATTTCAAAAAGCGATTGAAGAAAATTCTTTGGACAGAATGAAATTTTATTTTCGCGATTGTTCAATTCCGACAAAAATTCCGGATATAAAAATAAGTAAAATAATCCAATACGAAGTAAAATTAATTGATAAAAGCACTTATAAATTAGTCGTTTATTATATTAACAACAACGGAACTTTCTCTGCTTTTAATGCAATATTTGAAATTTATAATAGAAATTCAATCCGAATTTTGGATTTTCCGAAAACTCCTACTAAAATTATCGCTATTTCCAAAGAAGAAGCAAAAAAAATCGAAGGAGAATTGGTTGTTAATGAAAAAGGAATGCTAAATCTCAAAAAAACGGATTTAGAGATTTTGCTCAAAGAAAAGAAAGTAAGAACCGAAGTAATTTTTGAAAACGAAGAATAAAAGTTTTAAGCTTTTTGTAAAATCAAAATTATTTTAGTGCCGTGAGGGAAATTTTTTTCTACACGAACCTTTCCGCCAAAACTTTCGATTGCCTTTTTTACAATAAACAATCCTAAGCCGGTATTACCGGTTTTTCCATATTTATAACTCTCGTCGAAGATTTTATCTTGAATATTGGCGGGAATACCAACGCCGTTATCAGCAATGACTATTTCACATGTCTTGTCTCGAGGGATAATTTCAATTTTTATTGTGTCCGCTTTACCGTGCAAAATTGAATTTTGGATAACATTATTAAAAACGGAAACCAAAGTTTCATCGGCAAGAATTCGGCAATTTCCTTCGGAAATTATGTTAATCGTTCGGAAATTGGACACAATTTTATCGACAACTTTTTTTAGATCATAAGCGATTAATCTTTTTTGCGAGACAATTATTTCGAGCTCTTTCATTCGTCTGATTAAATCAATGCTTTTTCGAATACTTTTCAAAATATCTTCGAGGTATTCTTCTTTACGAGTTGCCTTATAAAGTCTTACGGCACTTTTAATCACAGACAAATTATTTGTTAAATCATGACGCAATATTCTATTTATAAGTTTTAGATGTTCTTTGTGAGAAGCAATTTTTTTCTCGGCTATTTTTCTTTCTTTTATTTCTCGTTGCAATTCCGTATAATTGCGAGCATTGTTTAAAGCAATTGTTGCGTAAGTTGCAAAAGTTTCAGCCAATTTTAATTCTCTTCGTGTAAAAATTCTCCCGATTCTATTTAGAGTTAAAGCTCCTAAAACCTTATTGTCGGAAATAAACGGAGCAACTATTAATCTCTCGTTTTCCAAAACGGAAGTTCCCGGAATTTGGAAACCGTTTTGCTCGGTTCTGGTATTGTTGAAAATCATACATTTTTTGGCTTTTACCGCTTTGCCCGTAAAACTATTATCGATGTTAATCGGTTGTTTTAGGATTTCTTTTTCATAAGTCGGATCTACTGCAACCGTCGGATTTAAAGATTTTCCGTCTTTCGCCAAAATATAATTTGTGCAACCATGAGCTTCAATCAGATTCATCACTTCCCGCGCAATTATTTTCAGAACTTCATTGATATTCAAACACGAAACAACATTTTTGGCGGTCTCCAATACTCTTTCCAAGTGAATGCTTTTTCGGGTATCCGACTCTCGCAATCTTCTTTCCGAAGTAATATTTCTTCCAAAGAAAATAATCTGTCTGATTTTATTATCATCCGAAAAAATCGGGTAAATATCAATATGATAAACCTCATTATGCAAAGTTTCTTCAAATTCCAAAGGACTTCCGGTAGTAATCAATTTTTTAATTCTTTCTTTAAGCTCCGTATAAAATTTTTCACTGATAAACTTTTTAAGTTTGTAGCCGACAACATTTTCTTTGCTTTTGCAAATATATTGAATCGCAAGCTCGTTGCATGCTATGATTTTTGTATCCAAATTCATAATCAGTGAAGAATACGGCAAAAGATTAAGAACGGAAAAAACCATTTCCTTGTTTGCCAAAAAATCACTGAGAGTAGATGTTTTTTTCTTAAGAGAAAAGTTTTCTTTCTCTAATAAAATAATTTTTTGGATCAGTTGTTCTTTGGATAAATTTTTCAATTGCATTTTTATAAAACCGCATAAGATTACTGATGAATTTTCACCACATTTATTGCTTGAATTCCTTTGTCGGTGTTTATGGTGTCAAATTCCACTTCTTCGTCGGCATTTAAAAACTTTCTGTCTTTATCAGAGGGAGTTACAATAGATTTCCAATGCACAAAATATTCTTTTTCTCCGTTTTCGGATAAAATAAATCCATATCCTTTCGATTCGTCAAACCATTTCACTCTACCTTTCATTTGTTCAGCTCCTGTTCTTTTTTATGGCAAAAGTTTAAAAATTATTCAATAATTGCAAGTTTTTTTTCAATTAAAAAAATCAAATCCCATTTTTTAAACCAATATCACAGTTTGGAAAAAGTTCGC
>Ga0164318_10007598_pt1 | contig 10503 bp, 10 predicted proteins | sample GuaBasSedimGuay9_FD_113734 | JGI IMG/M metagenome (GOLD analysis project Ga0164318, IMG submission 113734) | Subseafloor sediment microbial communities from Guaymas Basin, Gulf of California, Mexico - Guay9, Core 4571-4, 0-3 cm | ecosystem: Environmental > Aquatic > Marine > Hydrothermal vents...
AAGGGCTGAGGCCATGCCTGTGAGAGAAAAGCCTTCCAAGCCTGTGACACGGGTTCGAAACAAGCTCTTTTCAAAAAAGAGCTTGACCAGAAAGGAGCTTCACCACACTTCGTTCCGCTCGCTTCCAATAAAGTTTTTAAAAGCAACCAAAAAAGAAATGTTTTGTTTAGGATACGAAAATCCCGTCCGGCGCATTTTTGGATTTATTCTGCGTACACAAGGATGGATAAAACAACATATCTGAGAATATGTGCAAGACTTCTATGTTATCAGGTAAGGATATTGATAAGAGTAGAGAATGGGTATTCAGAGAGTTTTTGGTTATGTTGATGAATAGTTAACAAAGCTTTCTAATAAAGATTTAAAAACTTCCTATCCAATAATATCTTGATTCTGATGAAAGTAAAACTAATCGCACATACCTATGACCCTGAAAAAATTGTTGGAATCTCCGCATATACCTCAATATCAGAGAAAGGACCGATAGCCAAGATGGAAGAATATGACAATGAGAAAGGAAAGAAAATTATAAAGAACCTTGTTTCATACGGTCACCATTCTGTAATTGAGCATGCAACGTTTACTTTTGGTGTTGAAGGCATTTCCCGAACATGCACACACCAGCTTGTCCGTCATCGCATTGCTTCTTACACGCAACAAAGTCAGCGCTATGTAAAATTCACAGACCTCGATTATGTAACACCGCCTACTATTCAACGACATGAGGAAGCGAAAAAAATATTTCATGAAACAATGAAAAAAACCGCAGAGGCTTATCAAAAACTTATTGACATAGGAATCCCACCAGAAGATGCAAGGTTTGTATTTTCTAATGCAGCTAAAAGCAATATTGTAATTACGATGAATGCCCGGGAACTGCTTCATATTTTTAGACTGCGTTGTTGCCTTCGCGCTCAATGGGAAATTCGCGAACTTGCAAATCGCATGCTTCTGGAAGTGAAAAAAATCGCACCAACGATTTTTGAAAATGCGGGACCTAACTGCGTTCAGCTTGGTTATTGTCCTGAAGGCAAGTTCTCTTGCGGAAAAATACAAAAGATTACCGAAACCTACAAAAACTTGAAAGGTGATTCAGATGAAATCAAAAAACTTATCGCACTTGGAGAGGATTAAAAGGCAAATTGAACAGGAAATAAAAGAACAGAACGCATGGAGAAGCGAATGCATTAATTTAATCGCTTCGGAAAATATAATGTCAAAAATATGCGAGCGGGCTTATGTGAGCGATTTTATGCATCGATATGCAGAAGGCGAACCTTACAAACGATATTATCAGGGAACAAAATACATCGATGATATAGAATCAATAGCACAAGAACTTATGGGCGAACTTCTTCATACCTCTTTTACCGATGTTCGGCCAATTTCAGGAACAATAGCAAACTACGCAGCGTTGAGCGCTTTTACAAAACCGTGCGATGCTGTTTTTTCTTTAGCAACAGCCGCTGGCGGTCATATTTCTCATAACCCGGTCGGCGCTCCCGGCGTTCTTGGTTTAGACGTGCATTGTTATCCTTTTGACAATGAAATATTCAACATTGACATAGACAAGGCAACGAGAGAGATAATCGAAACAAAACCTAAAGTTCTTATTCTTGGTGCAAGTTTGTTCTTATTTCCCCATCCTGTTGAAGAGATTAAATCAATAGCAGAGGAAGTCGGCGCTGTAGTAATGTATGATGCAGCTCATGTTCTTGGTTTGATTATGGGTGGCGAGTTTCAAAACCCAATAAGAGAAGGAGCAGATATAATAACCAGTTCAACACACAAAACCTTTCCTGGTCCGCAGGGCGGATTGGTGGCAACAAATCATGCTGACTATTTCAAAGGACTGAAGAGGGGCGTTTTTCCTCGTTTAACAAGCAATCATCATCTTCATCGTTTGCCTGCTCTTGCTTTGACTGCTTTGGAATTTTTGAACTATGGAGAAGCATATGCTAAACAAACCGTAAAAAATGCAAAAACATTAGCAGAAGAATGTTATTCTCTTGGTTTACCGGTTATTTGCGAGCATCTTGGTTTCACAAAATCTCATCAAGTTGTAATGGATGTCAAGAAGCTTGGCATAAGCTCCAAAGAAGCGGTTGAGAATCTTGAAAGAGCAAACATCATCACAAACAAAAACCTCTTGCCATGGGACACAATCAAACAAGTTCATGATCCTTCTGGTATCCGTTTTGGCGTTCAAGAAATGACTCGCTTCGGAATGAAGGAAAGCGAGATGCGTGTCATTGCAGAATTTTTGAAAAATATAATTCTTGACAAGGAAGACCCTGAAAAGGTTAAAGAGGATGTTGTAGAATTTAGAAGAGAATTTCAAGAGGTTAAGTACGGTTTCAACGGAGAAAGATAAGAAAGAGTTTTGCATAGATAACATGAAACAAATTTTTCCGGGCGTATGGAAAAAAGGCAACCGACTTTTCACAAAAAACCTTTTGCCGGGAGACAAAACCTATACAAAAACGCTTTTAAAGTTTAAAGGAAACGAATACAGGGAATGGGACCCTTACAGGTCAAAACCAGCTGCAGCAATTCTTAAAGGACTGAAAACGTTTCCATTAAAAAAAGGAATGAAAATCCTTTATTTGGGAATAGCAAATGGAGCTACAGCAAGTTTTTTTTCAGATATAATAGGGAAGGAAGGGGTTATATACGGAATAGAAATATCAGAACGCTCCATAAGGGATTTAAATCCGGTAGCAGAAAAAAGAGGCAATATTGTTCCTATTCTGGGGAATGCGAAACTCCCGAATGAATACTCTTGGATAGAAAAAGCGGATATTGTATATGAAGATGTTGCAACAGACGATCAGAGCGAGGTTCTTGTCAGAAACTGCAAAGAATTTTTAAAACCAGACGGTTTCGCAATGATAGCAATTAAAGCAAGAAGCATAGACGTTGTAAAGTCTCCAAAAACCATATACAAACAAGAAATCTCAAAACTCCAAAAACACTTCAAAATTCTTGAAAAAATAGAATTAGACCCTTATGAAAAAGACCATATGTTTTTGGTAATGAAGTGGATGTAAATTGAACCTAATACTGCCTTGCCAAGTAGACCACTACCTTCGCTGGTTTCCCGCAAACTATGCAGTTTCCTTCCGGTTTTTCCTCTCTGTTCGCCATTTCTCCGCGAACGTTCAAATGGAATTTCTCCTTAAGAACCTCTGCGCATCCCTTTCCATCCATGTTCGCTGAACAGAAATTAACTCTGAAAAAACCGCCCTTGTTTCTTTTTTCTTTTAACTCATCCAAGGTTTTTACAGAATGAATCATTCCATTAAACCATTTGTCTGCTTTTTCCACAAGGTTTTTTGTTAAATCTTTTCCCAAGGCTTCAATTGTCTTCTGAAGCTGATTTTCTTTTACTTTTGCTTTTTCTCCCGTATCTCTTCTAATAACAACAAACTCCTCGCTTTCCACCTCTTTTGGCCCTATCTCTATTCGAACAGGAACGCCCTTCATTTCCCAATAATTGAATTTCCAACCAGGAGTATTGTCTGAGAAATCAACGTCAATCCTAAAGCAGGATTGAAGTTTTTCTTTAATTTCTTTGCATTTTTCCAGCACAGGCTTTTCTTTTCCTTTCAAAATAATAGGTATAATTATAACCTGCAACGGAGCAATCTTAAAGGGAAAAACCAAGCCCTTATCATCACCGTGTAAAGCAATAACTGACGCAAACATTCTCCATATCGCCGGACCATAACAGGTCTGCCATGCTGTTTTTTCTTTCTCGTTTCTATCCACAAACTTTATTCCAAAAGACTTTGCAAAATTCTGCCCTAATAAATGCGTAGAAGGCTGCTGCAGAGCTTTTCCGTCCGGCATAAGGGTATCTGCTGCATAAGTATAAACAGCGCCGGCAAATTTATCCCATTCCGGTCTTCTGAAGAATATAAAAGGAATCCCAAATTCTTTATGCATAATATTTTCTGTCATTTCCATGTCTTCTTTAACCTGACTTTCAGCCTCCTCTCTGGAAGCAAACACATCATGTGCTTCTATCCAGTAAAATTCCCTTCCCCTTATAAATGGTCTGGTGGCTTTTGTTTCATATCTCCATACTTGGCAGGACTGGTAAAGCTTCAAAGGCAAATCCCTCCATGACCTTATCCATTTTGCATACATGGTATACATTGCTGTTTCTGACGTGGGGCGAAGAGCTATCTCTTCTGTAAGCTCTGTGTTGCCAGCTTTTGTAATCCAGAAAACTTCCGGAGCAAACCCTTCTATATGCTCAGCCTCTTTAAGGAAGTTCTCCTTTGGGATAACAGCCGGGAAAATAACAGGTTTGTGTCCTTTTCTTTCAAGTTCAGCCTCATACAGTTTATACATCTCCTTGATGGCAATAACAGACCATGGCCTGTGAACAAGAAAACCCTTCACATTATATCTTAAATCAGCCAGTTCTGTTTTTGAAATAACCTCTGAAAACCATTCCGAAAAGTTTGATTTCGGTTGCGTCATGCCCTCCTTGGTTTTTTCCATACTATCAATTCTCGTTTTTGATATAAAAATTTAATCGCCTTTCAGCAAAAGATATACAAAACTTATAATTCCGGAAAGAACGTAACACCATGCAAAACTCACAACAATAAACAACCAGTCAATTTTTTTTGTAAAAAACCACGCAGGCCATGTGAAAACAGAAATCCAGTCAACAGAAACATCACACAGCCAGCATCCAATGTTCCAGATATAATACGCAACTATCAGCATAAAAACAACAGTGATTAGTATTTTGTCCTCTTCCGGAACAAAAGCAGTCTTTAGCTTTTCTCCTATAGTCATGTTATTAATTTATCTTTTGTTTTAAAATAAGTTTCACTTCCTTTAACAGCTTTTTTTTGAATTTTTCCCAGTCCTTAACTATACAACCTGCTGCTTTTTTATGGCCGCCGCCCATACCTATGCCTTTTGAACATTTTTTCGCAATCTCGCCTGTATTTATTGTTCCGGATTGGTTTCTAAAAGAAACCTTCCATTCTTTGTCTGTTTTCTTATTTACAACCACCAGACAATCCGGGTATCTTTCACCAAAAATAGTCGATATAGTTGAAACAAGATTCATCCTTGTTTTTATTGTATAGATTTTCAGTTTCAGTTCAGGGTATTCCTCTGCATGCCTTTCCGCATATTTAACAACCCTGCGTATTTCTTCCTTTACTTTCCTGTGCCATGTCTTTATGGACCTTGAATTCAGGAAATCTTTATATGTTTTTGCTTTAAGAAGAATTTTTAAAACCTTTTCAGCACCTTTCAAATCATTTAATGACACAGCAGAATACATTATTTCTGAAATATATCCAAGCTTCCCTTTTAGAGGATTTTTCCCTACAAGACCGGGAAATCTTTCATCACACTCTTTGATTATGTCATAAGAGCTGCTCAAATCATAGTCTCCTATCGCACCTGTAACAGCAATCCATATAAAATTTTTAACAGGTTTTCCCATAAGCTCCAGCAATCTATAAACCACATAACTTGCCGATATATACACATCTTTGTAGAACCTTGGGTTTATATGAATAATGTTTCTGCTGTTCAGGTTTTTTAACAGGATGTGATGGTCTATAATTAATATTTTTATTTTTGTGAGTTTTTCTTTTATTTTTTTAAGTTTTTCCCATTCCTGATCAATAGGTATATCAACAAACAAAAGCAGGTCTGGTCTTTTCTTTATTATTTCCCTGAAAAGTTTTCTATCAATGTGCGGCCCGTGTAATGGTATGCTTTCAAACCCGGGAAAGAACTTAAGAATCAAAGCAGCAGAACATATACCATCTGTGTCTCCATGATAAAATACAATCTTTTTACCAGATATGTTCAGCCAGTTATCTATATCCTTTGCTTCTGTTTTTGGCGGGAGAATTTTGTGAGCCATACTTTAAAAGAGAAAATTTTATATATTTAATCATTAATCTATATATTTATCCTTAACAGTGGGTTTTTTAAATAAAAAAACCTTAATATGGGTAAAGAATGATTGAAAGCTTTATATTGGAGGTGTTTTCATGGCAGAAAAACCGCACATAAATATAATAACAGCTGGACACGTAGACCATGGTAAATCAACTTTAATAGGAAGATTGCTTTACGATTCAGGATCTATACCAGAGGCAGAACTCAGAAAACTCAGGGAAAAAGCAAAAGAACTCAAGAAAGAGACTTTTGAGTTTGCATTCATCATGGACAGCCTGAAAGAAGAGAGGGAGAGAGGTTTAACCATAGACCTTATGTATAAACCAATAATTACAGATAAATACTATTTCACAGTAATAGACTGCCCTGGTCACAGAGATTTCATTAAGAACATGATAACAGGTGCTTCCCAGGCAGATGCAGCAATTCTTGTGGTTTCAGCAAAAGACGGCGTTCAGGAACAGACAAAAGAGCACCTTTACCTTGCAAGGGTCTTGGGTATAAATCAGCTAATAGTGGCAATAAACAAAATGGACACAGTAGATTACAGCGAATCAAAATTCAATGAAGTAAAGGAACAGGTTTCCAAACTGCTTCAAACAGTTGGTTATAAAGTGGAAAAAATACCATTTGTTCCCGTGTCAGCTTATGAGGGAGACAACGTCGTGAAAAAATCAGACAACTTGTCTTGGTATAAAGGCACACCTCTTTTGGAAACAATGGACACAGTTATTGAACCACCAGAAAAACCAATAGACAAACCACTAAGGCTTCCGATTCAGGATGTATATACCATAACAGGAGTAGGAACTGTTCCAGTAGGAAGGGTAGAAACAGGTGTGTTAAAACAGAACGACAAGGTTATCTTTATGCCAAGCAATGTGACAGGAGAGGTAAAATCAATAGAGATGCACCACAAACAGATTGACAAAGCAGAACCAGGAGACAACATAGGTTTCAATATAAGAGGCGTTTCAAGGCAGCAGATAAAAAGAGGCGATGTGGTTGGGCATCCTGACAACCCGCCCACAGTGGTCAAAGAATTTACAGCACAGATAATTGTTTTGCAGCATCCAACAGTTATAACCAAAGGCTACACACCGGTTTTCCATGCGCATACAGCGCACATTGCTTGCAGGATTACAGAACTTGTAAAGAAAATAGACCCAAAAACAGGGGCAACTGTTCAGGAGAATCCAGATATGTTGAAATCAGGGGACGCGGCCGTTATTAAGTGTGAACCAACGCAACCCATGGTTTTGGAAAAGCAGTCTGATTTCCCACAGCTTGCAAAATTCGCAATAAGAGACATGGGAAAAACAATAGCTGCAGGGATTGTGCTGGATGTAGTTCCGGCAAAGTAAAATCCCTTTATTCTTTTTCTTTTTGTTTTTAGTTAATTTTTTATACTACTTCTAAAATATATACCTATGGAAGTGTCAGGAATATGTTCGATTTGCGGCAAAGCCACAAGCCATATATACACATGCAGTTTATGCGGAGCAATGGTATGCGCAGATGATTATGTTCCTGAATTAAAACTGTGCCGCATATGCGCATCAAAATTTAAGAAGTAAACGCCGGGATGGCGGAACGGCTAACGCGCACGCTTGGAGTAAGCTTTTTCGGGAGCTAACACTTCCGCAAAAGCTTAAGCAAAAATAGAAAGCGTGTGCCCGTAAGGGCTTGGGGGTTCGAGGCAGTTCAAAACAAAAATATGAAGTTTGCGAAAATCCCTCTCCCGGCGCAAACTTTTATTCTCCTTTTTACAAATTAAATATATGCAGGAAACCGTAATTCTTACCCACGCAGATACAGACGGTATATGCGCGGGCGCTGTTTCGCTTTCCAGATTTCCAGATGCTGGTATTTTTTTCACAAAACCAGTTTCGCTGGCGCACGACTTAAAACACACAGAAGCCAAGAAAATAATCATAACAGACATTGCGTTAAGCAAACCGGATATACCCGAAATTCTGAATTTATTTGAAAAAAAGAAATCGGAAATTTTATATTTTGACCACCATCCTCTTAACAAGTCAGTGAAAAACGAAATCAGTAACCTTGTAAAACTGTTTGTTCACGAAGAGGGTGTAAGTGCTTCGGAGCTTGTTTATCGCTATTATCAAAACTCTATACCAAAGGAAAGGGTCTGGATAGCCCTTTACGGCGCAATAGGAGACTATACAGAACACACACCGTTTGTTGAGGAAAGAATAAAAAACTGGGATAAAAGAGCTGTGTATTTTGAAGTTTCTACAATTTCTCTTGGAATTAAGAATGAAGAGTTTTCAGGATATAATGCAAAAAGAGAGATTGTTAGGTTTTTGGCAGAAGGAAAAAACCCGTCAGATGTCCCGGGTCTTGTAAGAAACGCAAAGAATGCAGTTAACAGAGAATTTGATTTGTATGAAACAATAAAGAGAAAAGCTAAAAGCTTTGAGAGAATAGGATACGTAATTGATTTGCCTTCGTATGGTTTTCGTGGTTCCTCTGCGCTGTTTGCAGCTACTGTAACAAATTCGCCTTTAGGCATCTGCGCGCACACCAGAGAAAAATATATTGATATAACCATGAGAACGAGAGATTATGGTTTAAAACTTAATGTTCTTGCTGAGCAAGCAGCTGAAACAGTAGGCGGTTCTGGTGGCGGTCACCCCCATGCCGCAGGAGCCAAAATACCAAAAAACGCATTCAAAGATTTTTTAAAGGCTTTGAACGATATAATGAAATAATATTTTCAAGAAGGTTTTTAATTTCTTTGTCTTTCACTTCTTTTAGGTTTTCTGGATTAAAAAACGTTTCTATATATGGGTTCAGGTTTTTTCTGTTCTCTGTGTATTCCTTTGCCTGTAAAATCATTTCAAGCTTGTCTATACTTTTTACAAATTTTGCTTCTGGTGTTTCAGCTTCTCTGTATTCTTCCCAGAGTTTTTTAATCTCTTTTCCAGTTTCACCAAAATCTTTTGCAATTTTATTCATTGCTGTTTCCTCTTTCTTTTCCTTGTCCTCTTTTGTGGCATGAAAATTTTTCCAGGTTATTATATCGCCTGTTATTGCTTCCCCAAGGTCATGAATTAACGCCATCTTTAAAGCCTTCTCAAGGTCTATATTTTTGTTTTTGCCAAGAAGCATTACAAGAAGCGCGACGCCAAAACTATGGTCAGCAACACTTTCAGGTTTTTTCACACCAGAAACAATCCACCCTGACCTTTCAATTTCTTTCAGTTTTCTTATTTTGCTGAAAAATCTTATGATGTCCATCTTAATCTTTGTTACATATCACTTAAAATTGTTTAATGGGCCAGGGGAGAGTTTCACACAAGCTTTTCCTCAAGGCAAAAGCTTGACCAAAACAGGAGCTTCACTCCACTTCGTTCCGCTCGCTTCCAGCAAGCTTTTCCTCAAGGCAAAAGCTTGACCAATTGTTTGGAAGACGCCCTTTCAGAGTGTCAATCTAAAGACGGTTATTGCTTCCAACATTATAAGCATATTGATTCATGTTTTGCTTCACCGTTTTTTGTGGAAGCGAACGAAGCGTCAGCGAAGTGAAGCTGAACCTTCGATTGACGCTCTTTCAGAGCGTCCTTCCAGACAATTGCTCCAGCTTTTTCTTGAAAAAAGCTGGTTTGTTTCGAACTCCCGATCTCTGCCGTGTGAAGGCAGCGTCCTAACCAGCTAGACCACCGGCCCATTATAATTATTAAGAGCATTAGGATTAATATTTTAAGAATATATTACTATAACATTGTATCCTTTTGATCTTGGGTCATGCGGCCTTCCGTTTGGAACAAGGATTATTCTTTCTTCGGCTTTCAATGGCAAACGGGACAAAACGAAATCAGAACATTCAGGGTCTTCAGCAAACCATCTCACATATTTCCAATGCATGCCCACAACGTCTCTGTTTTTGCCCTCTAACACCACTCTTAAGTATTCTTCAGGCTTTATTGTCACTGTTTTTTTTCTTTCATAATTTGCTAAATTGTCAAACGTGCTGTAAGCACAAAGACCAAGATTCATTTCCTTTGCGAGCTTAGCTCTTTCTTCCAATATAATTTTAGGCGAAAGCTTGAAGCCCTGACCTTTGGCTTTTAAAATAATATCTCTGTTAGCGGTTATAGCATAACATACAAACCTGTTTCCTTCAGGGTCTATTAAACCCTCTCCATTGCCTGAAGCCTCATACCATGTTGCGGGGTATTTGCCTTTTTCCGGAGTTGCTGCTATTATACTAGAACGTATAGAATATGCTGGCTCCCATTTTCCATTAAGGTTTACCAACACAACAGACTGGAGACAATGTTCTTTTTTATCTGAAGCATAAAATCTTCTTTCTATTTCCTTTTTTATAATTTCTTCATCAGAAAGACCTGAATCCTCTTCTGGCGCTGACCACACACCAGCCTTTAATTCAGGTTCCAGACAAACCCTCCAGGCCTTAAAATATGACTCAATAACTTTTTCTCGCTCTGGTTCATCAAGTTCTGAAAAATATTTTGTTTCAATTTTCATAATTTAAGATTATGAATACAAAGTTATTAAGCTTTGAGGCGG
>Ga0164318_10007599_pt1 | contig 10503 bp, 9 predicted proteins | sample GuaBasSedimGuay9_FD_113734 | JGI IMG/M metagenome (GOLD analysis project Ga0164318, IMG submission 113734) | Subseafloor sediment microbial communities from Guaymas Basin, Gulf of California, Mexico - Guay9, Core 4571-4, 0-3 cm | ecosystem: Environmental > Aquatic > Marine > Hydrothermal vents >...
CAAAATGTGCATATTAGTCACCACTCACCAATAACCAGCCGCCAAAACCATGAACGCATCCCCGGACTTAGACACGCTCGAAGGCGTCATAGAACGCATCACCTTCCACGCCGATGACACGGGCTACACCGTGGCCAAGCTCCGCGCCAAAGGAGCAGGCCCCGAACCCGTCACCCTCGTGGGCTCCGTGGCCGAAATCCATCCCGGCGAGAGCGTGCGCTTGAAGGGCCACTGGACCACCCATCCTCAGTATGGCCGCCAATTCCGGATCGTCGAATACCAGACCGTCTATCCCTCCACCGTCGAGGGCATCCGAAAATACCTCGGGTCCGGATTGATCAAAGGCATCGGCCCGGTGACGGCGAAACGCATCGTGGCCCAGTTTGGGCTGAAGACGCTCGACATCATCGAGCGCGCGCCGGATCGGCTGACGGAGGTAGAAGGCTTGGGGCCCAAGCGCGCGGAAATGATCAAGCACGCGTGGATCGAGCAGCAGGAGATCAAAGAGGTGATGCTCTTTCTCCAGTCCCACGACGTCAGCACCGCGTATGCGGTCAAGATCTGGAAGCAATACGGCGACGACGCGATCCGGATCGTTCGGGAGAACCCTTATCGTCTCGCCAAAGACATCTGGGGCATCGGCTTTCTCATCGCGGACCGGATCGCGCAAAACCTCGGGGTGGATCCCGAATCCGCCATGCGCCTCAAGGCGGGGCTGCGCTACGTGCTGGGGCAGGCTTCCGAGAAGGAGGGGCACGTCTTTCTTCCCGCGGATCTTCTGATTTCCAGGGCCGCCGAGATTCTGAAGGCTCCGGAGAAAAAACTCCGTCCCTGTCTGAACGATCTGAGCCGGGAGCGGGAGGTGATTCTCGAAGACGAGCACGTCTATCTCCCTCCGCTCCACTATGCGGAACAGGCCGTATCGAAAAAACTCCATCAGCTTGCTCAGGTCTCGAAGGTGGAACTCCGAGACCTGGGCGAAGAAGTCCGCGCGGTGGAAAAACGCACGGGGTTCACCTTTGCGGAACGCCAGAAAGAGGCCATCGCCAAAGCGCTGAGTGAAAACGTCCTGATCCTCACCGGAGGGCCCGGAACAGGGAAGACCACCACCGTGCTCGGCATGATCGCCCTGTTTGCACGCCGGAGCCGTTCCATCGCGTTGTGCGCCCCCACCGGACGCGCGGCCAAACGCATGAGCGAAGCCACGGGTCGGGAAGCCAAAACCATCCACCGGCTGCTCAAATTTCAGCCCCGGGGCGGCTTCGAATACGATGGGAACCCTCCGCTTCCGGCGGACGTGGTGATTGTAGATGAAGTCTCCATGATAGATATCCTCCTGATGCACCATCTCCTCAAAGCCGTGCGCCCGAGCGCCACCATCGTCTTCGTCGGGGACGTGGATCAACTACCCTCCGTGGGGCCCGGAAACGTATTGAGGGATATGATCGCCTCCGGAACCGTGTCCACCGTCCGGCTCGATCAGATATTTCGGCAGGCCCGGCGCAGCCGCATCGTGGTCAACGCCCACCGGATCAACGAGGGGTTTTTCCCGTACATCAAAAACGAGCGCGCCGGCGATTTTTTCTTCATCGAGAAAGCGGAGCCTGCCGAAATCGTGGAAACCATCCTGAGCCTCTGCACCGAACGGCTTCCCCTGCATTACGAATACGATCCCATAGACGACATCCAGGTGCTCGCCCCGATGTATCGCGGGGAGACCGGGACGATCAATCTCAACCACGCGCTTCAGCAGCGGCTCAACCCCCAGGGCGCGGAGATCCGCAGAGGCGACACACTCTTTCGAGTGGGCGACAAGGTGATGCAGATTCGGAACAATTACCAGAAGGAAGTCTTCAACGGCGACATCGGCCGCATAGTCTCCATCGATTTGGAGGAACAGGAAATGCGGGTCCGCTTCGACACCCTCGCATCCTACACATTCAGCGAATTAGACGAACTCGTGTTGGCCTATGCGATTTCCATCCACAAAAGCCAGGGGTGCGAATTTAAAGCCGTCGTGTTCCCGTTGACCACACAGCACTATATGATGCTCCAGCGCAACCTGCTCTATACCGCCATCACCCGCGCCAGGGAACTCGTCGTATTGGTGGGCACAAAAAAAGCGCTCGGCATCGCCGTCAAAAACGACAAAGTGTCCGAGCGCTATACAGGTCTTGCCGCGCGATTGGGCGAGTAAGACGTGAAGGTGGGAAAGTGGGAAAAATCATGGAGGGACACGTTCTCGCTGGCTGTTTTATAATTTCCGTAAGGTTGAATTTTTTTCCCCAGGAATTCAGGCTTTAGCCTTTCATTGGAACTGAAAACAGGAACTTTCGAGACAACGGGGCGGCGTTCGCAGATAAGGCGAGAAAGTGGACCTCCCTATACTACTAATCTGCAAAATCTTGTTTTTTTGGCAAAATTTTTATTGAGCGAAGGAGGTAAGGTCGGTTCAGTCTTCCAGTTACAGCACCTTTGTTTGATCCGTGTAAATCCGTGCTATCCGTGTCCCATTACTTTTGGATTTGGGTTGCGGCTATGCCGCGCTGTGTTTTCTCACTTTCTCACGTTCTCACCGTCTCACTTTCTTTCTCTTCCTCCGTTTCCGCTTCCGTCCTACGATTTGCGTGATTGTTCATCATCAGCAACAAGCCCTCGTCTATGGAATAATAGCTGTCCGCCGCCTGAACAAGATCCCGAGCCGTGTTATGGACAAAGGAGAACACCTCCACCTTAGGGCCCATCGTCTTGACCAGTTGCACTAAGGACACGAAATCGCCGTCGCCGCTGACGATCACCACCACGTCCAACTTATCCGCCAGGCCGATGATGTCAATCGCCATGCCCATGTCCCAATCCCCTTTGGCGGATCCATCGCTCCGCAGACGGAGATCCTTGCGCTTCACCTCGTAGCTCTTCTGTTGGAGCATACTCACAAAGCTGGTTTGATCCACGTCGGGAGACTGGACCACGTAGGCGATGGCTTTGATCAAGCGCCGCTTGCCCACCGTAGCTTCAAGAAGTTTCTCAAAGTCCACCCGCGCATTGAACTGCCGGGCCGCGTAGAACACGTTTTGAACGTCCACGAAAACCCCCACCCGCGCGTCTTCCCCATACGGCTTCACCACCCGGGCCTCCGGCTCCTGGAGTCGCTTTGTCTCCACGCGGAGCGTATGCACCTCGCGCCCGATCTGCTCGAACATTTGTTTTAAGTCCGTTTGTTCCTCGTTCCTCCGAATCGCCATCCGGTTCAACAGACCTTTCACCTGCTCGATGCTTTCCCCCACTGCTTCTAAGAAGGGAGAAGGCCCTTTCCCCATTCCTCCCTGACGTAGAAAATCCGACAGATCGTGCTGCATCTTGCGCGTCTCCCGTGTCAGATGGTGCACCTCCGAGGAGAGGTCCTCTTGAGTTCCGCGAGAATATACTTGATCTAACTTCCGTTTTAGCGAGGTATTCTTCTCATTCAATGTTTTGTTGGTTTTCTGAGAAACAGCCAATTCGCGCTGCAGGTCGTTGATCCGGGTCTGGAATATCTTGCGCTCATGCATCAGTTCGTCCAACCGCTTCTGAACGTGTCTGAACTGTTCCTTCACTTTGTCCAATTCCGACCCATCCGGATTCCATAGTTTCGGACGGGAGGCGGTCTCGGGTTCATTTCCTTCAGGCGCGGATTCCGGCATCCGAAAATCCTCGTCTAACCGATCCATCAACTCCCAAATCTCAGAACGAGCATCGCAGCTCAGGGCGAAGATCAGCCTCGCCATATGGGCATCGTCGGAGCGCTCGGATTCCTTTCGGAGCAAGTCCTCCACGGCATCCGGAGAAAGTTTGCGCACCGTTTTGATCAAGCTATTGTTGGCTCGCGTCAGTGCTTTCAGGATCGCTCTCGCGTTGTGCTCGTTCTCGTAGAATTCATCCACCAGATCCAAAATCAATTTATTTGTAGGGACGGATTTCGTGCGGGTTCCTTCGTAGCTCAACCCGCAGACATTGCACAATTTAACGATCCCTTTCTGATCCAATGAGTGGTCCAATATCCAACCCAGTGTCTCCGGCTCTATTTTATCGGCCAATTGTTTATGTAAGGATGTCATCGCCGTGCCTCCTGTTGATGAGAGGTGATTGATAACTGATAACCGGCTTATGCTCATTGTTTACTGCACAGTGTTTTTCTTGAATTTTTCACGGAGTTTCCGTGCCACGAAGGGAGGCACAAACGCACTGGCGTCTCCCCCCAGGCCCACCACTTCCTTGACAATGGACGAGCTGAGATAGATATACTGACTGTTCGGCATCAGAAAGACACTTTCAAAAGAGGGATCCAATCTTCGATTGGCCAGGACCATCTCAAACTCATAGTCGAAATCGGTGGCCGCCCGCAGGCCCCGGACAATGGTCTGCGCGCCGGTTGCCTGCACCTTATTCACCAGCAACCCGTCCAGTTTTTCGACGGTTACCAAATCCTTCCACGCCTGCGTCGTCTCCCGGATCATCTCCATTCGCTCCTCAACGGAGAAGAGCGGATGAGTCTTGCGCAGATTATCGCCTATCACCACGATCAAACGGTCGAACAGCGCAACGGCCCGCTCGATTATATCCAAATGTCCGAATGTGATCGGATCGAAACTGCCTGGATAGATTGCGGTTTTCAAATCAAACTCCTTTTCCCTTTGGGAATGTGAAATTCCCTTTTCCCCTGACCCCTGAATTCAGAAGTCAGAATCCAGAATTCAGAATGACTACTCCCGACTTCTGCCTCTTGGCTTCTACTAAGAAACACATTTGTAATCCCCTGCAACGGAAGAAATTCCAAAATGGGTTTTTTGGGCTCCTGGTGGTCTGTCAAGAGTGATTTGACGGATAAAGCCGAGCCAAAAATCGGGCAAGGGATTGCCCTCCTACAAAGACGCGTAGGAGGCGAATCCCTTCGCCAATGGCGAACACCTTCGCCGATTGGGGAGCTGAAAGCATTATGCGCGTCCCCTCTGAGCATAATGGAAATGCTGACTTCTGACTCCTGGCTCCTGTCTCCTGACTTCTGCCTCTAACTCTCGATGCGCTGCTGCGCGATGATGATCGCCTGATCCTGTTCGCCGATGGGGGCTTCGTCGTTCGGATTGACGGTCAGATGAATGCGGCCTCCCACGTCCTTACCCACGTTTTCCCCCGCCTCGTCGAACTGTTCCCGGATGAACTGATCAATGGAGGAGTAATCGTCCGTGAGGATATCGTCCAATCCCATCCCCCCCTCCTCCCGAACCAGTCCGATCAGAATGGCCTGATGCTTTTTTCTAAAATAGGCGGAAAGTTCCCCGAACGGGCGATCCACGTATTGTGAAGGGATATGCGTACACCAGAACTTGTTGCCGAGATCATGCGTGAGCAGTTCCTGTACGGCTCGCGTAACGCCCGGAGCCACCGCCGCATTCGCCAGCAGAAAGCCGCTGAAAGCGCCACTCGTGATCACCTCATTTGCGTCCGCACGCCTCAGATGTTGTTCGTTTTCCGCGTCCAACAATTCCGCACATACTTTCACCTCCGGCTCGATGGATTTGATGGTCAGGGTCGCCAGGATCGTTCGGTCATCCGCACTCCCCTGCTGTCCTTCCCGGTCTTCCGCCAGTATGATCGCCGCGTGCGCCTCGGAGAGATTGGCCCGGCGCAACACGCTCTCCTGCACGAAATCCCCCCTTACGTATTTGATGTCCGTATCCCGAAACTTGAACATCATCTCATTGATCACTTCCTCCGGCTTCTCATTGATCAACACCACCGCCATCTCCTGCGCAGTCCCCTGAATGATGCCTTCGATCACCCGCTCGACATTGCGATTCCAGCCGCAGATGACCGTATGCCCCTTGAAGTTGATCTGTTCCAATCCTCTGCCCTCCTTAATCCTGCGTGCCGTCATCACCGAAGCAATGGTGGCCGTCAGGATCGAAACACACCCCATGCCCGTAAAAATCAGGACGCCGGTCAGAATCCGTCCCCATCCGGTAACCGGCACTTTGTCCCCGTATCCCACGGTACTTATCGTTACCAAAGCCCACCACACCGCATCTGAGAGGGAGCCGAATTGATCGCGCGCACCCGTGGTCTGCTCGATGACCCCCACCATTGTGGCCCCCACAAACATCACCACGAGCAGCAGCATGGCCAGTCTTGGGATATTGGTCTCCCACAGAAATCTTCCCGTCCGCTTCAGTCGCCGGAATCCTTTGCGAAACCGCTTCAGGGCCGAACGCCACTTGGATTGTTCATTACTCATTGCTCATGGCCTTTTTTCAGCTTCTCCAGCATCCAGTACGCCGCCGCTCCGGTCACAAACCCCGTGGCTACACCGGACAAAAGGAAAACAGGAAGTAATGCCCAGATGCCTCGACTTCGCACCAATACCAGATGCGCCAAAGTCAGTTGCACCACATTATGTGCCGAAGCTCCCCAGATGCTTATTCCGACCACGCTGAACCCCCGTGGCCAAGCGCGATGTACCAGCGCCATCACCATCCAGCTCGCCAAGGCGCCGCCGGAGGAGAGGAGGAAGCCCGGACTCAGAAAAGTTCCGATCAGCAGCGAACCGAGAAACACCCGAATGCCCGTAACCGCAAAAGCGCCTCCGGCTCCATAGAGGAACAACGCCAGCAAAGTCGCCACATTTCCCAGCCCGATCTTCAGCCAGGGCAAGGGCCGGGGGATCAGCCCCTCAAACACGAAAAGAATCAGCCCCACCGACGCCAGCAGCGCCAGACGCACCAGCTTTCGCCCTTTCGGAAATGCCGAATTCAAGCATCCGAATGTCGAAGCTTTCTCCGTCGTCCGCGACTCACCTGGCGAAGCTGGACGGGCGGGTTGACTTATAAGCTTTGGCATCTGAACTTTCTTTGCTCCGGATATTCCCGGATGCGGCTTCCCTTTGTCTGTCTATCGGGTAACTGCATCCACCCCATCCTTCGAGTGGCCCTCGACCCGCACCACTACGCGATTGGGCACACACACCACCATCGCTCCGGCGTTGGAGATCGCCCCGGTCTTTACGCAAAGCTGCTGAGGACAGGGCGCATCCAGCACGCGCGCTCGCCCCCCCGCGATCCGGATCGTGGTCACGCCGAGAGGGCCTTCAATGCGCAACGTATCTTCAACCGCTATGGAGCGCCGGGCCATCACCTTCCCATCCTGCTCCACGACGACCGTCTGTCCGGCACCCCGGAAGACCGCAAGTGCCAAAAAACTTAGACCGCTCAGGAGGAGAAAAACTCCGATCAGGATTTTGTCCGAAAGCGTCAGCATCAAAGCCCACTATACCGATCGCATTTGAGTTCCCGAAAACAAAGAACGGACGACTAATGGAAAGCCAACCACCAAACCTTTACAACAATCCCTTTCTCAACAGAACCCGCTGTTGAGCTAAATTATACCGAACGATCTGTTCCCGCATGCCCTCGGTAATATCCAAAAACATACAAAGCAGAATAAGGCGTTCCCAGCGATCCTCGATCACATTGATAACGCGCACCTCCGTCTGATCGAAACGCATCAGCCCCGGCAGATCGAAGGTCACCGAAAAGTAAGTTCCCCGCTTTATCGTCCAATCGGTCCGCGCTTCCTGTTCAGGCAGGTTCACTCCCATCCGGATTCCACCGGCGCTGATATCCATAATGGTTGCCTTAAAAGGTTTCGGAATTCCCTCGTCCTCCTTTTTCACGAAGACGCATCGTGCCGGAAGCGTTGTTGGAACCCGCACGAACTCCCGGTCCTGCATCCGCTCGATGTGCTCCGGAGGCTCGATCAAAACCATCGGGATCGGCTTCGAGGCCCGTCCGACCACCTTCGACCGAAAGCGATAGCGGGCATCGTGCTCCCGTGCAAAAGTGACCCATAGCGGCAACTCTTCCTCAAAGAAAATCACATCCCGCCCTGATACGGGCGCATCCACGGAAATGTGGGCTTCGGAAAGGTCCTCCACGCGGGTGGAATACACGCCCGCCTGCGGCCCGTCCGATACCACAAGCTGCAATTGCTCCATAAGCTTGATTTGAATGTGTGTCTTCATCTTGTCCCCTGCGAACTGGAGATTGCGTTCTTCCCATAGGGTTGATCGAAAACTCAAACGACTCAGCCTGGTCCTCGTCTCCTCGTCTTCCCGGGTTCCGGTCGAATGTAGAAATCCAGGGAAAACGTGGCTGTGACCATACTCGTTTCGGCACGCATGGCCTCCTGGGCCGAGATTGCGATTCGGGATACGCTCACCGCTTCGGGCCGTTCGGACAGGTCGTGCATGAACGCCTTGAGCTGATCGTAGGTTCCCTCGCCACGCAAGATGAAACGCTCCCGGAATGCGGGAGGGTCCAAAGTGGTCTGCTCCGGACCGCGAACGAGGTTCAAATGGAGAAGCTTTCCTTTCCGGAGAACCGAAGCGATCGTCCGCTCCCGGGCGTCGGGGGAGAGGAAGGCCGGAGGCTGTTCCGGGCAAGGTTGGTGGGAAAGGCGGCCGGTTAGACTGAATTTGGACACATCCCTGCCCTCGAAAGTGCTTTTTTCAATCATGGAGATCTTCGCCCCGTCCAAGCGTTGGGCGAATTCCCGGATTCGAGCCTGCGAGAAGGCCATGCCCTGTACGAAGACTTCGTCGGTTGCGGTGGCGGTGATGGTGGTCAGCCAGACGAAAGGAGGAATCGTTTCCCGGATCCGGTCCAACAAGTCCATGCGGACGCGCCGCCGCGCAATCTCCGTGATGGGTGCTTCTTTTCCCCCCACGGCCGCTCTCTCAGATGGAACGACTTCTTCCGCCGCGGACGGGGACTTCACAGACGGTTCTTTTTTCGATCCTGACCCGACCAAGACAAGGGCTCCTACGAGCGCCGCCAGCGCAACTCCCACAAACAGAACTGCCCATATTGGGGGCATGCCCTCCCAAAAGTGTTTCTTACGGGGCAATAAATTGATTTGCGTCATCGGGCATCTCCTCGTGCTTAATATAAATAATGCAAATAAATCTTCTGATTGCACCGCGGAGACCGCAGAGGGAAAAAAGTGAGAGATGAGAGGGTGAGACCTTCCACTTTCACAGGAAGTTTTTGTGCGAACGCTGCGGTGCAAAACAAGAATGTAAGTTCCTGGACAAAATTATTTTCCTATGCTCCACGCAGAGACGCGGAGAGCGCAGAACACTTCAAAACCTTGCCTTGGGGTTTCTCCGCGTTCTCTGCGCCTTTGCGGTGAAATTGTAGTTTAATTCTGTCCACCTACTTAAAATGTGAAAAGTATTTACGCTTCATGCCACAGCGCATCAAAACGTCGCCATGTCCCTGATCTCGTCTATCGTCTTTTTTCCGATCCCCGGGATGGCGGCCAGATCGTCCAGGGTGCGGAAGGGGCCATGATCCGCTCGCCATTGGAGGATCTTTTGCGCCATTTTTGGACCGATCCGGGGCAGTCGCTCCAAGTCCTGCGCCGTAGCCGTATTCAGATGCACTTTCTCAGCTGGCTTCTCCGGTTCGCCCTCTTCCGAAATCGCCTCCGGGGGGTCCGCCACCCGCACCACCTGAAAATCTTCCGTGGCCTCGGGAGAAAAATGATCCCACAGCGAAATCGCCCCACCGATCACGAGTGAAGCCACCAACAAAGCGACTACAATCTGCTCCCTGCGCGTCAATGAAAACACAGACTTTCCCCCTTTTCTTACCCCCTTTTCTTACCGCAGAGGCGCAGAGATCGCAAAGAGACACCTTCACGTGTCGCGTATTGCGGGTTCTGACCACTCACTACTCACCAATCACCACTCCCCAATCAGTTCAACTTTATCTCTCCCCACACCCCCACCTCGATGGAATTATCTACGCGCTCCCGCAGATTGTTTCTGGCGCGGCGAACTTCTATCTTGGCCCCGCCCGTGAAGGTGTTGCTGAAGCGATAGCTCGCATTGGGTTTGATGGACCACGTGGTGCGGTCGTCTCTCGGGACGACTTCTTGGTCTCCTACGCCGTGCGCCTGGTAATTACGCTTGTAGCTGATGTCCATGGACAGGTCCAAATGGCTCTTCAGTTGGACGTTTTTCCAGAAAAGCAGGTTGAATCGCCGGCCTTTCGGCTCGAAGCGGTAGTCTATGGAGGCGGTCAGATCGAAGTCCCGTTTCTCGGTGGTACCTCCGCTGCCCCTAAAATCTTCCCGTTCGGAGCGTTTCCACGTGGCCCTCAGCGAAGATCCCACGTCTCCCTTCCACTGGAAAGACCAGGTAAAAAGCGGAGAAAAGTTATGAGCGGTCTCCTCGGAGAGGGGTTCGATCTGTTCTCCCTCGCCTTCGGGTGCGCCGCGCCGGGACCATTTCCGCTCGTAGTTGCTGCTGAGGCTTGAAGACCGGACCAAAAGGTTCAGCACAGGCCATCGCTCCAACCCGCTCAGCCGAAGACCGATGGCGGGAAAAGTCTGACTCCGGGTGTCTTCGGAGCGGCTGGAACTCTGGCTGAAGGTATGCTCATAGTTGTATTTGGGTTTGAGACTCAG
>Ga0164318_10007600_pt1 | contig 10501 bp, 10 predicted proteins | sample GuaBasSedimGuay9_FD_113734 | JGI IMG/M metagenome (GOLD analysis project Ga0164318, IMG submission 113734) | Subseafloor sediment microbial communities from Guaymas Basin, Gulf of California, Mexico - Guay9, Core 4571-4, 0-3 cm | ecosystem: Environmental > Aquatic > Marine > Hydrothermal vents...
GGTTCAGCCCTTTCCCTGATGATGCTGGTAGCCGCCCTTGAAGAGGCGAAAGCAGGGGATAAGATACTGGTTGTGGGCTATGGTAACGGGAGTGATGCCCTGTTTTTCGAGGTTACTGATCAAATCGAAAAGGCAAGAGATAGAATGGGAATAAAAGGCCACCTGGAGCAGAAAGCAGAGCTGGATAGCTATGCGAAATACCTGGTGTACCGTGATCTGATTCCGGCAGAGGTAGGAATTCGTGGTGAAGAGGCTCCCCCTGTCCGATTGTCCTTGATGCATAGAGAGGGTAAAACACTGACCGCTCTTATGGGCTCAAGATGCAAGGTGTGTGGTACTCCTCAGTACCCGAAACAACGGGTATGTATTAATCCTGACTGTGGGGCCATTGATAAAATGGAGGATTATTATTTCTATGGCAAGATTGGACGTATAAAATCATTTACCGGCGACAGACTTGCCTTCAGCATAGACCCTCCTGCAATGTATGGTCTGATTGATTTTGATGAAGGCGGCAGACTCTACCTTGACATTACAGACTGTAACCTTGATTCTCTCAAGGTTGGAACATATGTAAGGATGAGTTTGCGTCGTAGATATGCTGATAAAAGACGAGGGATATACGCCTATTTCTGGAAGGCCGTCCCAATAGCAGAAAAGAATGAATAAACGGAGGATTGAAATATGGCAAGCGGAATAAAGAATAAGGTTGCTATTATTGGTATGGGATGCACCAAGTTTGGTGAACTTTGGGATAAAAGTTCAGAAGATCTTATTGTTGAGGCCTATAAGGAGGCTGCAGAGGATGCGGGGATAGAGATCAAGGATATTGATGCGGCCTGGTATGGAAGCTGCTTCCAGGAGGTCAATGTGGGCAATGGTGGCATACCGCTTGCGAGAGCGCTTAAGCTTCCAAACATTCCAGTAACAAGGGTGGAAAATTTTTGCACAAGCGGGACAGAGGCTATCCGTGGGGCCTCTTATGCCGTGGCATCGGGCGCATGTGATATTGCGCTCGCCCTTGGTTGCGAAAAGCTGAAAGACACGGGATTTGGTGGTCTACCGAATTTACCTACAGGAGAAGAAAGCAGGTTTTATTATCCGAATTTAACAGCTCCGGGAATGTTTGCTCAGATTGCAAATGCCTATTTTGCTAAATATGGTCTGAGCCGCGAGGAGGGAAAAAGGGTCCTTGCAAGAATTTCCTGGAAGAGTCATCAAAATGGGGCCATGAACCCTCGGGCCCATCTCCGCAATACACCCAGCGTTGATGACATGGTTAATGCTCCGATAATCGCAGATCCACTGGGGCTGTTTGACTGCTGTGGGGTGAGTGATGGCGCGGCTGCAGCCATTGTAGTGCCGGCAGAGAAAGCCAAAGACTTCAGGCCCGATCCCATTTATGTCAAGGCACTCCAGATCTCACTTACTCCAGCGACAGGAATTGGACACCAGAGCTGGGACGGCATCCATCTTGAGTCAACACGTGTTCCAGGAGTTAAGGCCTATAAAGAGGCAGGCATAAAAAACCCGAGAGAAGAGATAAACCTGATGGAGCTTCATGACTGTTTCTCCATTAGTGAATTGGTTACTTATGAGAGTCTCCAGATCTCACCTATTGGAAAGGCCAGAGAGGATATCGAAGATGGGTTTTACGATCTTGATGGCAAGATCCCCTGTCAGAGCGATGGTGGGCTAAAATGTTTTGGTCATCCCATTGGGGCTTCTGGTATAAGAATGGCCTACGAGATTTATAAACAACTGCAGGGAAAGGCTGAACCCGAAGAAAGACAGTTAAAAACCAATCCCAGATTGGGGCTTACCCATAACCATGGTGGTATCACCGGCAGTCTTGTCTGTAGTGTAGCAATATTTGGGAGTGAGTTATAGATAGTGAGCTTACAGTAAAAGTGTTAGGGAGGAAAATGTGGATTTCGATCTCACCGATAAACAAAAGATGATCAGAGATATGTGCCGTAAGTTTACCAGGGAAGTCATTGCACCAAGGGCCGAGGAGTTTGAACGTACAGGCGAACATCCTTATGATATCATAGAGCAGATGGCAGATCTGGGGATAATGGGCATTCCCTTCCCTGCAAAGTATGGTGGAGGTAATGGTGATTGGGTTGGTATGCATCTCTGTATTGAAGAGCTTTCAAGAGGTGATATTCTATTTGGAGCTATCCTGGATGTAACTACAAGTGTTGTGGGCCAGGAACTTTTTGTCTTTGGCACAGAGGAGCAGAAACAGAGATGGCTTGTCCCCATCGCGCAGGGCAAAGAGATTGGCGCCTATGGCCTGACTGAACCTGACGCCGGTTCAGATGCTGGGGCAACCAGAACAACTGCCCTGCTTGAAGGTGAAGAGTGGGTTATCAATGGAACAAAACAATTTATTACCAATACGGGTCTGGACAATTCATCTATTGTGATCATAACTGCCAAAACCCAGAGGGAATCAGATGGAAAAGAGATTATCTGTTCTATTATTGTTCCTGAAGGTACCCCGGGTTTTCAGGTGGGCGAAAAATATGAGAAATTGGCAATGCGAGCAGCTGCTACTCATGAGCTTATCTTCAATAACTGCCGTGTTCCAAGCCATTACCTGCTGGGTGATATCGAGAAGGGATTTGCTCAGCATCTTACCGTATTGGAGACGGGTCGTATCAGTGTGGCTGCTGTTGCTACAGGTCTTGCTCAGGCCTGCTTTGATGAGGCAATTTCCTTTACTGGAAGGAAACTTCAGGTTGATAAGTATTTGTCCACATCTCAGAGAATCCCCTTCAAGCTTGCCGACATTGCCATGAGGATAGAACTTTCCCGAACCATGTACCTAAAGGCGGCCTGGCTTAAGGACAAAGGCAGAAAGCATAGACTTGAGGCCCAATTTGCCAAATTATATTGCTCAGAAACGGCAACAGAGATAGCGGCTGATGTTTTGAAGATCTTTAGTCCTTATGGATATCTGGATGAATACCCCATCTCCAGATATTTTAAACAGATAAAACTGTTTGAGATTGTAGAGGGAACCTCTGAGATGCAGAGGTTAATTATTGCCAGAGAGTTACTGTGATTTATAAAGGATGTAACCAAGCAGGGTTTTTCTACTAAGAACCCGAGATCAAGGAGTTTTTTATGGATTTTAGGTTAAGTAAAGAGCAGGAAGATATTAAGAAGGCTGCCAGGGAGTTTGCCGGGGGTGAGTTTGATCCGGATGTTGCCCTGGAGTTGGAAAAAGAAGGTCAATATCCTTTCGAGATCTTGAAAAGGGCTTGTGAGCTTGGATTTGTTGGGATGCATATCCCGGAAGAATATGGAGGCCAGGAGCTGGGCATACTGGATAATGCCCTTGTAGTAGAAGAGTTCTGCCGCCAGAATTCAGGGATAGGGATGGCCCTGGCGCTTTCCGTCTTTGGAGCTGAGATGATCCTCAGGTTTGGCAGCGATGATCAAAGGGAGAAATATCTTCCTCCTATTATAAAGGGAGAAAGCAGCTCATCTCTTGCCTATTTAGAAAAGGATCAGGGAAATGATTTCACTTCCTTTAAAACGACTGCTACCAGAAATGGCAATGGATATCTTATTAATGGAAACAAATCACTTGTAATTAACGGCAGTCTACCTGGTCCCATTATCGTTCTATGCCAGTTAGCAGATAATAGAAGGCCTGGTAAACAGGTGGCTCTTATTGTAGAAAAGCATGCCAATGGACTTGTAATCTCTCCTATGGGTGGTCGGGTTGGGATGAGGATGCTCCCGATGGCAGATTTGACCATTAGTGCCCTTAAGGCCCCCCACGAAAACCTTATAGGAGATGAAGGTCAGGGGCAAGGCCAGTTAGTGAATTTCCTCAACGAGATGAACATAGAGGCCGCGGCAATGGCGACCGGTATTGCCCAGGGGGCCTTTGACCTGGGGCTGACTTATGCTAAACAAAGGGAGCAGTTTGGACGAAAGATCGGATCTTTTGAGGCCATAAGGGACAGACTGGCGGATATGGACACACAGATAGAAGTTGCCCGCCTTCTGACATACAGGGCTGCCTGGCAGTTTGATAATAACGATCCAAATCCCAAAATCAACTATATGGCCAAAATCGTCTCTGCCGAGTCAGCTCTGGAAGTGGCCAGAGATTCCCTGCATATATTCGGAGGATACGGATATGTTGTGGATAACCTGATAGAGCAATTCTACAGGGATGCCAGCATGGTGGATATCATCGGGATGCCCGGGGAGATGGATAAGAGCTTTATAGCAAATCAGATTATAGGAAACATTTGAGGCCATAGCAGAAGACTAATATTTTTCATCAATTCCACTGCATGGGATAAGAGCGCTTTTTAATAAAAGGAGAGATGCACATGTTTAGCAGAAAAGAAACCAAATAATGACTCTTACCCTTAAGAGACAGAAGACTAATCTTTTTTTCTCATTGCAGTCATGAAAATTAGAATGATATCTGAAGCTTTCTCCTTTTATAAAGAGCTTTAGCTCGCTAACCACTTTTGATTGTGATCGACTTCGCAACTAAAAACGGTTTCGAGCATACATCGGATAGCGCCTTTGATCTCCCTTCTGAGAAGATTAAGTATTATAGAACAGTTTTAAATTTTTATTAGAAAAGACTTAAACACATTTGCTTTTTTGGGTCTTTTTTAAGGAGAAAAAAATGGGCCTTTGCGATTATAGCACCTATTCTTTGATTAAACGCAATGCCAGGGTTAGTGGCAATAGAATCGCTTTTGTATTGGGGAATCAAAGGATAACACACAGTGAGTTTCTGGAAAAGGTGCATCGTCTTTCCTGTGGGCTTTTTTGGGCGCTGGATTGAAAAGGGTGACCGCATTGGCATTATGGGTCAAAATAGCCCAGAGTATGTTTATCTATATGGCGCAGCCGCCAAAATAGGCGCCATCATCCTGCCCATAAACTGGCGTCTGGATTCCGAAGAGATAAAATATATTATCTCCGATGGAACATCAAAGATCTTCTTTGTGGTTCCTGAATTCCAGGACATGATTACACCATTAATTTCCAAGTTTGCCTTTATCAAAACGACCTATGCCTTAGGTCATGCCCACGGCTCTTTTGAGGACTTCAATGATCTAAAGGATAGTAAAGGAATCTGCCCAGAGGTAGATGTCCATTTCGATGATGACTACGTCATAATCTAATCAATTCAATTCTATAATTGAAAAAATTTTATTCCTAAAGAAAGGAGATGCTCATGGCAGAAAATAAAGTGTATTGGGATGAGGAGGCAGAAACCATGTCTTATGACAAACTGAGGAAACTTCAGGGACAGAGGCTTCAAGAATTGGTCGCTTACGCCTATGAGAAGACAAGGTTTTACAGGCAAAAATTTGATGAGGCCGGAGTGAAACCAAGCGATATTCACACAGTGGACGACATAGTGAAGTTGCCTTTGATTAAGGACGACGAGATCCATCAGGCACCGTTAGAAGAAAAACTGTCCATACCCTGGAACGAAGTGCATCAGTGTTGTTCAAGTTCAGGGACAACGGGTTTTCCGGAACCCCTTGCTTTAAATCGGAATGATTTTGATATAGGGTGCATTGATAGCGTAGCCAGGCTTGAATGGACTATGGGTGTGAGACCTACGGATTTAGTGCAACATCTTATGGGCTTGCCTTGTTTGAATCTGGCAAGCAGGCTCATTGGTGCAGGAACCATGGGGGAGCAGGCTGGAAGAGGCAGGCTTGATAATCAGATAGTATTGGGGAAAATGATGGGCGTTACCGTATTGGAACAAATGCCAAGCTTGGCCCTCTTATATTTTGAGCGCGCAAAGGAGTTAGGTATCGATATCCGAGATACTGACGTACGATTAGTAGTTGGAATTGGGGAGGGAATATCAGAATCATATAAAAAAAGGTTAAAGCCGACTATGGTATCGTATTTCGCGATTATTATGGTGCCTCAACAGCTGGAGAGCTTGCCTCTGAATGTGAATATGGTGGGGGTCTTCATATTACGGCTGACAGAATTATAATGGAAACTGTCAATCCGGAGTCTGATGAGATGCTACCAGTTGGTGAAGAAGGCGAGTTAGTGATAACAAATCTCATCCGCAGGGCTATCCCAAGGATTAGGGTCAGGATTAGTGATATTGCCAAGATGCTCCCATATGAACCCTGCCTTTGCGGAAGGACTCATCCCAAGATGTCTAAGATCAGGGGGAGGATGGCTCATATATTAAATATTGGGGGAAAAAAGTTCTTCCCTATTGATGTAGAAGAGGTCCTCGGGACCGTTCCTGAATTGGGGTATGATTATCAAATTATCAAGGATAAACCGGATCTAGACAGGCTCAAGATTAAGGTAGAATACAAACCTGAGTCCCAGGACCTTCGCTCATTGGCCAATCGTATCGAGGAGGCATTTCATAATAAACTTGGCATTCAAAGTCAAGTCGATTTTGTTGCAAAAGGGGGTATACCTCGCACGTTATTCAAGGCCCAGCGAGTTATTGCTGCATACGATAACAAGTAAGGCGCCTAGTCCCCAGACTGTGTTTTCACTTAACTACTAAAAGCAAAAACCCCATCTCTCTCTTTGAGAAATGTGGTCTTAACTTTTAAGTCATAGCAGACTCGATTGAGGACTTTTGGTATACTATGTAAAGGCAGGATTTGATACCTTAGTCAGCTTTGAAGCAAATCTCTTGAATCAATTGCTCAATTATTTGCACATCCTTTGTAGAGAGATTGCTAAATTGAAAGCCAGTACTATGAAAGTCAGAATCACTGTCTCGAGGCGAAAGTAGAGCATTTGAAAGCCTTTTTATTACATATGGTTGATGGTTAATGTGTAATGAGGAAAGCTGTAAATCGCTTATAAAGATGGAATATGAGGAAATATATGAACTACGAATTTCATAATGATCTTGAAATGGTACTGGTTGATAACCTACCCTTGAGCTACATGACAAAAGATATGAGCAACGAAATATAAGAGATTTTGAGGAGTTAAAGACGTTGGAAGTTCAGGATCCGGGTTTTGAAAAGGCTCGGGTCAGGCCTCGGCCTGTGCCATATATTTGCATAAAGATATAACCAGAGTCAAAGCTCGAGAAGAGGCCGCCAAAAAGGCTTATAGCCAGGCGGCGATTGAACCAAAAGATGTAAGTTATCGTACCGCCAAAAATTGTCTTTATGAATTGCCAAAGCACTAATATGGAGGTCGAAGAATTGAGTGGGGACGGTGCCAAACATTTACAGTGGTTCGAGTGACACCGGAAGGCTTTACCCCCCCCTCTTATCGTTGCCTTGTTTGAACTTAAGGAAGGACCTTTAGTGATGGGAAATGTCGAGAATATCGATCCGGATACCGTTACCATGGATATGCTGATGGGCGAAAAAGTAAAGGTTGGCCATAAAACAGTTGAGGGTAATTAAGCATTCAGCAGGTGAACGAATAGTTTTAACCTTTGAAATACATGATAGATAAATATGTTGAAATTTAGATGACAGAATGCGAGGGGGGAAATTCTATGATTAAAAAAGTAGAAAAGCCCATCATAGAATTTAAAAAATTATTCAGACCTATTAAAATAGGTAAAATGGAGATCAAAAACAGGGTTGTGATGCTGGCATTGACCACGGGGTATAATGAAGCTGATAAGACAATAGGAGACCGTTTTGTTCACTATTTTGTTGAGAGAGCAAAGGGTGGTGCGGGTCTTATTATAGTGCCGTTTGCCCCTGTTGATGTAGGTTCCCCTCTGCAACCTGGTCTATACCATGAACGTTTTATTCCTGGTGCACGTAGATTAACTGACGAAATCCACGCTTACGGGGCAAAGATAGCTGCCCAACTCGTCATTCCTTATCATTGGGTGGCCAATGAAGACCTTCCCGTGGTAATCGGCCCATCGCCCGTATTTAATCAGATAATGCATTGTATTCCGAGATCTCTCACCGTTAAAGAAATCCGCTGTATTGTTAAGGAGTGCGGGAAAGCCGCGTGGAGAGCCCGAGAGGCTGGTTTTGATGCTGTAGAGTTACTTGTAGGAGGAGGATATTTGTTAAATCGCTTCCTGTCTCCCACTACAAACAAGCGCCGGGATGAATATGGTGGCAGTTTGGAGAACAGGATGAGGATTACCGTGGAGATCATCGAAAGTATTATGAGAGAGGCTGGCGAGGATTATCCTATCATTTGCCGTATCAATGTTGAAGAGCAAATGGAAGGTGGACATAGCATCGGAGATTCTAAGGATGTAGTTCGCACACTTGAAGGGGCTGGCGCCCAGGCGATAAATGTTTACACTGGCTGGCATGAGTCTCCGGTGCCTACTATACAGGCCTCAGTTCCGAGAGGAGCCTTTGTTTATCTTGCTGAGAAGGTCAAGAGTTGGGTCAGCATTCCTGTAATTACTGCGAATCGTATTAATGATCCCATCCTGGCAGATAAGATATTGGCTGAAGGGAAGGCCGATCTCATAGGCATGGGTCGAGCATTGCTTGCTGACCCTGAACTGCCCAATAAATCAAGAGAGGACAGGGTTGATGAGATTGTTCCCTGTATTGCCTGCTCAAATTGTCTCGCTGAGATTTTCTCAGGATATAGGAATTGGGGAAAGCCTGTGTCCACATTCTGTACTGTAAATCCTATAGCGGGAAAAGAGGGAGAATATGTTGTAGAACCTGCCGAAATATCTAAGAATGTCCTTGTCATCGGCGGTGGCCCTGGAGGTATGGAAGCAGCGATGACCGCATCAATGAGAGGCCACCATGTCACACTTTATGAAAAAGGAAGCAAACTGGGAGGACGACTCCTGATAGCTTCTATACCCCCATATAAGGATGAAATAAAGGCCCTAGTGCAGAGCTTGGTTGCCAGAACCCAGAAGGCTGGTGTGGAAATTAAGCTTAACAGTGAAGCCGGACCTGAAACGATTGAGGAAGAGAAACCAGATGTTGTGATTCTGGCTACAGGGGCTATACCAAACACCCTAGATATACCCGGTGTGCATGGAGATAATGTGGCTATAGCAGAAGACGTGTTGACCGGCCGCAGGGAAGCCAGCGGAGCCGTACTGGTGATTGGAGGTGGGATGGTTGGCTGCGAGACAGCGGATTTTCTAATGGAACGAGGGAGAGACGTGACCCAAGTCATCATTTTAGAGATGTTAGAGCGCATAGCTACGGACGTATCTCCCACCTATAGGCCTTTCCTTCTTGCAAGGTTGAGAAAGGCAGGCGTAAAGATGGAGACAAATACAACCATAAAAGAGATAATAGATAAGGGTGTAAAAGTAAGCCGGCAAGGGGTCTCTGGCTTCATTAAAGGAGATAAAGTAGTGCTTGCAGTGGGTTTCAAGGCAAACAAGCAGCTTGTTGGCGAACTGAAAGGTAAGGTTACAGAGTTATACTCAGTCGGAGATTGTGTCAAGCCTCGCCTGATAAAGGAGGCTATTGAAGAAGGATTTTGCATTGGTAGAGAGATTTAATGGAAAAGCAAATTGCCTGTCCCATAGAATGTGGTCTTTTGCAAAAAGTTTGCGAGAAGATTGTAAAAATTATTAGGCAAGGACATCGAATTTCCTGATGATATTCCAATAGTTGCTATCGATCCTATTATATTTTCCAGGGGTGAAGACATTTTTATTTATGGGAGTGAAACGATTTTGGAAGAAAGATACAAGAAGCAGCCGAAAACAGTGCCTTATGCCAGATATAGGCTAATTAGTGAACCTCCCCGTGGCAAGCCTTGGGGGGATTCTGCTAAGGATTCGCTAAAATGAATGTCTATGATACCGGTGGAACTCATAGCAAAATTCATCGAGCAAAAAGGATAAAGGCATTCAGAATATCTAAACAGATTGATAATATCGAAAGCGAAATAAACTTTGTTTGAGGAGGTGTGTCGGCATGGAATGTAAGACGATTTTGGTAGAAAAGAAGAATCATATAGCGATTCTCACCCTTAACAGACCGGAGAAATTGAATGCGATCAACCTGGAGATGAAGAATGAGCTGTATCAAGCCCTGGAGGAACTGGAGTCTGACGATGATGTTCAGGTTGTAATTATGACAGGCGCTGGGAGAACTTTCTCATCAGGCCATGACAACACGTCCCATCCCTCTGAACTCCCGGAGTTTGTAAGTCTAAAAGAAGAAGAGAGGTTATTTAAGTTTGATAAGCCCATAATAGCAGCAATACATGGTTACACGTTAGGCGACGGACTTCAACAAGCCTTGTTATGTGATATTATCGTGGCCTCCGAAAATGCTGTCCTTGGTTTTATAGGCCCCAGGGTGGGAGGGCTGTGTTATGGCTCCTTCACGGTTCTTCCTGCTGTGGTGGGCAGGCATAAAGCCAATGAGTTGTTGTTTACCTGTGACCAAATAAGTGCGGATGAAGCTTATCGGATTGGTCTGGTAAATAAGGTGGTGCCCCATGAACAACTTATGACAACAACCATAGAGATGGCTGAGAAGATCATGCAATTTTCCCCTCTATCCATAAAATATAC
>Ga0164318_10007601_pt1 | contig 10500 bp, 9 predicted proteins | sample GuaBasSedimGuay9_FD_113734 | JGI IMG/M metagenome (GOLD analysis project Ga0164318, IMG submission 113734) | Subseafloor sediment microbial communities from Guaymas Basin, Gulf of California, Mexico - Guay9, Core 4571-4, 0-3 cm | ecosystem: Environmental > Aquatic > Marine > Hydrothermal vents >...
ATCTTAGTGATAGTAAACGTGCTCTTGGTTCTGGCGGATCTGATAGAGCATAAGCGATCTCGGGAATCTATGGCGGAAGATCGCGCTGAAGTTTCTTGAAAACTAGGTGCATGGATTCGATCTGCGTAAATCCCATCTTCCTGATGATCCTCAGCTTCCTCCAGTAAGTCACGTCGACGTCTTTGACGACTCCTTCCAAGGATTTCTTAACGAGCTTCAGCAAGTGCTTTCCCTCGCTATCCAGATCGGGGAGGAGGATTACCCTTCTCAAATCCCGGCCCTCGAACTTCCTCCTGAGACCCCGAATGGATTTGATCAGTATGATTTCCCCTTTGACTCCTAGTCTCCGCAAGGTCTCCTCATCCCTCTTTCCTTCGACGATTATCGGTATTCCTTGCTTAGACTCGCTGGCCAGTTTCTCGACTATGTTCGAGAACTCGTCGAGTAATCTCGTCCTATTCTTAGGCTGCTTAACCACCTCTTACCCCACCTTTAGCGGTCAATTCTCGTTTTGGCCAGCCATCTTTTAATCATTTTTTGATCTCTCAAATTCCGATAAGCCCGTGAAAATCGGTCGTTTGAATATATTCCCGTATTACCAAGACCTTTATGCCTTATCTCACGATTCTGGCCATCGGAGGTGGTTTAAGTGAAGGTGGTCACAGTCCACTTACCCGAAGTGTACATCGAGGCAATAGACCAGCTCGTGAAGAAGAAGCTCTATCCAAATCGGGCCGAGGCCATCCGGATGGCGGTCAGGGACTTCATAATGGAGGAGGCAGTGACAAGTGAATGAGGATCTACTCCTCTTCAAGAAGGATTTCTCAGAGGAAGTCAAGATCACGCTAATCGGGGTCGGCGGCGCCGGATGTAATACAGCCGACCGAATGCTCTCGATGAACCTAAGGGGCATCAAGGTAATCGCCGCGAACACCGACATCCAGCACCTCGACATGATAAACGCGCATCAGAAGCTCTTGCTTGGAAAGGGGACCACAAAATTCCGGGGAGCTGGAGGAGACCCAGAGCTCGGGAAGATGGCGGTGGAGGAATCGGTCGACGAGGTCAGGGCGGTTCTAGAAGGATCCGACATCGTATTCGTCGCAGCCGGGCTCGGAGGAGGAACGGGCACAGGCGGCGCACCCTTGGTCGCCGAGATAGCCAGAGAACTTGGGGCGATCGTGATCGGTGTGGTCACCCTGCCGTTCAAGTTCGAGGGCAATGTGAGGAAGAGGATCGCCCTCCAAGGTCTCGAGGATATGAGGAATAAATGCCACACGGTCGTCGCGATAGACAACAACAAGCTCTTGGATCTCTATCCGCAATACAACTTGAAGACCGCCTTCAGCCTCGCCGACGAGGTGATAAGCAACATGGTGATGAGCATAACCGAGTCCATAGCGAAGCCCAGCCTAATCAACATAGACTACGCCGATTTCAAGACCGTTATGATGAGGGGGAAGCTCGCCGCCCTAGGGGTCGGAAAATCATCAACCCCCAATAGAGCTGAAGAAGCGACCTTCAGCGCCCTCCAGAATCCGTTACTCGATGTAACTTATGAAGGATTGACGGGTGCGATAATCCACGTCTCCGCGGGAGACGACATGAAGATAAGTGAGGCCGCGAGGCCAGCCGAGATAATCTCCGAGCTCATGGGCGAAGAAGCCCTCGTGATCTGGGGCGCGAGGATAGACAACTCGCTGGGGTCCTCCCTCCAAGTCTCATTGATCCTGACTGGGGTTGAGAGCACGGAGCTGACGAAGCCTGTTGAAGAGGAGAAGAAGCAGGCATTAGACGAGAAAGAGATCGAGGAGATAATGGAGGAACTCGGGATAAAGCCGTTGAACTAGGAACCGGTCTTCGACTTTATCTCCCTCAACCTCCTCAATTTTTCATCTATCTCCTCTTTCGTAATCTTCCTGAATAACGGCTTCGGCTCTCTAATCCTGTGGCCGGGAGATATGATCTTCTCGACATCGCTCCACCTAAGCTCTTCCACCCTCTCTCCCGTATTCAAGTAATCCAGTATCCTCCGGGAGGAGAACGGAAGATAGGGAGCTGAGAGCACAGCGAGCGCGTGAACCACTTGAATTAATGTGTAAAGGGTTGTCCCCGCTTCCTCCGGATTCTTCCACGGAGCCTTCTCATTCAAGTATATGTTTCCTTCTTGGGCAAACTCTAGGATTATTCTCAGTCCCTTCCTGAACTCGCATCCCTCCAACGCATCCTCAAGTCTCTTCGCGTACTCCGTTCTCAAGTTCAAGAGTTCCTGGTCTCGCTCTCCGAGTTTCCCCGGCTCCGGAACGACGCCACCCATCCTCGAATAGACGAAGCTTAACACCCTGTGGATGAAGTTTCCATATGTTCCTATTAGTTCGCCGTTTATTTTCTCGGCGAAGTCCTGCCACTTGAAATCCGTGTCCCTGGTTTCGGGAGCTATTGCGGTCGCGTAGTATCGGATTACGTCGGGATCGTATTCGGCGAGGAGGTCGTGTAGCCAGACAACCCATCCCCTACTCGTTGAGAGTTTTTCTCCCTCTAGGTTCACGAACTCGTTTACCACGACGTTGTAGGGCAGGATATAGTCCCCGTGGGCTATCAAGAGGGCTGGGAACAGGATCGTGTGGAAGAAGAGATTATCCTTTCCGATGAAGCAGTAGAGCTTCACATCCTTATCCAACCAGAACTCCTTCCACCTCTCCGAGTCTCCGGCGATGTTCTCCGCCCAATCCCTCGTCGCAGAAATATATCCCAAAAGGTTCTCCGCCCAATTGTAAATGACCTGACCCTCGGCTCCCGGGAACGGCGCCGGAGGCCCCCACTCGTAGTCACGTGTTATGTCCTTATCCCTCAGCCCCTCTTTCTCGAGCCATGAGACGGTCTTGTTATAGGTGGCCTTCCTCCAGAACTTCTTATCCCTCACGTACTCCAAGACCTTATCCGAGAGCGCGCTTAGCTTCAGGAAGAAGTGGGTCCTCGTCTTTATCTCCGGCCTCGTCCCGCAGAGCGAGCACCTGGGATCCTTTATCTCGAATGACTCATACCAGGCCCCACAGACCTCACACACATCCCCGTATTGGTTTGGAGCGCCGCAGCGCGGACAGGTGCCGACGACGAATCTATCGGGGAGGAATATCTTGCAGTTCGGGCACCACCACTGCTTAATCTCTTTTGGATAGATGTATCCCTTCTCCCAGAGTTTTCGATAGAACTCCTCCACGACCTTGTAGTGAATGGGCTTACTCGTCCTCGAGAATATGTCGAAGCTTATACCCAGCTTCTCGAATACCTCCTTCTGGATTGGGTAATATTTGTCGCAGAGCTCCTTCGGCGTCATCCCCTGCCTCATGGCCTCGATGACTATGCTGCTCGCGTTCTCATCCGTCCCGCAGACATACAGCGTCTCCACTCCCTTCATCCGCTTAAACCTCGCGAATATATCCGCCGGTAGATACGCGCCTGCTAGGTGGCCGAAATGCCTAGGCGCATAGGAATATGGGAGGGCCGCGGTGACAAGGACCTTCTCGGTGAGCCCCACCACCTCCCCTCTACTAGCCCGAAGCTGGTTTTTAACCCTACGTCGTTACCTGAGTGGGGGCTTTAAGGATCATTTTTACGCCTTAAGGCTTAAATATGGCATACAAGGCTTTTTCTAATACAAGGAGGTATGGAGATGGCCTCGGAAGATCTCCCAGAACCTCCTAAACCCGGGTTGATAAGCTACCTGAAAGCCGTTGGACCAGGCGTAATCCTAGGCTCCCTCGCGATAGGCTCCGGCGAATGGATCCTCTTCCCAGCCGTCGTCGTAAAGTATGGGCCATATCTGCTTTGGGCGGCCCTTCTCTCCTGCATAATCCAGGCAGTGGTAGGGGTCGAGTCGATGAAGTACGTGGTTTACTGCGGTCAGCCGATCCATAAAGCCTATCAGAAGCTCCCACCGAATCCGCTTTCGTGGGCTTGGGCTTGGACTCTTTTCATCCTCATACCTGTAGTCTGGCCTGGCTGGGCGATGGGATCCGCGACGGCGATAGCCGCCCTCCAACTTGGAAGGCTTCCGGGACCGCAGGACGCGTACTTGGTCTTGGGTTGGGGTCTCGTAGCCTTGACCGTCGGCCTCCTAGTAATTCACATAGGCTCTAAGATTCAGAGGACTTTGGAGCTTGTAAGCTGGCCGCTCATAATCTTGCTCTTATCAACTATCGTCGCCGGGGTTGCTGTCGCATCTTCCCCCTCTGCTTGGATGACTGTTCTAAGCGGGCTCGGGGGCTTCCTAAAGCCTAGGCTCGGCTTCCCTGCGAAAGATAGCATAAACTGGTTCATGATCGCTGCAGCAATAGCCTATATCCCGGCCGGCTTCGGCTTCAACCTCTTCCTCTCAAGCTATGCAAGGGATAAGGGCTGGGGCATGGGAAGTAAATCCGGCTATATCTCAGGGCTTATAGGAGGGAAGAAGGTCGAGCTCGCAGCAGATGAAACGCCCTTTGACCCCTCAAAGCAGGAGAACCTTAGACGCTGGAAGGGCTGGCTGAGGATCGTAAGACTCGACTCCTATGTCTTCTTCTCAGGGATAACTATGCTCACCGTGATCCTGACGAGCGTAATGGCATACTCGTTACTCGCCCCAAGGGGTCTAGCGCCAATGGGCTTCCAGGTCGCCGCAGCTCAAGCAGAAGCCCTTGCAGCCGTTCTCGGGCCGATAGCCTGGTTCCTCGTTCTTCTTGGAGGTTTCTGGGTTCTCTTCGATAACCAGTGGGGGCTTATGGACTCGGTTTCCAGAACCGTTACCGATAACTTCTGGTTTGCATCCGAGCGTATTCGTAAGTGGGCTAATGGAGATCCTAGGAGAATCTACTACTTAATGGTCTATCTACTCTACGTCGTCGCCGCCGTGATAATGGTGGTCTCGACGGTCTTTAAGCTCGCTAAGCCGTATGAGCTTGCGGCCGCCGGAGCGGTTCTCGGGCTCTTCGCCTTAACCCTCGCACCTCTGCTCCAGCTAATCGTAAGCAATAGGCTTCTTCCGAAAGAGCTTAGACCTGGAATCGTTACGAACATAATCTTAGCGATAGGCGTCGTCTTCTATGGCTTCTTCATAACAGCTGTCGTCCTCCAGATGTTCGCTGGAATAACGATTTAGACTACTCTACACTATTACTAGTTTTTTTCCCTTGAGCCTCAACATTAGGAGTCTCAACCTCGATAACCGTCAGATCTATCTTGATAGGCGTTCTTCCGAGGAACTCTGCTATACTCGGCTTAGTTCTCCCCTCATCCCCGTTTATCAACTCCTTAACGTATAGCCCTCCCTGAGTCTTTATCACGAATCTCACCGTTTTATCGCCGAGCTTCTCGGCCCTGACGTAGTATAGCTTCTTCTGCCGAATCTTGTCAGCCCTCCTCCTCAAAACCCTCCTAGGAGTCCTCTGCTCTACCACTATATCCCTGAATTTCTCTTCGACCTCCTTCAGAGCGTTCTCCGAAACCTCTCCATCAAATTCCACTATGGCTTCATAGGTCTTGGACGCGATGGGCGAGAGGTTCTTCAGGATCCTAAGCTCTTTTCTACTTGAATAACTCAGGTTTGAGATCTCTATTTTACCAGCCGCGTGCTCGTTGACTTCTTTCTCGAGGAGTGAGAGGTCCACGAATCTCCTTCGAGGATATTTTAGTTCGAGGATGAACGGTCTCCCGGTTCCAACCACCGTGGCGTCCACGTCCTCCCTTCCCGCACCGTGGAACTTGTAGCTGAGCGCCTCGAAGAGCTTCAAAGCCGGTTCACCGATGAGTTCGCTGACTGAGTCAGGATACTCTTTCCCAGTGTAGTTGCATTTTTCACATCCCCTCCCCCAACAATATCTACAGTACCACGGCGTCTGAGGGATGTTCTTTTCAAGTTTCTTGTAGAATCCCTTGATGAAGAGTGGGTTGACTTGGATCTCGTATTCGCCTGAGAAGACGTTGACTAAAACCACGATTTCCGGGTTCTGGTATTCGACCGGGATCTTGAACCTCCTCTGAACGATTCTCCCAATTTCCCTCGTTATATCCGCCTTGATATCCTCCCCCGTGTCTATGCCGAATTCCGCTCTCAAGGCATCTTCTCTCTCCCTGACATCAGCTGGGACCTTCGCGCCGACCAGGAAGTTCTTGAACTCGTATTCCCCGAGTTCCTCAATCACCCTCTCCGCGATCTCCCGAAACCTAGATTTATCCAAAACTCCACCGCAGATGTGGCAGCCCCTGGCCTCAGGCGGTTCCCCTCCCAACGCCTGCAGGGTCTTTACCGCGGGTTTGAATCCGGTGGCCGCGATAGCCCTTAAGATTTCATCTATTTCCCCGGTCTCCTGATGTCTTAGGAAGCAGCGGATGGTGAGCGTCAGCTTTATCGCCCTTCCCTTCTCATCGTTTCCGGCTCCATGGCAGAGGGATGAGAACTGCCTACCTAGGCAGTAATCGCATAGAGGATACTTTAGCAGGATCTCAGCGGCCTTGTCCAAGAGTTCTATGAGTTTTTCAGAGGTCAATTCCGGGATAATGGATGGGGATAGCCGGCTTTAACCCTTAACTAAGGTTTATACAGCTTCGAGAGAAGTCTCTGCGGCCCGCGTTTCGCGCTCTTCATGAGCTTCTTCGTGAGCTTATACTGTTTGATCAAGTTCTTGACATCCCTCTCGGTTACTCCGGCGCCCCTCGCTATCCTCCTAACCCTAGATGAGTTCAGGATGCTTGGGTCACGTCTCTCATCCTCGGTCATCGACTGGATTATCGCCGACCACTTCTCTATCTTCTCCTCAGCCTCCCTAAATGCGTCTGAGGGCATCTCAGGTAGGCCTGGGATCGGCAGCCTTGAGAGTAGCTTGGAGAGCGGCCCCGCCTTCCTCACCTCCTTAAGCTGTTTTACGAATTCTTCTAGGCTGAATTCTCCCCTGAGAAATTCCTTCGCCTTCTCCTCGCTTACCTCTATCTCCGCCAGCCTGATCTTCTCAAGCAATCCCTCGATGTCTCCGAGGCCGAGGAGTCTCCCGACATATCCCTTCGGGTTGAAGAGCTCGATATCATCTAATTTTTCACCGGTTCCGATGAACTTTATCCTGGCCCCGGTCTCGGCGACCGCGGAGAGCGCGCCTCCACCCCTCGCCGAAGTATCCATCTTGGTTAGGATTATCGAGCCGACTGGTGCGACTTGGTGGAATGCCTTCGCGTGTGCTCCGGCCATCTGACCAATCGTCGCGTCGATTATCAGCATGACTTCATCGGGCTTAACCTTCTCCTGAAGCATCCTCATCTCCTCCATGAGGGTTTCTTGGCTCCTATGCCTTCCAGCGGTGTCGATCAGGATCACGTCGAATCCATTCGACTTGAAATGCTCTATCCCCTTCCTCGCTATCTCGACCGCATCCGCTTTCTCCAAGTGGAAGACCGGTATACCTCTTCCATCTAGGAGTTGTCTAAGCTGCTCATGTGCCCCGGGCCTATAGGTGTCAGCGCAGATGACGCCGACCCTGTATCCCTTTTTCTTGAGGTAGTTCGCGATCTTCGCTATGCTCGTCGTCTTCCCGGTTCCCTGGATCCCCACCATCATGATCACATAGGGTTTCTTCGTCACCTCGATCTTCGCCGGCTTCTCGCCTAAGAGCTTCACCAACTCCTCGTAGACAACCTTGATTACGTGATCCTTCCTCGAGATCCCCGGCGGAGCCTTCTCCAAGAACGCCCTTTCCCTGATGTTGTCTGACAACTTCTTGACTAGCTCCACGTTGACATCCGCCATCAATAATGCTCTCTGGATATCCCTGATCAGTTCCTCGACGACCCGTTTATCAACCGAGCTAGCGGAGGTGAACTTGCTAAGAGCCTTTCTAAGCATCTCCGAAAGCGATGGCATCCGACCGCAGATCAGCGATCAGAATAAATATTAAGTTTTGCGAAAAAACTGAGAACTTTCACGTCGATTTATGGATCAGTTCTCCGCCGCTTATGACTGCGAGGGGCTTCAAGAGCTTCTCCCCGATCCTCTTCTCGCCCAAGGAGTCCTCGAACTCGAATCTCCCCTCCCTGAGATCCCAGACAACGCAGTCCCCAACCGCCCCGGGCCTCAACGTCCCCCTCTCGGGTAGGATCCCTAGGATCTCGGCGGGCTTCGAGGTCACCCTCTCAACTACCTGCTCCAGCGAGAGTCCTAGGAATAGGAACTTCGACATGGTTGTCCCGATGTCGTATACCGGGCCGTTGACGTTGAAGTAGTGGAGGTCCGTGCTTATGGTTGTCGGAAGCAGTCCCTGGGAGATGGCCTTCTCCGCGACCTCGAATGAGAAGCTCGCCATCCCATGCCCGATATCGAAGATTATCCCCCTCCTCGCCGCCTTCTCCACCTCCGGCCTCACCCTCCCATCCTCATCCAAGACCGTGGACGCAGGGCCGCCGTGGAAGCAGTGGGTTAGGATGTCCCCAGGCCGCATGTACCTCAAGACCATCTCGACTGGTAGGTAATGTAGGGCGGAGTTCTCGCACATGAGGAAGCAGCCCGCTTTCTCCGCAGCCCACTTCGCCAACACCAAGGTTTCCTGCCCATAGGTCCTATGCCATTTTATCCCCTTGATTATGTCGCGGTTTTGTTCGATGCATTTCACGGTCTCCTCGATGTCTATGAAGTCCATGTTCTTCATCGCCTTCTCGACGTTTGGGTAACCGAAGCCGATCAAACCTAATGCCCCGATATTCACCAAAGCGTAGATCTTCGTCCTCGCCCTCTCGATTACGAACTTCCTGAATCCCGGGAAGACCACGTGGCCCGCCGTCCCCGCGTCTAAAACCGTGGTAGCGCCCTTCATCAAACACGTTGAGTCGGGATCTATTCCGAGTCTCGATGCAACGCCATAGTAGACGTGGACGTGTAGGTCGATTACTCCGGGTGTGACGATCTTCCCCTCAGCGTCTATCACGTGTTTCGCCGATCCGGATATGGATTTCTCAACCGCCGCGACCTTTCCCTCACTAAACGCCACGTCGTATTTCTCGTATATTCCCTGAAAGGGATCGATCAATAATCCATTCCTAACTAACACATCATATTCCATGGGGATATTCGCCGAGGTACTTTCAGAGGAGATCCGATTTAAGGATTAAACGGGATCAAGAAAGACTCAAAACCTCCTAAAGGAGAAGTTTCGGGTTGAGATGAAGATACTCATAACAGGATCCCGGGGATTCATCGGAAGAAATCTATCAAATTATCTCGGCGAGAAAGGTTACGAGGTCATAGGCGTTGACATCGCAGAGGACGCGGACATCAGACTCGACGTCTCGGATTATGGGGCGTGTTCGGAGAAACTCCTGTCGCTGGACTTCGACGCCGTCATCCACCTAGCGGCGATAGTCAGCGTTCCGAAGTCCTTGGAGGATCCGCGTAGATGCTTTGAGGTCAATAGTTTTGGAACCTTGAATATGCTCGAGATAGCTGCGAGGAAGGATGTTGAGCGATTCATCTACGCGTCTTCGGCGAATGTTTATGGGGTTCCGGTGGAGCTCCCGGTCAAGGAGACGACGCCGCTTAATCCGAGGACGCCCTATGATTACTCCAAGGTCGTCTCGGAGAAGTTCATCGAATGCTACTCCAAGGTTAAGGGGGTTAAGGCGGTGATATTCAGGAATTGGAAGCTCTTCGGGGAATATGATGTCGAGACCACGGCGATACCGAGGTTCATCAAGGCGTGTTTGAGGAATGAGCCCCTAACCCTCTACAACGAGGGAAGGGATACCACCGACCCAACCTACATCCTGAATTTCTGCCACGCGGTCGAGTTGGCGCTAAAGAAGGATGAAGCGGTAGGCGAGGTATTCAACTTGGGGACGGGGAACGAGGTCTCGATCAGGGAGCTCGCTGAGAAGATAAGGAAATTGACGGGGTCGAGTTCGGAGCTCCAGCTCCTGCCGCCTAGAACCGAGGCCGAAAAAGAACCCATGAGGAGCTATCCATCCATCGAGAAGATCCGCAGGATACTCGGATACGAGCCGATCGTGGGTTTGGAGGAGGGCTTGAAGAGGACCATCGAGTTCTATAAGCGGCGCCTCGGCCTCTAGCTCCCACGGCTCCTGAGCCCATCCACTATAGGCTTTATCTCCCCAATCTCCTCCAGTTGACTTAGGGTTGGAACGCTCCACGCGCCCCTCTTCGTCGTCGAGATCGCCGCGACCACGTTAGCGAACCTACCAACCAGTCTGAGTTCTCCATCATTCAGCGAGAGGTCCCCGAGTTTCCTCATGGAATAGAGCGCGGCGAGTAGCGCCGCCATATACGCGTCTCCGGCTCCAGTCGAGTCCACGGCTTTAACGGGATACGGTGGCGTGGTAATTTCTCTGCCTCCGTGGATTAGGGTGCTTCCCTTCTCCCCCATGGTGACCGCGATGAGTTTGAGATCGAGGTCTCCTAGGTTTACCCCGTTTTCTTCTAGGAATCGCTTCTCCCCGTCTCCGAGTTTAACCACATCTGCGAGTTCGAGG
>Ga0164318_10007602_pt1 | contig 10499 bp, 9 predicted proteins | sample GuaBasSedimGuay9_FD_113734 | JGI IMG/M metagenome (GOLD analysis project Ga0164318, IMG submission 113734) | Subseafloor sediment microbial communities from Guaymas Basin, Gulf of California, Mexico - Guay9, Core 4571-4, 0-3 cm | ecosystem: Environmental > Aquatic > Marine > Hydrothermal vents >...
CTACTTATCAAAATAAAAAGGAGAAAAGGCGCAAAACTTAATTGAATGTGAGGAAATGGAAATTTCCGAACTGCAAAAAGAAGAAGAAAAAGCATGGGACTCTTATGTTTACAACTCAAATTCGTCCACATTCTATCACCAAATAGGCTGGCGAAACGCAGTGCAAAAGACATACAAGCACAAACCTGTTTATTTAGTAGCAAAAGAAGGAGGCGAGATAAAGGGAATCCTGCCTATGTTCTTGATGAGAAGCGTGATCTTCGGTAAGAAATTAGTATCGGTTCCTTCCGCTCCTTACGGCGGTGTGTGCTGATGATGGAATGGTGGAGAAAATGCTTATTGAAGAAGCAATAAGGGTTGCAGAGGAGAGTAGTGCAAATCATCACTTCATTTTCTTATAGTGACCTAATGATGACAGATAGGAATATTATGGAAGCGAATCCAAACAAAGAGTTATGTTTTGATTTCCACATACATTCAAAGTTTTCTTATGATTCTTTACTAAGTCCCAAAAGAATTGTTCGTGTAGCAAAGAAAAGAGGACTTGACGGGATAGCGATAACAGACCATGATACGATAAAGGGGGCTTTAGAGGCATCAAAATTTAACGATTCAATATATGTTATCATTGGTAGCGAAATAAGAACAGAAAAAGGAGATGTAATTGGTTTGTTTTTAAACGAAGAAATAACTTCTAAATACTTTGATGAAGTGGTGGATGAAATAAAAAGCCAGGGAGGATTAGTTGTGTTGCCTCATCCATATAAAAAAAACATGATGGACATACCTAATGAATTATTAGATAAGGTGGATTTGATTGAGGTATTAAATGGGAGATTGTCTCCCGAATTAAATCATAAAGCGCAGATTTTGGCAAGAAATAATAATATACCAATTATTGGGGGGAGTGATGCTCATATATCAACAAGTATAGGAAGTGTGAAAACAATTTTCAATTGTGAAAAGTATGTAATACAAAATGACGAAGATATTAAGCAACTGTTGTTAAAAGGTGATGCAAAAGTAACTGGTAAAGTGTCGCCCCGATATGTTCATTATTTCAGTGCAACTGTTGGGAATGTTAGAAGGGGAAATTTCTTACAATTGGGGAAGCTTTTTATAAAAATATCTCACTTGAGAAGAAAATATGAATAAGGTATTAGTTACAGATGGGCGTTCAAGGGCATCCTTGGCTATTATTAGGTCATTAGGTGAAAGAGGTATAAGAGTAATATCGGGAGAAGCTTTTATATGTTCCTCTTTTTACTCTAAGTATGCAAATAGATTATTTTATCCAGACCCAGACAAATATCCAGATTTGTTTATACAAAAAATTTCGGAAGTTGTTAAAAAAGATGGGATTGATGTGGTTATACCTGTGCGTGATAGTGCAACTCTTCTGTTATCAAGGCATAAGAAGGAACTTTCTCACTTTACGAGAATACCCATAGCTGATTATGATACATTGATGAAAGGGCGTGACAAGGCACAAACAATAAAGATTGCGATGGAGAATGATATTCCATGTCCTCGAACATACTTCATAGAAGACAGTAGTGATTTGAAGGAAATAATGAATGAACTCAAATTTCCTGTGGTGATAAAACCTCATAGAAGCTCTGGTTCAAGGGGAATTAAATATGTTCTGTCATCAAAGGAATTGGCACGGGCCTATAGTGAAGTTCAGGATAAATATGGCGAAGCGATGATACAAGAATTTATACCACAAGGAGGTGCATACGGGGTTTCCATGTTATTTAATCATGGAGAGCCGAGGGCCATTTTCACACACAAGAGATTGAGGGAATATCCGAATTCAGGAGGCCCAAGCACATTAAGAGAAAGTGTTAGATTTCCTGAAATAGAGGAATATGCTACAACGCTACTTGAGGCACTTAATTGGCATGGTGTCGCAATGGTAGAGTTCAGAATGGATCCACGTGATGGAAAACCAAAATTAATGGAAATTAATCCACGATTTTGGGGTTCTCTCTCGTTAGCTATTCATGCTGGAGTTGATTTTCCTTATTTGCTTTATAAAATGGCAGTGGATGGTGATGTTGAGCCCGTATTTGAATATAAAACAGGTGTGAAGGTGCGATGGCTTTTATTTGGTGACATTCTTTGGTTCTTAAGCGTTTCGAATAAGATGAAAATGCTGCCAGAATTTTTGAAGTTTTGGGGTATGAAATATGATGTGCTTTCATTCAGCGACCCTATGCCAGCATTAGGTGCTGTATTAGAGGGATTAAGGTCGATAATACTTAGAGAACGAAGGGAACATGCCTTTAATAGAGGATGGTAAAATGAAAATCATTTTAGCTGATCCTCCTATTATAAAAAACAGTGCATATAAACCTAATACCTATACACCAAATCTTGGAATTCTGTACTTAATCTCGTATTTACGCAATAAATTTAACAATTTAGAGATGAAATATTTGGAGAGTTTTTTGAGCTTAAAACAACATGTAAAAGAAGTTCGAGAATACAATCCTGATATTTATTGCATATCTTTCCCAACTCTTCTAGCGAATGCTGCGTATAAAACAATAAATATAATAAAAAATGAGTCTCGATCATTACCAATTATTTGCGGCGGGCCGCATCCAACAGCGGATCCGGAGGACGTTTTCGCGAACTCGAAGGCAGATATTTGTGTAATTGGAGAAGGGGAAGAAACATTAACTGAATTAGTTGCATATTATATGAATAGAGGCAAACATAAACAATTAGAGGATATAAAAGGAATAGCGTATAGGAAATCAGATAATGTTATATATACTCAAAAACGACCTTTGATTAAGGATCTAGACTCTATACCTTTTCCGGCGTGGGATGTTATTGATATGAAAAAGTATCCAGGACCCACACGTCTGAGAGCCTATCCTTTTAGAATGGTTTTGGTTTCACGTGGCTGTCCATATAATTGCAATTTTTGCTCAAATCCTGTATGGAAGACTAATAAACCCTGGTTACGGTTAAGGAGTCCCAAAAACATTGCAAAAGAGATTGAACTTTATTATAATAGAGATGGAATACGGGAAATTCAATTGCTTTGCGATGAATTCAATGTAGATCTAAACTGGAGTATAGAAGTATGTAATGAAATTAAAAGATTAGGATATGACGATCTATATTTTAATACACTTCTTCGCGTTGATAAAGTCACAGAGGAGTTGGCAAAAGCTTTAGCTGATATTAACTGCTGGGCTGTGCATATAGGTATTGAAAGTGGAAATCAGAGAACACTTGATGGAATTAATAAAAAAATCACATTAGAGCAAGTTGTTAATGCTTGCAAGATTTTGAAGAAGTATAATATTAGAATATTTGGTTTTGCTATGATGCTTAATATATGGGAGGAAAATGGGGAACTTTGTTATGAATCCCCTGATGATGTCATGCGGACACTGAATTTCATGCGTAAGTTAATTCGTAATAAATTAATAGATTATATGTCATGGGGATTTGTCGTGCCCCTGCCTGGCGCACCACTTTATGATATCTGTAAGAAGCACGGTTTGATAAGCGGGGATAGAAGATTGGATACATGGAAATGGGGGGGTATGCCCGTGAAATTACCAAATATTGAAGAAAAAATAATGCAGAGAATTAAAAGAAAAGGAATGTTTCTCCAGATGTGGTGTAACTTCAGACACATCAGAGATTTAAATTGGAGGAATTATAGATATATATTGGGTAGAATTGTATATATTTTTAAAAAATGAGAATTTTAATTGATATTCTCCATCCTGCGGATGTTAATTTTTTCAAGAATGCAGTGAGAATTTTAATAGAGAAAAATGCTGATATTGTTATAATTATCCGTCCCAGAGGAAGGATAATAGAAATACTAAGGAATGAATTACCTGACATACAATTTAGGCTGATAGGAAAGTATTACAATGACACATCAGGGAAAATATTTGATTTCGTAGTAAGAAATCTCAAGCTTCTAACATTTCTACGGAGGAATGATTTTGATCTTTGCACAAGTCATGGATTCTTTGTAGGTATCACTTCGTTTTTTTGTAAAATACCTTCAGTAATTTTTGCAGATGACTACGAATACAAATTGACTTATTATTTATCAAAATTTTTTGGGGATTACTTTATTATCCCTACAAGTATACCTACAACTGGGAAAAATGTTCTGAGATATAGAGGATTTAAAGAGTTAGCATATTTACATCCAAGATATTTCAAGCCAAACCTAAAGATATTGGGGCAATATGGAATAAGACCCAGCAATTACGTATTTGTCAGAGAAACATCTCAAACGAGCCTTAATTATAAAAACATACAACAGGTAGATTTGCTCGAAGTTGTTCATAAATTAAATGATTTAGGATTAGACGTTGTCTTATCATTGGAGGACAAAAAAAAGAAAAGATATTTAAAAGATGAATGTATAATATTAGAAGAACCAGTAGAAGATATATTTTCATTGATGCATTTCGCGTTGTTTACGATTTCTTTTGGAGATACTATGGCACGAGAATCATGTTTAGTTGGCACACCTACAATATACATGGGGAAGAGAAATATGATAATAAATAAAGAATTCATAAGAAAAGGATGTATGTTCAAGGTAGATAATAAAGGACAGCTAAATGCTACAATGATTAATATAATTGAGAACAATATTAAAGAAGAAACAAAACGAATAATCGAAAGATCTGTGAAATATGAATGGATGGACACAACGGAAGTTATTTTGGATATATTGTTTGCAGTTGCTAACAAAGATGAGCAGTTGTTAAAGAAGTATAGGATATAACTTTCTATTTAAAAAGCATTTATAGAAAAAAGGGAAAAATTCTTTAAGCATCATATCATGTGTTTGATATGAAAAACCCGAACTATAAGTATATTATTATCAGTCCGGTAAAGAATGAAGAAAAAAATCTGCCAAATTTAATTCAGTCGGTTGCAAATCAGACAGTCAAGCCGATATTATGGATTATTGTGGACGATGGGAGCGTAGATAACACACCTAATATAATTAGAGAAGCACAAAAAAAATATAAGTGGATTAAGAGCATCAGATTAGGAGAACATCCAAGGGACATAGGTATGCATTATGCTTATGTATTCAATAAAGGGGTAGAATTTGCGATTGAATTCTGTAAAATGTATGGGATTCATTATGATTATATAGGCATTCTTGACGCAGATATGGTTATAGAACCCAAATTTTTTGAGAAATTGATAAATGAATTTGAGAAAAATCCGAAATTAGGAGTGGCATGTGGGGGGCTTTATAATAAAATAGGTAATACGTTAGTTTTGGAGAAAATTCGAGAAGATATACTGATAGGAAGCGCAAAATTATGGAGGAGAGCGTGTTTTGAGGAAATAAAAGGATTGCCTATCAGCTATTCGCCTGATGTGGTAGCAGATGTTATAGCAAAATTAAGAGGCTGGGAAACCGGGATGTTTAGAGAGATAAAGGCAATTCAAGTAAGGAGGATAAGCAGTGCAGAAGGACTTTGGAAAGGATATAAAATACAGGGTGAATCAGCGTATTTCAGAAATTATCATCCTCTTTTTGTAATAGCGAAAGGCTTAAGGTATTTATTTAAAAGACCCTATTATATAGGGATTGCTTATTTATATGGATATTTTAGTAGCCTTATCAGAGGAATGGAAAAGATTGATAATAAAGAAGTTAGAGATTATTATTATCGGGAGAAGCATAAAGAAGCAATACGATATTATACATTTCTTCTTTTCAGAAAAAAGAGGGACGAAAAGGGACAAAAATCAGCGAGAAAATTTAAGTAATCAATAGTATAAAAAATAAGATGAAAAACACGAAAAGTATTCAATTCATGATGTGGATATGTATAATAGCAGCCAATATAATTTTTAGGTTGCCATCAACACCACATGAGATAGGATGGGATTCTTTTGAAATACATGTATTAGCGAATTCTGTATCGGTGTTTGGAGAAGCAAGATGGTGGGTTAATCTGTTATCAATAGCAGGATTTTATCCATACTCGTATGCGAGTGCGGTTCCTTTTATATTGTCAAGTGTTTCTCAGTGCACGGGTGTGGATATGGAATGGACTGTATGGTTGTTTTGTGTTATCATAGGGACTTTCAGCGCATTTACAGCATATTTACTTGCAGAAGCGATATGGAATAATAATATATTCAAGTTTTTAGTGGCTTTTGGGTATTCTACATCTCAGGGAATATTGGCTTTTACAACATGGACGGTGACAACAAGGGGATTTTTTATTGTGATAGCGCCTTTATTTATATATACTTTGCTGAAATGTCGAAATTCGGCAGTCAGGTATGGAATACTCGCTTTTGTTTTATTTATTCTTCTCGTAGTAACGCATCACATGTTTTACTTTGTTATCCCTATTATAATAGGCTATTTTATTGCTGCTGGTTTATATATATTAAAAGGATATACAATCAAGAAAGAAGAGAAAATATCCTCATTAATTTCTGAAAACATTGGTAATATAGCTATGTTAATTACTTTTTTTGTCATGATTTCGCTGCCATTTTTTATAAAAGATTTATGGGAAGCTGACATAGAATTGGAGCGTTCGGGGATAAATTCGAGATATACATTAGTGTTGCCTCTTCTCAGCAACTATGTTAGGTATATAGGGATATTGATATTTTTTGTGATTGGAGGTTATTTTTACCTTTTACTTAAACGCAGGAAGAGATTTGAGGAGTGGTTTTTACTGATTTCCGTGGCAGGTTTGATGCCCTTCTTATATATACCCACCTATATGAAGTGGTTTGCAGGAATTTTTTCATTTTTATTTATTGGTATGGCTATGACAAATATTGCTAATATAAAATTGAAGAAAAAATATATAAATTTGTTGGTGGTAGTTATATTGTTGTTATCCACAATTTTCAATGGATATTATCAATTCATACATTTTTTGAACAAACCTAATTCGTATAGCAGATATATGAAGGAAGCAACATACGCAAGTGGACTATGGATTAGGGACAATATAGATAAGAATCTATTTTGGAATAATGGTTTGGTGGGTTTAAGGACATTTGCGGTATCAAAGGTGCCAACGTTAAGTGCGGGCACTATTGCACAAACATATGGTTTTGAATATGTAAGCGAATTAGATATAACAAGGAATTCGCCGCTATCCATCGAGTTTTATAAGGATGGGCCATATATGAAAACTCCTGGGACGCCATATATTGAGGGGTATATAGGACAACTCAAGATGTCCGACATTAATAGCAGATGGGGTAAGCGACTTATTTCAAAATATAATATATCGTACGTAATAGAAGACGAAGATATAGGAGATAATGTGTTCATTCGTTCTGTTCATCCTGTAAAGGACAATATATATGATAATGGAAAAATTAGGATATGGAGTTTAGACTAAAAATTATTCCAAAAATTAACTTCAAGATGTATAAGAGATGAAAATACTTATAATGGATGTGGTCAAACCAATGCTTAATGATGCAGGTTCGGTGCATAGATGGGAACTTATAAGTAATTTGGCAAAATTAGGTCAAGATGTGTATGTAATAGCATATAAGGATGTTGCATTTGAAAACGTGCACGTAAATAAATTACGAATAGAAAAAGGAATATTTGGAAAAATGTTTTCTAAATTTAGATACATAATATTGTTATTTAGATTGACTAAAAAGCATAATATTGATATTTTATATACAAGGAATGGATTAACGGGCTTGGTTGGATGGATAATAAAGATGATAACTGGGTCAAAATTGATATATGAATTGAATGGAATACTAGCAGATGAATGGGAAACAATAAGAAAGGAAGGCAAGATTGGTATATTCGTGAGAATAAAAATGGTGTTGTCGATTCACATGGAGAAATTTGCACTTAAAAAATCAGATACAATAATAGCAGTGACGGAGGGAATAAGGAATTATCTTGTGAATCTGGGAATCAGTGAAGATAAAATAACAGTAATTGGAAATGGTGTTAATATAGATATGTTTAAACCAATGAATGATTCCTTAATTCTTCAAAAAATTAGGAAACAATATAATATAAAGGAAAGTGAATACGTGATAGTATTTGTTGGGAATTTGGCACCGTGGCAAGGTATTGAATATTTAATAAGGGCATCTTCACTAATTTTAGGAAAGGTTCCAAAAACAAAGTTTTTGATAGTTGGTGATGGTATAATGCGAGAAAAATTGGAGAGTATGGTTAGAGAACTGGAGTTAGAGGAAAAATTTATTTTTACTGGAAGGGTTCCTTATGAAAAAGTGCCAATATTCATAAATATAAGTGACGTTTGCGTCTGCCCGTCCCCTGTTAATAGCTATTTTAGGATATCAGGAGGCTCGTCTTTGAAAATTTTCGAGTATTTAGCTTGTGGGAAACCTGTGGTCACGGGGAATATAAGAGGAGATAGGGATTTAGTAGTAAATTCAGGTTCTGGATTTGCTGTTATGTCAGAAGACTATGCGGAATTGGCGGGAGCAATAATAAAATTGCTCAAAAATGAGAAATTAAGACTACAGATGGGCGAAAACGGAAGGAAAACAATAGTAGAATATCATAGTTGGGAAAGAATTGCCAAAAAAGTTGTTGAAATTTTCGAAAAAATAATTCGGGAGAAGGGATAGATGGATTATAAAATGATCCCTTTAGGAAAACCATTACTTGGAAATGAAGAAATAGAATCTGTAAGGAGCGTAATAAAATCGAGGTTAATTGCTTATGGCAATAAAGTGGAAGAATTTGAAAAGATGTTTGCAAAAAAAATAGGTAGAAAATACTGCATAATGGTAAATTCTGGGACATCGGCATTATGGATAGGTATGAAGGCATTGGGACTTAAAAAATCAGTAATTATCCCTTCATTAACGTGCAATGCTGTTCTAAATGCTGTATTAAATGCCGGATTAAACCCTATTTTTGCAGATGTGGATAAAGAAACACATAATATTGATTTGTCTTCAGTTCCGGAAAAGCAATTGGAATGGGCAGATGCGGTGATTGTAACTCATACATATGGTCATTCCGCCGACATGGATATAATTAGTCAGTATATAAAGGAATATGACTTGATATTAATTGAAGATTTTGCACAAGCAACTGGAGGTTATTTCAAAAATAGGATATTAGGAAGTTTTGGTAAAATTTCGATTACAAGCTTTTACGGTCCGAAAATTATGACAACAGGATATGGTGGAGCAATATTGACAGATGATATAGAGGTGTATGAAAAATGTGTTTATATGAGAGGAGATAATGTTGACAAGTATTATCGTGATATAATTCCAATGAATTTGCAAATGACAGACATACAAGCTGCTATTGGTATTGTTCAATTGGAAAAACTTGATAGGATGATAGAAATGAGGCGAAATATAGCGGAAAAATTAAGAAGGGCATTAAATAATACAAATATTGGATTGCCAATTGAGAAAGGATATGCGAAACATACTTATTATAAATCTGCTATAATTCTACCAGAAAATATAAAAAAATCAAAATTTATAGAAAAAATGGGGAAATTAGGAATTGCAACAGGAAAACTCTATGATCCTCCATTACATAAAACAAGGATTGCTATGAATGTATTAAATGCAACTCCTAAACTTCCAATATCCGAATTTTTATCTCAAAGAGCCGTATCACTGCCTATATATCCAGAACTCAGCGAAGAAGATATAATTAGGATTACAAATTCTGTAAAATTTGTGATAAATAATTAAAATGTTTTTAATAAATACGATTATAGTATTAAGTCCGCATACGGATGATGGGGAAATAGGAGCGGGAGGGACGATTGCGAGATTTATAGAGGAAGGAAAGGAGATATATTATGTTGCGTTTTCAAGTTGCGAGGCATCAGTGCCGAAGGGATTTCCTGAGAATGTATTGAAGATTGAATGCAAGAAAGCAACAAGTATTCTGGGTATTAAGCCTGAAAATGTTATCCTGTTAGAATACGAAGTGAGAACTTTCCCGCTACATAGGCAGGAAATTCTGGATGATATGATTACCTTAAATAAACAGATCAAGCCTGAATTAGTGTTAGTGCCATCCTCAAATGACATACATCAGGACCATCAGGTGATTTATGCGGAGGCTTTAAGAGCGTTCAAGAAGACATCTTCAATATGGGGTTACGAGCATCCATGGAATAACTTAACATTCACTACTGATATCTTCGTTAAATTAAAAGAAGAGCATATAAAGAAGAAAATTGAAGCAATGAAACAATACAAATCACAAAGTTTTCGCACCTATTTTGATGAGAAATATATAAAAGCATTAGCATATATGAGGGGGACACAAGTAGATTATCCTTTTGCAGAAACTTTTGAATTAATAAGGTTGTTGGTGAGGTAGAAATGGGAAAAGCAGTTGCCATACACCAACCTAATTATTTACCCTGGATTGGATATTTTCAGAAGATGTCGTTGGCGGATATTTTTGTCATCTTAGATACAGTACAGTTCTCAAAAGATAGTTATACTCAAAG
>Ga0164318_10007603_pt1 | contig 10499 bp, 8 predicted proteins | sample GuaBasSedimGuay9_FD_113734 | JGI IMG/M metagenome (GOLD analysis project Ga0164318, IMG submission 113734) | Subseafloor sediment microbial communities from Guaymas Basin, Gulf of California, Mexico - Guay9, Core 4571-4, 0-3 cm | ecosystem: Environmental > Aquatic > Marine > Hydrothermal vents >...
CAAGCGCCGCCTGGAAGAGGACATGATGCCCGACCTGCTGGCCACGGTGGAGACCCTCAAGACCCTGGCGGGCGAGATTCCCGTCTTCGAGCGCGAGACCGAGTTCATCAGCCTGCGCAGCGACGACGACTACGCCCTGTACGACGGGGACATCTGCAGCTCCGACACCGGACGCGTGCCCGACGCCATGTACATGCAGATGACCAACGAGTTCATCGTGCCCCACAGCACGAGCAAGCACTGCCGGCACAACCGCTCCAGCTACTTCGTGGGCGCCCTGGCGCGCTGGAACAACAACCACGACCGGCTGTGCGATCTGGCCCTGCAGGCGGCCGACGCCCTGGGGCTCGAGCCCGGCTGCTGCAACCCGTACATGAACACCATCGCCCAGGTCGTGGAGTCCGCCCACTGCGCCGTGGACAGCATCCGGATCATCGATGAGCTGCTGGAGCGGGGACTGCAGGCCGAGGAGCCGGATCAGGAACCGACACGCTTCGGCACGGGCATCGGCGCCACCGAGGTGCCGCGGGGGATCCTGTACCACGAGTACACCTACGACCGGCAGGGCAGGCTGGCGAAGGCCAACTGCATCATCCCCACGGGGCAGAACCTGGAGAACATCGATGACGACATGAAGAAGCTCGTGCCGGAGATCATCGACAAGTCCAAGGAGGAGATCACATCGCACCTGGAGATGCTGGTGCGGGCCTACGACCCGTGCATCTCCTGCTCGGTGCACATGCTGGACGTGGACTTCATAGAATAGGCGGGGCCATGAAGGTCATGGCGGTGGGCAATTCATTCTACGGGGACGACGGCGTGGGCGCCGCGGTCCTGGCGCATGCCCGCGACCGGGGACTGTGGCCGCAGGCGGACCTGGTGGACCTGGGAACCGACGCCCTGGCCCTGATCGACCACCTCGACCAGGAGGACCTGAACGTGGTGATCGACGCGGCGCACATGGGCCTCGAACCCGGTGCGGTGGCCGTGTTCACACCAGACGAGGTGCGGCTGAAGATCCGGTCGGACCACCTGTCGCTGCACGGCTTCGGCCTGGCCGAGGCCTTCGACCTGGCCCGCCGGCTGGGCAGGTTGCCCCGTCGGGTTGTGGTCGTGGGCGTCGAGCCCGGGCGGGTAGAGATCAACACGGGTCTGTCGGCGCAGGTGGCGGCCGCCGTGCCCGGGGTCGTTGACGCCATCAATGCGGAGGTATCCAGTGGAAACTGACAGGACCATCCTGGTCATCGACGACGACATCGACCTGGTGGAGGTCATCCGGATGACCCTCGAGAACGAGGGCTACCGGGTGATCGATGCCCAGACCGGCGAACGCGGCCTGGCCACCGCCAAACGGGAACAACCCGACCTCATCCTGCTGGACGTGATGATGGGGACCGTTGACGAGGGTTTCCAGGTGGCGTATGAGTTGCGCGGGGATGAGGCCACCCGCGAGATCCCCATCCTGATGCTGACGGCGGTCACCGACCAGACGGGCTTCGACTTCGATCCGGGCAAGGACCAGGAGTATCTGCCCGTGAACGAGTTCCTGGAGAAACCGGTCAGTCCTCGCAAGCTGATCGACCTGGTGCGCAAGCATCTGCCCGCCAAGGCCTGAACAAGACCGGGCGCTTCGGCGTCCGGCAGGGGAGTCGAGGACCGTGGCCCACCGGAGTCCACCCGCGCCGGATGATGCCAGCCACTTCGTGTCGGCCGCCTCCCTGCGGCGTCGGCTGGAGTGGTTCGACAGGCTGCGTTGGGTGGCTGTTGTCTGCGTCGTCGTCGCGACCCTGGTGGCCGACGGGGTCCTGCCGGGATCCCTGCCCGTGGGCAGGCTGCTGGCGGCGGCCGCGGTCCTGGCCGTTCTCAACGCGGTCTACACCGTGCGCAACCTCCGGGTGCCGCCGACCGATCTGCGGGTGGAACTGCGCCACGTGAAGCTGCAGATGGTCGGCGACCTGTTCCTGCTGACGGTGATGCTCAACTTCTCCGGCGGCATCGAGAACCCCCTGCTGTTCATGTACCTGATCCATGTGATCATCGCGAGCCTGCTGTTCAAGGGGCGCGAGGTGTTCCAGATCGCCTGGCTGGCCATCTTCCTGCTGACCGCCGACGTGGCGGGGGAACACCTGGGCCTGCTGGCCCACCACCACCTCCTGAGCGCCAGCCCCGCGACCCATCAGCTGCCGTTCATCCTGCTGACCCTCGGTTCGTTCTGGCTGGTGCTGCTCTTCGCCGCCTACATCGGCTCGTCCATCATGAAGCACAACCGCGCCATCAAGGACGAACTGGTCCAGCGCCAGCGGGAGCTTGTGGTCGCGGACCGGGCCAAGCTGGATTTCTTCCGCTTCGTGACCCACGAGATCAAGAGCCCGGTGGCCACGGCCCAGAGCGCGGTGCAGGCCGCCCTGGAGCTGGGGGAAGATGATCTGCCCGACCAGGTGAAGGATCTGCTGGGTCGGGCGGTGGGCCGTTTGAACCTGGCCATAGAGATGGTCAAGGATCTGGCCGACTTCACGCGGGGGGGGGACCTCAAGCGGGTTGAACCGGCGGAGATCGACCTGAACGTGCTGATCGCCCGCATCGTTGACGGGCAGTTGGACGAAGCGGCGCGCAGGAACGTGACCATCAACATGAGCCTGCCGTCGATCCAGCCGCACGTGGTGGGTCATGCCGGAATGCTGGAGAAGATCGTCCGCAACCTGGTGAGCAACGCCGTCCGTTACAGCGAACCGGGCGGCCGGGTCGATGTAGGCCTGGACCTGGCCCCGCGTGAGTATGTCCTGAAGGTTGCGGATCAGGGGATCGGCATCGCCCCGGAGGATCAGGAAAAGATCTTCGACGAGTTCTACCGTACGCGCCTGGCCCAGGACATGAGCAACCTGGGCACGGGCCTGGGGTTGGCCATCGTCAGGAAATTCACCGAGGAGCTGGGTGGGACCGTAACCCTCGAAAGCGAACCGGGCCGGGGTTCCACCTTCACCGTGACCATTCCCCGCACCGGGGACACCAATCCGCCTCGGGAGGAGCCATGAACGACAGGATTCCCTGCGGAGGGTTGATCGAACGCCACGACCTGTGCCTCGTGGAGGTCCTGGGCGTCGAATGGCGGCCGGAGGAATCCTGCGGGATCCTGGGCAAGTTCGCCGCCAAGGGCATCGCCCTGTCCTATCTCAGCCTGGGCAACGGCCCCGACGGCAGGAAGAACATGTCCTTCTGCGTGAACACCGATAAGCTGGCCGCCAACCGGGCCCTGCTGGCCGAGATCGAGCAGGAGTTCTCCCCGCGCAAGGTCGAGGTGCGGGCTCCGGTGGTGATCCTGACCCTCTACGGTCCCCACTTCAACGAGCGTCCCGCCCTGGCCAGCCAGGTCTTCGCGGCCCTCTGCATGGACGGGGTCCAGGCCCAGACCGTGTGCTCCTCCATCAACAGCATCTCGGCGGTCATCGAGACCCTGGACCGCGACCGGGCCGTGCAGTGCCTGGAGCAGAAATTCTCCTGGCCGGATTGAAGTTTCAACTCCCGCATAGTATCCTGGGGCCAGGTTCTACAAGGGTTGATCCCCAAAGGAGATAAACGCCATGGTCAAGGAAGGCAGAAACGATTCCCCGGTGGATTTCCACAGCGTGGACGATGTCATCGATTTCGCCATCGGGCAGGAGATCAAGGCCGCGGAATTCTACCGGAAGTTCGCGGAGATAGCGGAGCAGCCGGGAGTGCAGAAGATGTGCGCGGAGATGGCCGAGGAGGAAGAGGGGCACAGGCGCATCCTGGAGGATCTCAAGGCGGGGATGCCCATGGAACCGGTGAAGGCCAAGGTGTCGGACCTTAAGATCACCGATTATCTGCGCAGTTTCCATCTGGACCCGGACGCCGACCACCAGCAGCTGCTGACGGCGGCCATGAAGAGCGAGGCCAGGGCCGAGAAACTGTACCGGGATCTGGCCGCCCGCTGCACGACTCCCCGGATCAAGGAGGTGCTGCTGCGCCTGGCCGAGGAGGAGGGGCAGCATAAGGATTCCTTCGAACGGGAATACGACGACAACATCCTGGACTAGAAATACTTTCCCGCCCGCCGGGATGGGAAGCCCATCCGGGTCGGCGAGCCCCCGACCGACTCCGCGCCCGGACTGCCCGGGCGCGTTTTTCGGTGCCCGACATCGTTAGCGAATATATTTGATTCCCACGGGTGATTTTAGTAACGTTGCAGACCGTAAAGTCTTGATAATGGGCCTTGTGCACGAGCGTTCAGCCCCGGGAGGCTTCCCATGAGTCAGCGAGTTCTCATCATTGATGACGAGGCGGAAATCCGGAGAAATTTGACATTTGGTCTGACCCAGGAGGGCTATTCCTGCACAGCCTGTCCGGATGGAATCTCCGCGATCCACGAGTTGCACGAGTCCCGGGAAAAAGGCATCGGCTACGACTACCTGATCACCGACATCTTCATGCCCGATATCGACGGCATGAAGATCCTCAAGGTCATCAAGAACGAGTTCCCCGACCTGCCGGTATTGATCATTACCGGCTTCGGGAACGAGGACCTGGAGTACTCGGCCCTGGCCGAGCACAACACTGGTTTCCTCGACAAGCCCTTCGAGATTTCCGAGCTGGTAGAGGCGATGAAGAAGCTCACGCCCGGGGCCACGACCCTGGACGAATCCAAGGTGGACATCGGCACCGAGGCCCGCGAGACCATGAGCGCCTATCTCAGCCTCCGCATCCCCGATCCCCAGCGGAGCATGGAGATCTACGACAAGCTCTACAACATGCCCGGCATGATGAGTTGTGACGCCGTGCGCGGCGACGTGGACATCATCTGCGTCCTGCATGCCGGCTCGGAAGAGGAGATGGAGGCCCTGCAGGCCCAGATCGCCGCCATGGACGGCGTCGAGGTGGTCTCGACCTCCCGCGTGGACAGGCCCAAGCTCGACCGCGACATCCACGAGTTCATCGACGTCTACCGCAAGGCCGTCAAGGTCTCGGCCCTGCAGAAGATGAACAAGCCCGCCGCGACCAAGAGCTACGTCATCGTGGACATCGACCCCAAGTACATGCAGCAGGTGTTCGCCACCCTGTTCTTCATCGACGAGGTCATGGTCTGCGACATGGTGGACGACGGCACCAAGCTCATCGGCATCATTTCCGAGCTGGGGGCCTTCGGCAAGACGCCCCGGATCATCGAGAGGCTGTCCAACATCGACGGTGTCCTGCGGATCAAGCAGGCCAGCATCATCAACTTGCGGGACATGTAGCCTGACGGACCCGTTTCCGCGGCGGATCCGGGTCGAGGCATCCTTGGCAGGTCGGCCGCCTACCCGGTCCTGCCCGAGAAAGGAAACGGCCAATGGTCAGCACAGACTTCAGTTATCGTCTCTGGCGCCATGACGGAACTCCCGGGGAGCTGATCCCCCTTCTGCAGTCGGCCCAGGAGCATTTCGGGTACATTCCGCGCCGGGCCATCAGGTACATCTCCGAGGTGACCAAGACCCCCGAATCGAAGATCTACGGCGTCATCACCTTCTACAGCCAGTTCCGGCTACAGCCCATGGGCAAGAACGTCATCCGGCTGTGCACGGGTACGGCCTGCCACGTGGCCAACTCCGGCGTGCTCCTCGACACCCTGCAGGACGAGCTGGGAGTGGAGGTCGGGGGGACGACCGAGGACGGCGTCTTTACCCTCTTCTCGGTGGCCTGCATCGGTTGCTGCTCGCTGGCGCCGGTGATGATGGTCAATGACGACACCCAGGGGAAGCTGACCCCGGCCCGCACGCGCAAGATCGTGCGCAAGATCCGGCGGCAGACCCTGGCCAGCGAACGCCAGGCACAAGCGACTTCCGACGCTGAAACCGCGCCCGCGGCGGATTGAGAGGGAAACCCATCATGAGGAAGATTCTCGTAGGGATGAGTACTTGCGGCATGTCCGCCGGCGCCAAGGATACCTATGCCAAGCTGGAAAGCCTCCTGCCCGAGGACAGCCCCCATGAGCTGACCATCACCGGCTGCATCGGCATGTGTTTCCGTGAGCCCCTGGTGGAGATCCGGGAGGGCGGAACGCGGACGATCTACGGGGACGTCGATCCGAAGCGGGCGGAGGAGATCTTCGAGAAGCATATCCAGGGGGGCCGGGAGATCCCCGAATATGTGATCTACAAGGTCGAGGACGACAAGCCGGTCGGCGGCCAGGAACTCGCCTTCCTGGCCGGACAGGAGCGCATCGTTCTGCGCAACTGCGGCCTGATCAATCCGGAGAGCATCGAGGACTACGAGGATCGCGGGGGTTACCAGGCCACGCGCAAGGCCATCGAGGAGATGGCTCCCGAGCAGATCATCGAGGAGATGAAGACCTCCGGTCTGCGCGGACGAGGCGGCGCAGGTTTCCCCACGGGGCTGAAATGGTCCTTCGCCGCCGGGTACAGCGGCGAGGCCAAGTACGTGGTCTGCAACGCCGACGAGGGTGACCCCGGAGCCTTCATGGACCGCTCGGTATTGGAGGGCGATCCCCACGCCGTGCTCGAAGGCATGATCATCTGCGCCCGGGCCATCGGCGGCACCCACGGCTACATCTACTGCCGCGCGGAGTATCCCCTGGCGATCCACCGCCTGCAGCTGGCCATCGAGGCCGCCCGGGAGCGGGGCTATCTCGGCCGGAACATCATGGGCACGGATTTCGATTTCGACATCAGCATCAAGCAGGGCGCAGGCGCGTTCGTCTGCGGCGAGGAGACCGCGCTGTTCGCCTCCATCGAGGGCGAGCGGGGCATGCCCCGGATCCGGCCGCCGTTCCCCGCCGAGTCCGGCGTCTTCGGCCAGCCGACCAACAACAACAACGTCGAGACCTACGCCAACGTGCCCTGGATCATCAACAACGGCGGCCAGGCCTACCGGAGCTACGGCACCGAGAAGAGCCCCGGCACCAAGGTGTTCGCCCTGGCCGGCAAGATCGCCAAGGGCGGTCTGGCCGAGGTCCCCATGGGCATGACCATCGAGGAGATCCTCTTCGGCATCGGCGGCGGCATCAAGGACGGCCGTGAGTTCAAGGCCGTGCAGATGGGCGGACCGTCCGGCGGCTGCATCCCCGCCGAGCTGAAGCACACGCCGGTGGATTTCGAGAACATCCCCAAGACCGGCGCCATCATGGGGTCGGGCGGCATGGTGGTCATGGACGACACCACCTGCATGGTGGACATGGCCCGCTTCTTCCTGACCTTCACCCAGGAGGAGAGCTGCGGCAAGTGCACCTTCTGCCGCATCGGAACCCTGCGCATGCTGGAGATCCTCGAACGCATCACCCGGGGCGAGGGCCAGCCGGGGGACGTGGAGGCCCTGACGGAGCTGGGCGGGCGGATCAAGGAAGCCTCGCTGTGCGGCCTGGGACAGACGGCCCCCAACCCGGTCCTTTCGACCATCCGCTACTACATGGACGAGTTCAAGGCCCACATCGAGGACCACAGCTGCCCGGCCGGCAACTGCCCCGCCCTGGTGGACTTCATCATCGATCCCCAGAAATGCACCGGTTGCAGCATCTGCGCCAAGAACTGCCCTGTCGATGCGATTTCCGGGACCCTGAAACATCCCTTCGTGATCGACACCGAAGCCTGTGTCCAGTGCGGGAAGTGCATCACCTCGTGTTCCTTTGACGCAATCTTTAAAACCGGTAAGAAGGTGGCGGCCCGATGAAGACGATCAAGCTGGAGATAAACGGTCAGACCGTCGAGGCTCGTCCGGGCCAGACGGTGCTGGAGGTTGTCGAGGAGCAGAAGCTGGATACCATTCCGACTCTGTGCCACTCGCCCGAGCTCAAGCCCTACGGTTCGTGTTTCCTGTGCGTCGTGGAGCTGGAGGGCAAGCCGAACCTGGTGCCTTCCTGCGCGACCCCGGTGGCCCCGGGCATGAAGGTCACGACCCGCAACGAGCGCATCGAGAAGTCCCGGCGCACCGCGCTGGAGCTGCTGCTCTCGAACCACTACGCCGACTGCGTGTCCCCCTGCATGGAGGGCTGCCCGGCGGGCGTGGATGTCCAGGGCTACCTGGTGCTGGCGAACCTGGGCGAGTACAAGAAGGCCGCCGACCTCATCCGCGAGACCAACCCCTTGCCGGGCATCTGCGGCCGGGTCTGCGTGCGCAAGTGCGAGGTCGTCTGCCGGCGGCAGGATGTGGACGAGTCCGTCGCCATCAACGACGTCAAGCGCTACATCACCGACCAGCCCGGTGTCTATGACGACGACCCCGTCCGGGAACCGTCCAAGGGCATCAGCGTCGGCATCGTCGGGGCCGGTCCCGCCGGGCTGACGGCGGCCTGGTTCCTGGGCCGCAAGGGCTACGACCCGGTGATCTACGAGAGCCTGCCCAAGACCGGCGGCATGCTGCGCTACGGGATCCCCGAGTACCGCCTGCCGGGGGTGGAGATCGACCGCGAGGTGGACTATATCCGCCGCGCCGGGGCCGAGATCCACTGCAACACGGAAGTCGGCAAGGACATCACCCTCGACGAGCTGATGGAGAAGCACGGGGCCGTGTTCCTGGCGCCCGGCGCCATGAAGGGCAAGGGCATGATGGTCGAGGGCGAGGAGGACACACCCGGCGTGATCAGGGGCGTGGACTACCTCAGGGACATGGCGGAGAATCCGCAGCCGACCCCCGGTACGGCCCTGGTCATCGGCGGCGGCAACACCGCGGTGGACGTGGCGCGGACCGCCTGGCGTTTGCAGGCCGAGAAGGTCATCATGCTCTACCGGCGGACCCGCGCGGAGATGCCGGCCGACCCCATCGAGGTCGACGACCTGCTGGAAGAAGGCGTCCAGCTCATGGAGCTGGTGGCGCCGGTGGGACTGGTCAAGGACGACGAGGGCAAGATCAAGGCCCTGACCTGCGTGCGTATGGTCCTCGGCGAGCCCGACGCCTCGGGACGCCGCCGGCCCGTGCCGCAGGATGGTTCGGAGTTCGACATTCCCTGCGACTGGGTCTTCCCCTCCATCGGGCAGATGCCGTTCCTGACCCGCATCCTCAAGGATTCCCGCTACCAGCCCGAGGTCAGCCGCTGGGGCACCCTCGAGATCGACAAGCAAACCATGCAGACCACGGTGCCGGGGCTGTTCGCCGGCGGCGACAGCGCCGACGACGGGCCCACGGTGGTCATCGATGCCATCGGCGACGGACAGAAGGCAGCCAAGGCCATCGACGCCTATCTCTCGGGCAAGGAGATGGCCAAGGAGCCCTTCATCGTGCGCAAGGAATTCTGGGCCAAACCCGGCAAGAAGGAGCTGGGGGACATCCCCGAGAGTCCGCGCCGCCAGCTGCACCACATCAGCGTCCAGGAGCGCATCGGGAACTTCAAGGAGGTGTCCCTGGGCTTCGAGCATGACGACATGTCCCACGAGTCCGAACGCTGCCTGTCCTGCGGCTGCCTGGCCTTCGACTGGTGCAAGCTGAGGCTCTACGCCGAGGAGTACGGCGCCGACCTGGGCCACTACAAGGGCTACGTCCGCAAGCACAAGGTCGATGATTCCCATCCCTACGTGGTCTACGACCCCAACAAGTGCATCCTGTGTTCGCGCTGCATCCGCACCTGCGAGCGGATCCTGCCCATTTCCGCCCTGGGCCTGGTGGGCCGGGGCTTCAAGACCGAGATGCGGCCCTCGATGAACGATCCGCTGGCCGACACGACCTGCATCTCCTGCGGAAACTGCATCGACGCCTGCCCCACCGGGGCCCTGACGCCCCAGTTCCCGTACAAGGGGCGTTCCAACCTGGCGGTCGAATCCCAGGCGACGCACTGCGCCTTCTGCTCCATCGCGTGCCCCATCACCGTCAACAAGGTGTCTGACACCCACTTCTACATCGGGCCGTCGGGCACGCCGGGGGATTACCTCTGCCACGAAGGCCGTTACGGCTCGGAGCTCTATCTCAAGTCCAAGCGGCTGACCACCCCGCAGCTCAGGGACGGCATGGAGCACCGGGAGCTGAGCTTCGAGAAGGCGACGCAGGCGGCGGTCGAGGGTCTGCAGGCTGTCGTCGAGAAGCACGGACCCGAGGCTGTGGGGGTCTTCTACTACCCTGATTGCAGCACCGAGGAGATGTACCTGGCCGCGCGGCTGGCCAGGGAAGGCCTGGGGACCAACAACATCGGCTCCCTGGCCATGATGGAGACCGGCTTCAAGGCCGGCAGCCTGGATGAGAGCTTCGGCTTCACGGCCTCGACGGCCGACCGCACCACCCTGCGGGACGCCGACCTGGTCATCTGCAACAACATCGATCCGGAACAGGACTTCCTGATCCTCGGCGTCGAGATCCAGGATGCCGTCAAGGCCGGTGCGCGGCTGATCATGGCGTCCTCGGCCGAGAGCACGCTGACCGAGGTGAGCGAGCTCTTCCTGGATCCCATGCGGGGCCGGGCGGCCATCCTCTGGAACGGGGTCATCCAGGCCCTCATCGACGAGGGTACCGTCAGTCGTGAGGATATCCAGGCCCTGCCCGGCGGCGAGGAGTTCCTGGCCGATCCC
>Ga0164318_10007604_pt1 | contig 10497 bp, 5 predicted proteins | sample GuaBasSedimGuay9_FD_113734 | JGI IMG/M metagenome (GOLD analysis project Ga0164318, IMG submission 113734) | Subseafloor sediment microbial communities from Guaymas Basin, Gulf of California, Mexico - Guay9, Core 4571-4, 0-3 cm | ecosystem: Environmental > Aquatic > Marine > Hydrothermal vents >...
AGGTTGTCAGGCTCCAGATTTCAAGTTTCAAGTATCAGACTATTCAAACACCAGGCTCCCGTCTCTCACATCCACCCGGACAAGATCGCCTTCCCGGACGGTCCCTTCAAGGATTTTTACCGCGAGGGGATCCTGTATGAGGTGCTGAATGGTTCGTTTCAGGGGCCTGGCACCATACACAGGATCAAACCCGGCATTGGCCAGGAACTCCTTTGCGTTGTCCGTGAGTTCCAGGCTGATTTTCCTGTTTTCCAACCGGCGGGCCAGCAGACCGACCTGGATATCCACAATCTTTTTAATCTCGTCATGACCAAGTGAATTGAAGATAACAACTTCGTCAATCCTGTTCAGGAACTCGGGTTTGAAGGTGTTGCGGAGGACCTCCATGACTCTCTCCTTCATCTGGGCCTCGTTCTTGCCCCCCAGCTCCTGGATCCACTGGCTGCCCACGTTTGAAGTCATGATCAGGACCGTGTTTTTGAAGTCCACAGTTCGGCCTTTCCCGTCGGTCATTCTCCCGTCGTCGAGGATCTGGAGGAGCACATTAAAGACGTCCGGGTGTGCTTTTTCAATCTCATCAAAAAGGACCACTGAGTACGGGTGCCTTCGGATAGCCTCAGTAAGATACCCGCCTTCCTCGTATCCCACATAGCCGGGAGGGGCCCCGATAAGTCTCGCCACCGAATGCTTTTCCATGTATTCCGACATGTCTATGCGGACCATGTACTGCTCGTCATCGAACAGGAATTCGGCCAGTGCCCGGGCAAGCTCGGTCTTTCCGACCCCGGTGGGACCCATGAATATGAATGAACCGATGGGCCGGTTGGGGTCCTGGAGCCCAGAGCGCGCGCGGCGCACCGCGTTGGCCACGGCAATAATACCCTGTTCCTGCCCCACCACGCGCTTGCTGAGCCTTTCTTCCATTTTCAGGAGTTTTTCCCGCTCGCCTTCCATCATGCGGGAAACGGGAATACCGGTCCACTTGGCCACCACCTGGGCGATATCTTCGCTGTCAACCTCCTCTTTCAGCATCTTTTTGCCCTGCTGCAAGGACTCGAGTTTCTTATTTTCTTCTTCCAGCGCCTTCTCAAGTTCGATGAGGGTGCCGTACTTAAGTTCCGCCGCCCTGCTCAGATCTCCCTGTCGTTCAGCCATTTGGGCCTCCGTACGGGTAGCTTCCAGTTTTTCCTTAATTTCCCTGATCTTTGAAATGGCCTCCTTTTCCCTTTTCCAGTGTGCGGTCATTTCTTCCGTGCTTGACCGGAGATCTTCCAGCTCTTTTTCAAGGGTCACAAGGCGGTCTTTTGAAGCCTGATCCTTTTCTTTTTTGAGCGCCTCCCGTTCTATCTCAAGCTGGGTGATTTTTCGCTGGATATCATCTATCTCGGCAGGCATGCTGTCTATCTCTATCCTGAGCCGGGAAGTGGCTTCGTCAACGAGGTCGATGGCCTTATCGGGCAGGAACCGGTCCGTGATATACCGGTGGGACAGGGTTGCCGCCGCCACAAGGGCCGAGTCCTTGATCCTGACACCGTGGTGTACTTCGTATTTTTCTTTGAGACCGCGGAGGATGGAGATGGTATCTTCAACGGAAGGCTCGTCCACCATGACGGGCTGGAACCTCCGTTCAAGGGCCGCATCTTTTTCAATGTATTTGCGATACTCCTTGATGGTGGTCGCGCCCACGCACCTGAGTTCCCCTCTGGCAAGGGCCGGTTTCAGCATGTTGGAGGCATCGACCGCACCCTCTGCGGCGCCGGCTCCCACCAGGGTATGCATTTCATCGATGAAGAGAATGATTTGGCCCTGGGCGTCCGTGACTTCTTTCAGTAAGGCCTTGAGACGATCTTCAAATTCGCCCCGGTATTTGGCCCCGGCAATGAGGGCACCCATATCCAGTGCCACCACCCGCTTGTCCTTGAGGGTTTCCGGAACATCCCCCTGGACGATCCGCTGGGCAAGCCCCTCCACGATGGCGGTTTTCCCGACACCAGGCTCGCCGATGAGGACAGGATTGTTTTTGGTCCTCCTGGAAAGGACTTGGATAATGCGCCTGATTTCCTCATCCCTGCCGATGACGGGGTCCAGGTCGCCTTTGGCGGCGATCGCGGTGAGGTCGCGGCTGAACTTTTCCAGGGCCTGGTATTTATCTTCAGGGTTCTGGTCTGTTATCCTCTGTCCGCCCCGGATGTCCACCAGGGCCTTCATGATGCTGTCCCGCGTGACCCCTGCACGGGCAAGGATACGAGCTGCTTCGCCGTCCTTTTCATCGGCTATGGCGATGAGCAGATGTTCCAGGCTTACAAATTCGTCCTTCATCTGCTCAGCTTCTTCAAAGGATTTGTCAAGTATCGCTTTTGTACGAGGCGAAATATAGACCTCACCCGCACCCGAGCCGGAAACTTTTGGCATTTTTTCAAGGACTTCCAGGAATTCCCGGAGAAGATTTTTCTGGTCTGCACCGATTTTTCCCAGGAGCGGCGGGATCACCCCCTCCGTCTGCTGGAGGATTGCCGTCCCCAGATGTTCCGGCTCAATCTGTTGATGGCCGAATTTTTCGGCCCTTTGCTGTGAAGTTTGCACAGCTTCCTGTGCTTTTATGGTGAATTTATCGAATCGCATGGTTTTGTTCCCTCCTGCGTTATCCAAGATATGGTATAACTTTGCAAACATTGATAAAGTAAGAATTGGAAGCGCAATGTCAATATATAAGGAACGCGGTGAAGGGTCACAGCAATCTGAAAGGGCAATAAAGGGAGGAGTGGAGAATGCGGCGCTGGACGTGAATTATACGTCCATAAATAGCGATCGCCGGATGAGGGTTGTTTCCTCTTCATTGGGGAGGTAGGGATAGTTCCACTGTTTCACATCGGGAAGGCAGTTGCCGAAAGGGCGGTTGCAGGCAACCTGCCCGTCCGAACCCAGGCAGCCGGTGGTCATAAATGGGGTGCCGAGGGATATGATGCTTTGCAGATGATCGGTGTCGATCCCGAATGTTGTTATCCTGCCGTTAGCATCAAAAGTCATGTCTTGAAATTCCGCTATTCCTTCCTCGATGAGGTAGCGTGCCAGCTGGACCCGCAGGTAAGAGGGCCAGGGAGGCTGGGGCCTTTCCGCCAGGACCGATGCCTCCTCGGCAAAAAACGAAAAGAGGTGGCTGACCACTCCCCTCTTCCATAACCGGTCCATGAGGGCGGCCATATCCTTTTCAGTCTCGCCCATGCCCACCATGAGGTGAACCCCCACATGCGGGTGACCAAAAATCTCCAATCCCTGCGCAAGGATTTCCCAGTATTTTTCCCAGGAATGGGGCCCCCCGACACCCTTTCCGCGAAACCTATCAAAGAGCTCGGGGGTGGCGAGGTCAATGGCTATTCCGATCTTATCGGCACCTGCCTCTTTCATTTCCACAAGGTCCTGCTTCTTGAGAATAGTGGGGCTGATAAGGAGAGAAACAGGGAGGTCCGTTTCTTGTTTCAACTTTTTTGTCATATCCAGGGTGTGTGCGCAGCATTTTCCGTTGGTGATCATGGATATGCATGTGCGCTGGATATAGTCGGGGGCGCTGTTGATGGCCGCGGTGATCTTCGACATGGAGTAGACCGGCCACTCCACATGGATGAAGCTCTTTTCCTCAAACGTTCCGGGGCGCTTCCTGGCAAGGCCGCAATAGGCACAATTGGCCGCACACCCTTCAGGGTAGTGAACAAGGAGGTTTACACACCTGTTCACAGCGCCCCGGTACATGCGTCCTCCCATGAGACCGAGGGAGATGGCGGATGCCTGGCTCATCTTTGCATATTCAGGACTCTGAGCCGGTTTCAAAACGCCCCCTTTTGCCCAATCTTTGCGTCAGACTCCAATTCTAATCCTCGAAATATTGCCATATATTCCTGCGGTCAAAATTCTCACCTTCCTTGACCTTGAATCCCGCTGGAAGCGGGAAACGTTTTGAAACTGGCTCTCTGTCTTTTTGTTTTCACAATCGAACCTGGTTTTCCTTGGCCTTGAGGATGGCGGTTGTCAGGGTGGGGACGTCAATACCATAAATCATCTCTTCTTCCCACACGGATGCAAGGCTGTTTTCTATACGTTCTTTTCTGGCGGAGGTCCACTTGAGTGCATTTTCGATCCGGTTGATACGTTCCGGTGTGGAGAAGAAATCTCCCGTGATAACCACGTTTTCAATAGAGCCGCCTGCCAGGGAAAGATACACTTCCAGGAGGCCTCCCCGGGTTTTTACCCGGCCGATGCCCATCCTGGACCGGGGGTGTTTGTGGGAGAAAATCCACGATTCCCTGGTGTACCTCTCTCTTATGAGCCGGGAAATGGTTTCCTGCTCCCAGGTGTCGGGTTGATCATCCCTGAAGTGAACGCGGAACACCTCCTCAAAAGAATCAGCAATGGCATTCATCACCTCTTCCACGTGTAACTCACGGCCAGTTTCCCTTCGTACGGTGGTCATTCGTTGGCTGAAACAGTTGTACCCCTTGTCCTGTAGCTTTATCAGGGGGGTGTTCATGATGTCCATCATGAGGGGAATATCGAAGTCCACCAGGAGGCTTGTGTGAAAGAGGAGGCTGTTCCCGGTCTCTGAGGCGGCCGAGAGGCCGGCAATTTTTCTGCCGTCCACCTCCAGGTCGTTTTTCGGCTGGAATTGAGCGTTGATGCCGAACCTCTTGAGAGCCCCGGCAAGCACCCTGCTCATGGTCTCAAACAGGCCGCCTACTCCCCCTTTCAATCCGGGATAATCCACGTTGATCCCGAACCCGAGGGCCACGATCTCCGGCCCCATGATGACGGTCCCGCCGCCGGTGCTCCTGCGGTTGTACTCTATGGAACGGGCCCTGCAGCGATCCAGCCTGAGAGCCGCTTCAATGTCCTGGTACTTCCCCACGATGACCGACGGAACGAAAGTATACAGGTGGAGCAGGGGAGGAGACCCGTTCCGGCTCACGGATCGGGGAAGCGTGTCATCAACGGCCAGTCCCTCGGCAGTGGAAAGGGGTCTTTCAAGGCTTTTGAAAAGCCGCCATTCTTGAGTCATGATACTTCAATAATTACCGGAGATCGCTTATAGACAGATCTCTGTTGAATCCAATTAACGTGATTCACTGTCAAATTCCAAAATCCAAATAGCAAATCAATGTCAAATCTCAATTGACCAAACTGACCAACGGGTCCAAGATGTTCTGCCATGGGGCCATGAGACGTTTTATTGACATTTGGCATTTGTTTTTCCAGTCTGTCCGCCCCAGCGGATAGATCTGGATTACCCTTTTGCCTTTTCCTCCTCAGCCCTCTTGATCTCCTTTTCGATGAATTCGAGAACAGCATCGCCGTGCATGAGGTTTTCCAGTTCGTCATCGAGATCGCTTGCCTCGATAACGAGAATCCAGCCCTTGCCATACGGATCGGTGTTAATCAGGCTGGTATCTTCGTCCAGGTCCTCATTTACTTCGACGATTTCGCCGGAAACCGGCGCGACCAGTTTTCCGATCCATTTCCTGGATTGGATTTTTCCGCACACCTCTCCCTGCTCGACTTCGTCCTCTTCCTCGGGCAGGTCCACAAAAACGATGTCCCCCGCCTCCTTCTGGAAGAAGTCAGTCATGCCCACGGTCACCTTGTCACCGTCCACGCGGGCCCAGCTGTGTTCCTCATGGTAATAAAGATCGTCAGGCAGATTGTATCCTTTGATCTCAGTCATGATTTTTTCCTCCTTTCAAGTATCAGGTAGCGCATGTTCATACCATCGTTGTAACAATGAATCAAGTGGAAAGACTTTCCTCTTCGAGTCTTCTTTTCCGCCAGACATCTCATGGACCGCCGCTGACACGCCCTGAGGAGGCAAGGACAACTGAAAAAATTAGGAGAAAAGTTCAGAAAAAGCCTGGTTCAGGGAGAGAAACCATTGATTCTTACACAGCTTCAGTGTACGCTAGTGACGCAGGCGCCCCAAGGATTTCATCGCCTGCAGAGTCTATGGCCGGCGCGACAAAGAGGGGTCGCTGGAGAGGAAGTAAAACGGGATGAAAAATGCCGGAAAAAGAATTTCTTCCATTTCCGGAATAAGATCCCCTGCGGGCCGGGCCTTGGAAACGGCCCCCACGGGCCGGATAAGGCAACGGAATGGCACAACCTGTTTTTAACTCAAGAAAGGAGAATGATCATGGATAAAAAAGTTGCGGTTGTGGGTGCAGGGAACGTGGGGTCCACGGCCGCTATGCGCGTTGCTGAAAAGGAATTGGCTGATGTGGTCCTGCTGGATATCCTTGAAGGAGTCCCGGCCGGAAAGGCCCTTGATTTGACCGAGGCTGCCCCTGTTGAGAAACACGATGCCAGGATTACAGGGGTCACCGGCGATTATTCGGAAGCTAAGGATTCAGATGTTGTCATAATCACTGCCGGAATCCCCAGAAAACCGGGCATGAGCCGGGATGATCTCCTCTCTACAAATATGAATATCGTGGGAAATGTGGCAGGAGAAATAGCCGCGGTTGCCCCCGGGGCAATTCTTATCATTGTAAGTAACCCCCTTGACGCCATGTGTCACGCGGCCCTTGAGGCGAGCGGATTTCCAAAAGAGAGAGTCATTGGTATGGCCGGCGTTCTTGACTCAGCACGGTTTCGGAGTTTTATTGCCATGGAACTTGACGTATCAGTAGAGAACACCCATGCCTTTGTCTTGGGAGGCCACGGCGATACCATGGTTCCGCTGCCCCGCTATTCAACGGTGGCTGGTATCCCTATCACCGAGTTGATGACCCCCGACCGCATTGAGGCCCTGGTGGATCGGACGAGAAACGGGGGAGCCGAGATCGTAGGGTTGCTCAAAACCGGAAGCGCCTATTATGCGCCGGCTTCGGCCGCCGTAGAAATGGCCGAGGCAATCTTGAAAGACAAAAAAAAGATCCTCCCCTGTGCTGCATATCTCCAGGGGGAATATGGAATTAATGATCTTTATATCGGCGTTCCGGTCAAATTGGGTGCAAAAGGTGTTGAGGAAATTATAGAGATTAAGCTGACTGAAGAAGAGGAAAAAGCGCTTCGAAATTCTGCTGATGCTGTTCAGGGCCTGGTGGATGCCATGGCGCGACTGCGCGGCTGATAGCTATTCATTAATAGAGGGAGATAAGAAATGACAAGAAAAACAAAGACCATTGAAGGAAACGAGGCTGCTGCTCATGTGGCATATGCCATGAGTGAAGTGGCTTGTATTTACCCCATTACCCCATCGAGTCCCATGGGCGAGTACGCGGATGAATGGGCCGCTCATGGCAGGAGGAACATTTTCGGCCAGACGCTGAAAGTGGTGGAAATGCAGTCGGAAGGAGGCGCTGCGGGTGCGGTCCATGGCGTCCTTTCAGCCGGAGCCTTGGCAACCACGTTTACCGCGTCTCAGGGCCTTCTGCTGATGATTCCCAATATGTACAAGATTTCAGGAGAGGTGATGCCCACGGTCTTTCACGTTTCCGCCCGGGCCCTGGCCGCACACGCCCTTTCCATTTTTGGGGACCACTCAGACATCAACGCTGTGCGTCAGACAGGATTTTCCCTGCTGGCATCGGCGTCAGTGCAGGAAGTCATGGACCTGGCACTGGTCAGCCATCTCGCAAGCCTGAGAGGGAGCCTCCCCTTCGTACATTTTTTTGACGGCTTCAGAACCTCCCATGAAATTCAGAAGATTGAATTGATTGACTACGAAGATATGGCCGAGTTGGTTGACTGGGAGGCTATTGAAGACTTCAAGAGCAGGGCGGTGAATCCGGAGCATCCCCAGATGAGGGGAACCGCCCAGAACCCGGATATCTATTTCCAGAATCGTGAGGCGGCCAATCCCTTTTATGAGCAGCTTCCCTTTATCGTCCAGGAGGAGATGGATAAGGTGAGCGATCTTGTCGGCCGAAAATACCACCTCTTTGACTATGTTGGAGATCCGGAGGCGGACCGGGTGATCGTGTCCATGTGTTCGAGCTGTGATGTGATCGAGGAAACAGTGAACTATCTGAACGGGCTGGGAGAACGGGTAGGCCTGGTGAAGGTCAGGCTTTACCTGCCGTTTTCCCGGGAGCATTTCTTGAATGTCCTCCCTGCAACCGCGGACAGGATTGGGGTCCTTGACCGTACAAAGGCACCGGGGGCTCTCGGAGAGCCGCTCTATCAGGATGTATGCACCGTCATGCAGGAGCGGGGCGATGGTGCAGTTGTGGTGGGCGGACGTTACGGACTTGGGAGTAAGGACTTCACACCTACCATGGCCAAAGCCGTGTTTGACAATCTCCGCGCGACCAGCCCCAAGACACATTTTACCGTCGGGATCACCGATGATGTAACTCACACGTCACTGGACCTTGGAGAGAACATAGATGTGACCCCGGAAGGTGCGGTCAGGTGCAAGTTCTGGGGACTGGGAGCCGACGGGACAGTTGGGGCAAACAAGAATGCCATAAAGATTATCGGGGAGAACACAGATCTTTTTGCCCAGGCTTATTTTGCCTACGATGCCAAGAAATCCGGCGGTATCACCATCAGTCACCTCCGTTTTTCACCCAACAGGATTCAATCCCCTTATTACGTCTCAACGGCCGATTTTATCGCCTGTCACAATCCCGCATTTGTGAATGAATACCATGTCCTTGAGGGAATCACAGAAGGCGGTTCCTTCCTCCTGAACTCCCCGTGGACGCTTGAGGAAATGGAAAAGAAGCTTCCTGACCACATGAAGCGGGAAATCGCGGCGAAGAATCTCAATTTTTACAACATTGATGCCGTCAGAATTGGCGAGGAGATAGGACTTGGCGGACGAATCAATATGATTATGCAGGCCGCCTTTTTCCAGATTGCCAATGTGATTCCTCCTGATGATGCTTTCGCTTACATGAAGGAGATGATCAAGAAAAGCTACGGTAAAAAAGGCGATAAGATCGTCCAGATGAACTATGACGCCGTGGATAAGGCGGTGGGAGCCCTGGAGAAAATAGATGTCCCGAAATCATGGGCCAGGGCTGGCCACGAGGCTTACCTGGAAAAAGATGAACCGGAATTCGTGCAGGAGGTGATGCGTCCCATGCTGGCACAGCAGGGGGACAAGCTTCCCGTCAGTGCCTTCCCGCCTGATGGTATCTTTCCCACCGCCACCACGCGGTTTGAAAAGCGCGGAATTGCCATCAAGGTTCCTGAGTGGCAGCCGGAGCACTGTATTCAGTGCAATCAGTGTTCCTTCGTGTGCCCCCACGCGGTGATCCGTCCGGTGCTGGCGCGAGAGGAAGACCTCAAGGACGCTCCAAAGGATTTCGTCACCGTGGAAGCAAAGGGCAAGGAATTGAAAGGTCTCCGCTACCGCATCCAGATCAGCCCCCTTGACTGTACCGGTTGCGGGAGCTGCGCAAATGTCTGTCCTGCAAAGGAAAAGGCCCTTATCATGAAACCGCTCCCGGAGCAGAAGGGCACACAGGTTCCGAACCACGTCTTTTCATCCTCCCTCCCGCGCATCGAAGGGCTGATGCCAATTACTTCAGTGAAAGGGAGCCAGTTCCGGCAGCCCCTCTTCGAGTTTTCCGGCGCCTGTCCCGGTTGCGGTGAAACGCCGTACATCAAGGTCGCTACCCAGCTTTTCGGGGACCGGATGATTATCGCCAATGCCACAGGATGTTCATCCATCTACGGCGGATCGGCTCCGAGTTGCCCGTACACCGTCAATGAGGATGGGTTTGGCCCTGCCTGGGCAAATTCCCTTTTCGAGGACAATGCCGAGTACGGTTTCGGGATGGAACTGGCAGTGACACAGAAACGGGAGACGCTTGCTGATGTCATGGGACAAGCTCTGGAGATCGGGGTTTCAGACGAACTCAGGGAGGCGTTAGAGGGTTGGATTGAGAACCGCAATGATGCCGAACTTTCAAAGACATACGGGCTGAAAGTCGAAGAGTTGGTGGAAGCCGAGCTCCTGGAAGACAATCCCGATCTGAATCCCCTGCTCATTGAGATCCTCAATCGTGCAGACTATCTCGCAAAGAAATCCATATGGATTGTCGGTGGCGACGGGTGGGCTTATGACATCGGGTATGGGGGCCTGGACCATGTGATCGCCATGGGGCATGATGTGAATATCCTGGTCCTGGATACGGAGGTGTATTCCAATACCGGCGGTCAATCTTCAAAGGCCACTCCGACGGGATCTGTGGCCAAATTCGCGGCAAGCGGAAAAGTGACCAAGAAAAAGGACTTGGGGCGAATCGTCATGACATACGGTTATGCGTATGTGGCATCGGTTGCCATGGGAGCGAACAAAAACCAACTCATGAAAGCCCTTGTGGAGGCGGAGAGTTACCAGGGAGCGTCCTTGATTATTGCCTATTCGCCCTGTATCAACCACGGGATCAACATGAGCTTCAGCCAGGAAGAAGAGAAAAAGGCCGTGGAAACGGGTTACTGGCCTCTTTACCGGTATGATCCCAGGCTGAAAGCAGAGGGAAAAAACCCGTTTCAGCTGGA
>Ga0164318_10007605_pt1 | contig 10497 bp, 7 predicted proteins | sample GuaBasSedimGuay9_FD_113734 | JGI IMG/M metagenome (GOLD analysis project Ga0164318, IMG submission 113734) | Subseafloor sediment microbial communities from Guaymas Basin, Gulf of California, Mexico - Guay9, Core 4571-4, 0-3 cm | ecosystem: Environmental > Aquatic > Marine > Hydrothermal vents >...
GAAAACCCGCGTGCTTCGCAACAAGTGACTCATTGCGGCGGAGAATATCGACGAATATATCGCGCGAGAGGGCTACGAGGCGGCATACAAGACCGTCAGAGAGATGACCTCTCAGGGAATTATCGACGAGGTCAAGAAGTCCGGCCTCCGCGGCCGCGGCGGCGGCGGCTTCCCCACCGGATTGAAGTGGGAGTTCGCGGCCAGGGAGACCTCCGACCAGAAATACGTCCTGTGCAACGCCGACGAAGGCGACCCGGGCGCATTCATGGACCGCTCAATCCTCGAGGCCGACCCACACGCCGTAATCGAGGGCATGATAATCGCCGCGCGCGCCATCGGCGCCGGCAAAGGCTATATCTACTGTCGTGCGGAATATCCTCTCGCCCTTGAACGTGTGGGCAAGGCCATCAATGCCTGCAGAGAATACGGATTGCTGGGCGACAACATCTTCGATTCCGATTTCTCCTTCGATATAGAGATATCCAAGGGCGCCGGGGCGTTTGTCTGCGGCGAGGAAACCGCGCTGATGGCCTCCATCGAGGGCAGGCGCGGCGAGCCGCGCCCCAGGCCGCCCTTCCCCGCGCAAAAGGGCCTGTGGGGCAAGCCCACCGTGCTGAACAATGTTGAGACCTACGCCAACGTCCCTCTGATAATCCGCAACGGCGCGGACTGGTACACGGAGGTCGGCACGGAAAAGAGCAAGGGCACAAAGATATTCGCGCTGACAGGCGCGGTGAACAACGTCGGCCTGGTCGAAGTTCCGATGGGTACGACGCTGGGAGAGGTCGTGTATGATATAGGCGGAGGCATCAGAGACGGCCGGCCGTTCAAGGCCGCGCAAATCGGCGGGCCCAGCGGAGGCTGTATTCCCAGGATGCATCTGAACCTGCCCCTCGACTACGAATCGGTGGAGGAACTGGGCGCCATCATGGGCTCCGGCGGGCTCATCATCATGGACGACAATACGTGCATGGTGGACCTGGCGCGCTTTTTCCTCGAATTCGTCCAGGACGAATCGTGCGGGAAATGCCCCCCCTGTCGCATAGGCACAAAGCGCATGCTCGAAATCCTTGAGCGAATCACGCAGGGCAAGGGCGAAGAGGGCGACATTGAGAAACTGGAAAAACTGGCCTACCAGATAAAGGAGACGGCCCTGTGCGGTCTGGGGCAGACCGCTCCCAACCCCGTCCTCTCCACCATAAGGCACTTCAGGGAGGAGTACGAAGAACACATCCGCTACAAGTATTGCCGCGCGGGGGTCTGCGCTGATTTGGTAAGGGCGCCCTGCCAGAACGAGTGCCCTGCGGGTGTGGACGTCCCCGGCTACGTCAGCCTGATAAGCGAAGGACGTTACCGCGAAGCGCTTGAACTGCACAGGGACCGCAACCCCTTCCCGTCGATTTGCTCTCGCGTATGCATGCACACCTGTGAGACAAAGTGCCGCAGGGCGCAACTGGACTCGCCGGTTTCGATACGTGCGCTCAAGAGATTCCTGGCCGACACGGAGACGGAATACTTCTCCATGCCCGTTGTGATGGAGGATGAGAACAGGGCAAAGCACAAGGTGGCGATAATCGGCGCGGGGCCGTCCGGCCTGTCGTGCGCATACTTTCTGGCGCGAATCGGCTACAAGCCGGTTGTCTTTGAGTCGCACCCCGAACCGGGAGGAATGCTGAGATACGGCATTCCCGAGTACCGCCTGCCCAGAAAAGTCCTGGACCACGAGATACGCTTAATCCGTAACCTTGGAGTTGAGATAAGAACCAACGTGAGCATGGGAAAGGACTTTACGATTGAGGGACTCAAGGAAGAAGGTTTTGAGGCCGTTTACCTGGCCATCGGCGCGTGGGGCAGCCTGAAACTCGGCATCGAGGGCGAAGGCGCCCGGGGTGTTTACAGCGCCGTTGACTTCCTGAAAAAGGCAAATACGGGTGAAGATTTGGGCAAGTTGGGCGACGTCGTAGTCATCGGCGGCGGGCACGCCGCGATTGACTCCGCACGCACCGCCTTGAGACTCGATTCCGACAGCGTTACCCTCATCTATCGTAGAACGCGCGACGAGATGCCGGTCAGTTCCGAGGAACTGGACGAGGCAGAGAGGGAAGGCGTCCGTGTGAAATATCTCGTTGCGCCCGCGGCGTTCTCCACCGAGAACGGTCGCCTGAGAGCGGTGAAATGCACCGAGATGGCCCTGGGCGAGTTCGACAGGAGCGGCCGCAGGCGACCCGTGCCCGTTGAAGAGAGCGCCTTCGACCTGCCCGCGGACACCGCAATAGTGGCCATCGGACAACGGACCGATGAGGATGCCTTCAGGGGCGACGGCGTTCTCCAACTCAACCGCAACAAGACGGTGCAGATAGACAAGGACAGCCGCGCGACAAGTCTGCCCTATGTCTTTGCGGGCGGCGACATCGTCCGCGGGCCGTCAAGCGTTGTGCATGCAATAGCCGACGGCCAGAAGACGGCGGTTTGCATAGACCGGTACATAATGCAAGACCCGGCGTTTGCGTATCCGTGGTTGGAGGAAAAGGAGTTGGATACGAAGTTCGACCCGGACGCCGATCCGGTGGAGAGGCCGCGCGTTGACACGCCGACCATCGCCCTTTCGGACAGGCGTCGCAACTTCCACGAAGTTGAAATCGCGCTTACCGAAAAACAGGCGCGTCTTGAGGCGGAGAGGTGCCTCAGATGCGATTACCGTGAGGAAGAGTAACCGGGCAACAACTCATTTATTAAAACAGGAACTGCCATGACCACGATCAACCTGAAGATTAACGATCAGCCTGTGACGGCCGAGAAGGGCGAAACGGTTCTCCAGGTCGCTCGCCGCAACGGCGTAAGAATCCCGACACTGTGCTATCTGGAAGGGCTCCAGGCGATAGGCGCCTGCCGCATGTGCCTGGTGGAGGTGAAGAAGGCACGCGGGCTGGTGCCTGCCTGCGTGACGGAGGTCGCGGAGGGCATGGAGGTCTTTACTCGCACAAAAAGGGTCCGTGAGGCCCGCAAGACCATACTCGAACTCATCCTCTCGGACCATCCGTTTGAGTGCAACACGTGCGAGCGCAACCAGAACTGCGAGTTGCAGAAACTTGCCGAAGAGTTCGGCATCCGCGAGATTACATACGAGGGGGAGCATTCGCAGGCACACGTGGATGATTCCACGGCGGCGCTTGTGCGCGATTCGAGTAAGTGCATCCTCTGCCGTAGGTGCGTCGCGGTGTGCAACGAGATACAGGGCGTCAGCGCCATCAACCCGATTGGCAGAGGTTTCGAGATGCAGATAGGCCCCTCGTTCAACGATCCGCTGGAGAGCGCGGCCTGCGTGCTTTGCGGGCAGTGTGCCGCCGTCTGTCCTGTGGGCGCCATCAAGGAGAAGTCGCACGTTAAGAGCGTATGGGCGGCGCTGGAAGACCCGGAGAAATTCGTCGTCGTGCAGACCGCCCCTGCGGTGCGCTCCGCCATCGGCGAATGCTTCGACATGCCCCCCGGCAGCCTTGTTACGAAAAAGATGGTCGCCGCCCTGAGGCGAGTGGGCTTTGATAAGGTATTCGACACCGAATTTGCCGCCGACCTCACCATCATGGAGGAAGGCCACGAACTGCTCGACAGGCTGAAGAGAAAACTGGTGGACGGCGAGGATGTGGCGCTGCCGCAGATAACGTCGTGCAGCCCGGGCTGGATAAAGTACATGGAACACTTCTTTCCGCAATTAAGCGATAACGTGTCCACCTGCAAGTCGCCGCAGCAGATGTTCGGGCCGATTGCGAAGACGTATTACGCCGAAAAGATAGGCGTGGACCCCGCCAGGATGTACGTTGTCTCCATCATGCCGTGCACCGCGAAAAAGTACGAGTGTGAGCGGCCCGAGATGCGCTCCAGCGGCTACCAGGACGTCGACGCGGTCCTGACGACGCGGGAGGCGGGTCAGATGATTAAGGAAGCGGGGATAGATTTCGTGAACCTGCCGGACGAGGACTTCGACATGCCGCTTGGCGCGTCCACCGGCGCCGCGGACGTCTTCGCCAATACCGGCGGAGTGATGGAGGCGGCGCTGAGAACGGTTTACGAGGTAGTAACCGGCAGGGAGTTGCCGACCGGGAACCTGCACGTGAAGCCCATCATGGGGCTTAAAGGCGTGAAGGAGGCGTCGCTGAAGATCGAGAACGCCGTGCCCGAGTGGAAGTTCCTGGAAGGCGTGACTGTCAAGGTCGCGGTTGCGCATGGTCTCGGCAACGCCCACAAGGCGCTGACAAGGGTTGTTACGGGCGAGGCCGATTATCAATTCATAGAAATCATGGCCTGCCCGGGCGGCTGCATCGGCGGCGGCGGGCAGCCCAGGCTCACCACCGACGAGGTGCGCCGCGCGCGAATCGCCTCAATATACAAAGAAGACGAAGGCAAGAAATACCGCAAATCCCACGAGAACCCGGCAATCAAGCAGTTGTACGAGGAGTTCCTCGGCAAGCCGCTCGGCCATAAGTCGCACGAACTGCTGCATACTCACTACACTCGCAGAGGAAAATTCAACGAACTCCTTGCTAAAGAAGAGAGAGAACCGGAGGAGGCCGGCCTGGCGAAGTGACGAGTGCGGTCGCTTAAACACCTTATGTTTTGAGGCATTGTGGCGATGGGCGTAGTGACCACAATCAAGGAAAAGTGCCGCAGGTGCTATACCTGTGTGCGCGAGTGCCCCGCCAGGGCGATAAAGGTCGTCGAGGGCCAGGCGATGGTGATAGAGGAGCGCTGCATCGCCTGCGGCAACTGCGTGAAGGTCTGCAAGCAGGGCGCGAAGAGCATCCTGAGCCACAAGGAAATCGTCTATGACATGCTTGAGAGCGACGGCCGGGTCATCGCCTGTCTTGCGCCGTCTTTTCCGGCGGCCTTTGACACCCTGAAGCCCGGTCAGGTTGTCGCCGGCGCCAGGGCATTGGGTTTCTCGGAGGTCTGGGAGGTGGCGCTGGGGGCGGCCCTCGTCAGCGCGGCTTACGAGAAACTTGTCGGGCAGGACGGCGACTTGCTGATAACAACCCCGTGTCCGGCGATCGTCGGCTACGTCGAGAAATACCTGCCGCAACTGGTGCCGCGCCTCGCGCCTGTCGTTTCCCCGATGATAGCGCTTGCCAGAGCGCTGAGGTCCAGGTACGGCGACGAGCCCAAAATCGTATTCATCGGCCCGTGCATCGCAAAAAAGGTGGAAATGGAGGACAGGAACGTCGCCGGACTGGTGAGCGCAGTCCTGACCTTTCGCGAATTCACCGAGATGCTCGAGGAGAGCAACGTTGACCCGGCGAACATGGAGTTGTCGGATTTCGACGGCCCGGACGCGGGTGTGGCGCGGTCGTTCCCGATATCGGGCGGACTGTTGAAGAGTTCCGGTCTGAGCCAGGACGTGCTGGAGAAGGACATCATAGTCTCGGAAGGCAAGGAACGCGCCATACCGTTGCTCCGCGAGGCGCGGAGGGGCAATGTACATGCGAAACTCTTGGACGTCCTGTTCTGCGAGGGTTGTATCGCCGGGCCAAAGATGCTTAACGACCTGAGCACGTTCCGCAGGCGCGAGATAGTGGCCGACTACGTGAAGTGGAGCGCGGAGCGTGCGAACCAACTGGGCAAGGAAGACGGCAGAAAAGTTTTCGCGGATGTTGACATGGGCAGGTCGTTCACGGTTGATAATAAAATACTGCCGTACCCGCCGGAGGAGGAGATAACGGCGGTGCTTAGAAAGATGAAGAAGTTTTCGCCGGAGGACGAACTGGACTGCGGGGCGTGCGGCTATCCCACCTGCCGCGAGAAGGCCGTGGCGGTTTGTCAGGGCCTGGCGGAACCCGAGATGTGCCTGCCTTACCTGATAGAGGGCCTTGAAGAGGCGCTGGCCGACCTTGAAAACTCGAACAGGGAATTGAAGGTCACGCAGGACCAGTTGATACACGCCGAGAAACTGGCCAGTGTGGGGCAGTTGTCCGCCGGTGTCGCCCACGAGTTGAACAACCCGTTGGGTTCGATACTGCTTTACGCCCACCTCCTGCTCAAGGAACTCAAGGGGAAAGGCAAGGAGGCGGAGGACGTGGAGGTAATCGTGTCCGAGGCGACAAGATGCAAGAACATTGTTAAGGACCTTTTGAATTTCAGCCGCCAGGGTTCGTTCAACAAGGAACCCATGAATATCAATGAAGCGCTTGAGCGGTCGCTGAAGGCTTCGAGCAGTCTGCCCGGGTTCAAGGACATCAAGGTCGTAAAACATTTTGACGGCGGGATACCGGAGATAATGGCCGATGAGAATCAGTTGCAGCAGGTTTTCCTGAACCTTATAAGCAATGCCGTCTGGGCGATGAAGGGAGGCGGCACCTTGACGTTGAGCACCGGGATGAAAGACCCGAAGACCGTTGAGGTGGTTGTGCGGGATACCGGCTGTGGGATTCCGAAGGAAAACCAGAAGAAGTTGTTCACGCCGTTCTTCACCACCAAGAAGATGGGCGAGGGCACCGGCCTGGGGCTTGCGATATCTTACGGGATACTCAAGATGCATTCCGGGCAGATAAGCGTTGACAGCGCCGTGGGCGAGGGGACGACGTTCAGGATTACATTGCCCCTTGTTACTCAACGGGACCGAGTTGAAAACAATTGAGCGGGACCGAGCGGCGGGTGAGCATTTTAATAAAACGTCTTTGGAGGGCGAAGCAATGACAGCAGAAGAGCAGAAAGACAGGAAAGTTCTCGTCATCGACGATGACATGGACTTTATCGAGGCAAACAAGGCCGTTCTCGAGGAGAAGGGCTACCAGGTGGCCTACGCATTGAACGGTCAGGACGGCCTGGCAAAGGCATTCAGCGACAAGCCGCATCTGATTGTTCTGGATGTGATGATGAACACGGTCGATGAAGGCTTCGACGTGGCCAGGCAGTTGCGCAATAACCCGGACACCAGGAACATCCCGCTGATAATGCTGACTGCAATTAACCAGAAGAGCGGGTTTCCCTGGAAGTACGATAAGGACGAAGCGTGGCTGCCGGTGGACATCTTTCTCGAGAAGCCCCTCAAGCCGAACGAACTCCTCGAGAACGTCCGGCGGCTGCTCTAGCGGCGGCCGTTTTCAGCGTCTTGCGCCGGAGAACCATGAAGGAAGAGTCTGCACATCCAGAGCGCGGCATCGAGGGCGAGGAAGCCCGTATCCTCGTTGTCGACGACGAGCCCGGCATACGCGAGGGTTGTCGCAAGATCCTCGTGTCCGAAGGCTACGATGTCGAGGTCGCGGAGGACGGGCTGCAGGGTCTGGCCGTGGCGACAAGGAAAGAGGAGCCTTTCGACCTTGTGCTGGCTGACCTGAAGATGCCGGGGATGGACGGCGTGGAGTTACTGGGCAAGATACGGGGGCACGACCCGGAGATTATAACCATAGTCATAACCGCCTATGCAACGCTGGAGACCGCCATCCAGGCGACACGGCAGGGCGCTTACGGCTATCTGCCGAAGCCTTTTACGCCGGACGAGTTGCTGCTCTGCCTGCGAAAGGGCCTGGAGAAGCGGCGGCTGTCGCTCCAGGCAAAGCGCCTGCGAGAAGAGCGCGAGCGAAGCCTGCTGGAAATATGCAGCGAGCGCAACAGATGTCATGCCATTATTAACTGCATGACCGACGGGCTGATAGTGGTCAACAGGGATGAGCAGTTTGCGATGGCAAACCCGGCGGCGCTGGCCATGTTTCAGATGCCGCGTATGCCCGAGGTCGGCACGCCGCTCGGGGAATGTGTCGATAACCCTGAACTGCTTGATGCGGTGCGCGGCTCACTCGCGGCCGAGGACCGGCGTTACGAGGTCCTGTCCAGGGAGATTCATCTGCGGGACGACAAGGTGGTCATTGCGAATATCGCGCCCTTCCTGGACAACGCCGGCTCCACCCTGGGCGCGGTGGTGATACTGAGCGACATAACCGAACTGAAACAACTGGAAAAGGCGAAGGCGGCTTTCATTTCGATGGTGTCGCATGAGTTGAAGTCGCCCCTCGCCGCGATAGAAAACTTTGCCGGACTCATCCTGGCCGGGACGTTCAAAGGCGACAAGGCAAGAGAAATATTGGAGCGTATCGAGAGCCGCGCCGAAAGCGCAAGAAAGATGATAGACGACCTGCTCAACTTCTCTGCGCTGGAAGCCGGGGCAGTCTGCCGGAAAAAGGAAAAAGTGATGCTGAAGGACGTCGTTGAAGACGTGATAGCCGCGCAAAAGGGACTCGCGGACGCGAAAAAGGTCACACTGGATACGGCGCGGGTTAATTGCGACTCGTCGATACCGGCCGATAGAGACGATATGGCCAAGGTGTTCAACAATCTGGTGTCGAACGCGATAAAATATAACAGGCGGGGAGGCCGGGTTGCGATAAGTTGCACCGATGACGGCGGCGCGGTGAAAATCAGGGTAAGCGACACCGGGGTCGGCATCTCTCCGGAGCACCTGGAGCACATTTTCGACGAGTTCTATAGAATCCACGACGAAGACACCAAAAGGATAAGCGGCACCGGCTTGGGGCTGGCAATCGTGAAGAAGATAGTCGATGCCTATCACGGGGAGATTTCGGTAGATAGTAAAATCGGCGAAGGTACGACTTTTACCATTTTATTTCGCGGAGGCGAGCGATGAAAAGCGCAACCATAACACAACAGCCGCGCATCGATGATTCTTTCATCGATGAGGCGAAGATAGACGGGATCCTCGCCCGCGCATCAAACCCGGACAAGGAGCACGTGCTGGAAGTGATAGAAAAGGCCAAAGAAATGAAAGGCCTTTCGATGGAAGAGACCGCTGTCCTGCTTCAGGCGCGCGACCCGGAACTCGACGAAATACTGTTCAAGACCGCCCGGAGCGTAAAGGAACACATCTACGGCAAGCGCCTGGTGCTTTTTGCGCCCCTCTACATTTCAAACTACTGCATCAACAACTGCCGCTATTGCGCTTTCAGGAAGGACAACACCGAACTGACGCGACGGGCGCTGAATCGGGACGAAGTCCGCGAAGAAACGGAAATACTGCTTCAGGAAGGCCACAAGAGGCTGCTCCTGGTCTTCGGAGAGCACCCGCAGAAATCCACGATGGAATACATCGGCGAATCCATCGAATCGGTATATGCGGCGCGTGACGGCGAGTCATGCATCAGGCGCGTGAACGTCAACGCCGCCCCGATGACGGTGGACGAATTCAGGGAGTTGAAGAGTTTCGGGATAGGGACGTTCCAGTCGTTTCAGGAGACATATCACCGCGAAACCTACAAGGTGATGCACCCCTCCGGTCCGAAATCGGACTACAACTGGCGGGTAACCGCCATGGACCGCGCGTTTGAGGGCGGAATCGACGACATGGGCATAGGCCTGCTGTTCGGGCTTTACGATATCAGGTGGGAGGTGCTCGCTCTGCTGGCCCACTGCCACCACCTCGAGGAAAGACTGGGCGTCGGCCCGCACACTATCTCCGTGCCGCGCCTCGAGCCTGCCCTCAACGCGCCGGCGGCGAATAATCCGCCGTACCTGGTCGATGATGAAACGTTCAAGCGCGTCGTGGCGATTATCCGCCTGGCGGTGCCCTACACGGGCATGATCCTGACCACGCGCGAGACGGCGGAGACGCGCAACGAGGTCTTCAGACTCGGCGTATCTCAAATCAGCGCAGGCTCCCGCACCTATCCCGGGGCATATAAGGAGCACAAGGAACACCTGCCGAAGGTGGAGCAGTTCACCATACACGACACGCGGCCGCTCGACGAGATTATCGGCGAGTTGTGCGCGGACGGCTTCGTGCCGAGTTTCTGCACCGCATGCTATCGTCTCGGCAGGACGGGGCACGATTTCATGTCGCTGGCCAAGCCCGGCGAGATACAGAACTTCTGCCTGCCGAACGCGCTGCTGACTCTCCGGGAGTACCTGGTCGATTACGCCTCGCCGCGCACGAGAGAACTCGGGGAAAAGGTGATAAAAGAGAAGTTGCGGGATGTTAACAAAAGGCTGCAAGCCAAGGCCGAAGGGCGCCTCGCCAGAATAGAGAACGGCGAACACGACCTCTATTTCTGAACTCGCGAAACGAGATATCCATGGACGACTGCGTCATGCTGGGGATCCACGTAACCGGGCGTGAAGAGCACGCCGCCGAGGCGCAGAAGGTTTTAACCGAGTACGGCTGCAACATCAAGACGCGCCTGGGACTGCATGCGGTCAATGAAAACTTGTGCTCTTCGGCGGGCCTGATTCTTGTTGAAGTCTTCGGCGGCGAGTCCATAGCCGACGAGTTGACGCGGAGACTCGAATCCGTCAAGGGCATCGAGGTCAAGAAAATGGTCTTCGAGAACAAGTAACGTGTATCATCAAATCAAGTATCATCGTGGACTATCGTACAGGGAAAGACCTGCTCAGCCGGAGAGGCAGCGCCAATGGTCAGGGGAACACCCAAGGGCTTTCGCCTCCACATAGGATTATTCGGCCGGCGGAACGTCGGCAAATCGAGCCTGTTGAACGCTATCA
>Ga0164318_10007606_pt1 | contig 10496 bp, 9 predicted proteins | sample GuaBasSedimGuay9_FD_113734 | JGI IMG/M metagenome (GOLD analysis project Ga0164318, IMG submission 113734) | Subseafloor sediment microbial communities from Guaymas Basin, Gulf of California, Mexico - Guay9, Core 4571-4, 0-3 cm | ecosystem: Environmental > Aquatic > Marine > Hydrothermal vents >...
CCGCTTAAATCAATTCTCATTCCGCGGGTGATGGCATCGACAGCATGCTTGGTAGCACAATAAACATTACCACCCGGATAGACCTCATGTCCGGCAATTGACCCAATATTAATAACATGCCCCAAACCTTTTTTTACCATATTGGGAGTTACTGCCCGACTCACATATAGCAATCCTTTTACGTTTGTATCTATCATCTCATCCCAGCCGGATATTTTACATTCATGAAACTTTTCCAAACCACGAGAAAGGCCGGCATTGTTTATTAAAATATCAATATCAGCCCACTTATCAGGAAGTTCATTAATAGCTTTTTCCACATCGGCTTGATTTCTGACGTCAAGTTTTATCAGGTAAGTCTGGACGGGTAATTCAGTGGCAAGTTTCTCTAATCTATCTAATCTTCTGGCAACCAATATCAATTTTGCCTGGGTTTCAGCAAATTTACGAGCACAACCTTCGCCAATCCCCGAAGATGCTCCAGTAATCATAACAATCTTATCTTTTAAATTTTTCATATTAACCTCTAACATTTTAATTTTTTCTAAATTAATCAGTAAATTACTGATTATCAAGTTGGAAGGCAGTAATTGCAATATTTTTCTTTTTATATAATCATACTACAAAAAAAAGATGATAATTTTTGCAATAATAAAAAGAGCAATAAATAATTTTGAAACAACCTATCTCGTTGAACAACAATAATATAAAATATAAATAAGCCGGCTTTGCTGGTTTAGAATGAAACGGCATGGTTTTCGCAATTATAAAAATGAAACATAAAGCTAAAAGTTTACTTAGAAAGACCCGATAAAACAGAGAAGTTGTTAAATATCTTCTTTGTTCTCGGATTTTTATTTCAACAAGGAAGATTATGGAAACAGAAAAAAAGAAAAGCAAGTTTGTTCCGCTACCGCCAAAAAACAGTTGGCATCTTTACAGTCTGCAAAGTGTCTCCTGTGAGAAGCTAATAAAAGTAGTGAACAAAATACTTAAAAATGAGTATATGTTGATCAAGTGATTTGAAATTCGACTTGACATTTGTTGATAACTCCCCTACTTTCTTCGCTTGGTTTAATATAAAACTTGACCTTTTAAGTTTGTTACGGATTATTAAGTATTATAAATGGATTAAGCGATGTTGAAAAAGAAATTAACTCTTATGCTTATCCCCAGCACTAATGGGGTGTCCAGACAGTTGAATATTCCTGTTTGGTCTATATATTTATCTATTGGAATAACTCTGATTCTATTAGTCAGCAGTTTCTATTTTTCATCTGTTTTTTTTACTAATAAAGTGGAAATAAATGAACTGGAAAAATTACGAACTGAAAATGATCAGTTAATTGTAAAATATGAACAAATGCGCTGGAATCTTGCCGAAGTTAAAGACCGATATGATAAGTTAATAGATAAAGAGATTAAAATTAGGCATTTATTTGATTTACCGGAAATTAATTCCGAAGAGCGTCAGCTTGGTATTGGTGGTCCTAAAACTTCTTTAATTTCTAATTACAGTCCTGCTCAAGAAGTTGCTCACCTTACAGAATCCGAAGTTGATAGATTACTTAAATTATCTAAATTCGAACTTGAAAATTATAATAAAGTTGAAAATTCATTAGTTGAAATTAAAGAACGTCTAAATCATACTCCTTCGATTAAACCATGCAAAGGCTGGTATAGTAGCAGTTTCGGAATGAGAAATGATCCATTTACCGGTTATCGCCGAATGCACCGTGGGGTTGATATTTCCGGTCCAAAGGGAACTCCAATTGTTGCTCCATCTGATGGTGTTATTAAAATTGTTACCAGCAATAATGATTTTGGTAAAATGATAGCCATTGATCATGGTTATGGTTTCAAGACACGGTACGGTCATTTATCTCAGATAAATGTTAAAAGAGGGCAAAAAGTAAAGCGTGGCGATGTTATAGGTTTGATGGGTGCCACCGGTTATTCAACCGGCCCGCATTTGCATTACGAAGTAATCAGAAACGGTAAATTTTTAAATCCTCAAAATTTTATCTTAAATTAGATTATTAATAAAATTATTTCCATATATTACCTACTTACATAAGGTTGTTGAAGAACCTCGATTATGTCATTGCGAGGAGTGAAACGACGAAGCAATCTCATATAAAGAGAGATTGCCACGTTATTCACCTACTGTGATCTCTTCGCAATGACAGGAATAAGACTTTATCAACAAGCCCACATGAGTTGGTTTTTTTATCTTTTTATTTCTCTTGATTACAATAATCTATCGAAAAATTACTTTATCTAATCCGAAATTGTTAAAATTGTTGAATTTATTGCTGTTATACCAAGACTTTTCTATCAAGTTTTGTTATTGATGTCGATTTCATTCGACATCCTTATCTGTTTACCTGATTATTATTCAATTCTGATAAATAAATCTATCTATTTACCGATAATTTTAATAATTGAAACTTTAAAACAAAATGGAATTATGGATAATACAATAACTAAGACAATAAAAGATGAGACAAAGGAGATCAATCCTGATAATGTATTAGATTCGTTTGCTTATTTAATACATGATATTGAATCTCCATTAGCCTCGACAAAATATCTTCTTAAACTTTTAGAAGAGAACAAATATGATTTTAACAATGAATTACATAGAAAAATTGTAGAATCATCAAAAATTTCTTTAGAGCGAGCAGAGTCAATTATCTATGATATCATGGCAGTTATAAAATCAGGGAATTCCGGTTTTAATGCAAAAATGACCAACCTTGTGCCGGACGCTATCATAAAAGAAGCTATTGTCTTAGTTAATGGTTCAGCAATAGAAAATAATATTAAAGTTGAATTTACAAATAACAGTGGAGATTCAATTATCAAAGCTGACCCAAAACTTCTAAAAAGGATTCTTGATAATTTACTTTACAATGCTGTACGTCATACACCTGCCGGTGGGACTATTAATGTATATACTGAACCGACAACTGAATCGGTCTTTATTCATATAAAAGATGATGGTCCAGGGTTAGAGGATGTAGATCCAACAATTCTATTTGAAAAATTTGGGCAACTCGAGTATAGATCTAACGGGAAACACCGTGGAGTAGGCTTAGGACTATTTTTCTGTAAACAAGCTATAACAGAAATGGAAGGTACCATTTTTGCCGATGACCATCCAAATGGTGGAGCAGTTTTTTCAATAAAATTAAATAAGGTAAGTTAAAGATGGATAATAATATTACAAATATTAACGAAAAAATTGAAGCAGAATCTTATCTTAAAACAGGTTCCAATGAATTGAGAGTACTGGAATATAGGGTATCAGGAATATCTTTTGGTATTAATATCCTAAAAGTTAGCAAAATTGTAAATGAGTTAACTGATTTTACCAAGGTCCCGGAAACTCATCCAACAATTACAGGTGTTTTTAAGGATATGGACCATCTAATTCCGATTGTTGATTTAGCAAAATTATTAAATATTGAAAATGAAAAGACATGTCGTGAAAAAGTTATTGTCACAGAATTTTTTGGGATCCGTACCGGTTTTCAAGTTGATCGACTTGATTGGATTCATCATTTCAAATGGGAAGATGTTATTGACACCGAACAGGTTTTTAATAAAATTGATCAACCCTATGTATTGGGCATAGTTAAGCCAACCGAAGAAAAAATGATTCAACTTCTCGATTATGAAACTATTCTTTTAACTTTGAATCCTGATTTAGCTAAAAATAATAAATCAGAATATAAAATCGAGGAATCTTTGCACAATAAAAAAATATTAATTGCCGAAGATTCTCCTGCAGTTAGATCTATGCTGATAAATGAATTAACCGAAAATGGTTTCGATGTTAAGGCGGCTTCCGATGGTAAACAGGGCTGGGATTATTATCAAAAAGAAGATTTCGACCTGGTTATTTGTGATGTGGAAATGCCGCAAATGGATGGGCTGGCTTTGACATTAAAAATCAGACAATCTCAAAAATCTGATATACCTGTCATTGTTTATTCATCTATTGGAGATATAGGCATGAAATCCAGAGCAAAATTCTTGAAAGCCGATGCTCATATTACTAAACTTAATCTAGACAAGCTATTAGTAACTGTTGAAAAATTATTAAAAGGCGAGAATATTAATTTCAACGGTAAAAATGATCAGGAAATAACTGAGTCAGAAGAAAACTTGCTTCCTGTCTAAAATTAAAATTATACAATTTTATTTTTAACCCTTTGCGTAAGCAAAGGGTTTTTTTTACATTATTTCAAAGGATTTAATATGGCTAAAACAAGCAAAACTAATAAAAAAGGGTTAATTCTATTTCTTTCGCTGGCAACTGTCCTTTTTGCACAAGCTGTCTGGTGGATTACATTCATGGCTAAACTTACCGACGAAAAGGTTGATATTGCCACTGAGTTGGGAGCAGAAAAAATATTTCTTGATGAAATTCAAAGCCAGGAAATATCAAGACAAATTATGATTGGTTTAGAAGGTGTCTTTTTTCTTATCCTTATATTAATTGGTGCTTGGTTAATTTATAGGGCTCTTGTAAAAACAGAAGAACTACAATTTCATCAGCAAAATTTCTTGATGGCTGTTACCCATGAATTAAAAACTCCCTTAGCGGCAATAAAAATATATCTGGGCTCTTTAAATTCTGAAAAAATTTCTCCTGAAAAAAAACTGGAAATAATTCCTAAAATGAAAAATGATATCAAACGGCTTGAAAAAATGATTGAAAATATTCTTGAAGCCGGAAGGTTTGACAGGCGAGGCTATAAATTAAATAAATCTGACTTTGATTTTTCAATTTTGTTAAATGATATTATAAATGAATTTGAAAAAATACCTGTTAAAACCAAATTCCATTTTTCAAAAAATATTCAGAAAGAACTGAAATTATTTGGAGATCCAAGTGCTTTACGAAGAGCGATTGATGCCATAATAGAGAATAGTTTCAAGTATAACGATAAAGAACAGATTAATATTAACGTTGAATTAATTAACAATAAAAATAAATACCAGTTGAAAATTTCAGATAATGGGATTGGAATTAGTAAAAAAGATTTGAATGAAATATTTAAACGCTTTTATCGAGTGGGTGATGAACTAAGAAGAAATAAGCCCGGAAGTGGATTGGGGTTATATCTTTCTCGTGAGATAATTCATGCTCATCGTGGTGAGATATCTGCCCATTCTGATGGGATTGGTAAAGGGACAACATTCATAATCAAAATAGATAAGAAGAATAATGGTAGTAACTAAAACAATATTATTAGTAGAAGACGATCCTAATCTTGCTGATGGATTAATAATTAATCTGGAAGCTGAAGGTTATCAGGTTGTTCACATTGACCAAGGCAATCTTGCATTTAAAGAATTTAAAAAAGGTAACTTTGATTTAATACTGCTCGATGTAATGCTTCCGGGAACAGATGGTTTGACTATCTGTAAAATGATTAGAGATGATGGTGCAACTATTCCTATTTTATTTATCAGTGCCCGAAGTGAAACTCAGGAGCGAATCGACGGTCTTTTAGCTGGTGGAGACGATTATATCAGCAAACCGTTTGAAGTTTCAGAGCTGTTAGTAAGAATTCAGGGGATTTTCAGAAGACAGTCATGGTTGGCATTAAAAGATGATATTGAAGAATTGTTTGAATTTAACGGTAGAAAAATAAATTTCAAAACATATAAAGCATACGGACCTGGTGGAGAATTTTTACTCTCTCGTAAAGAATGTATGGTTATGAAATATCTAATTGAACGACAGGGCGAAGTTGTTAGCAGGGATCAACTATTGGATGCAGTCTGGGGCTATCATATTTATCCTACCAATAGAACTATTGATAATTTTATTCTAAGATTGCGTAAAATTTTCGAAGATGACCCCAAAAACCCGAATTATATTGAAACTATCCGAGGAGTTGGGTATCGGTTCGCCAAAATAGATTAGTTTCCATATGGCAAGAAAAGATATCGGGTTTTTCATCCACACGCCAACGGCGCATTTTCAACCGTTGGTGAATTCAGAACGTCGACCTACAAAACTATAGAACATTATTCTATGAATATTGTAGTGATGATGGTAGGTTCGGTGAATAAAGAGTAGTTTTTTGTGCTCTTCGTCTGGGGGTGATTAAAGCAAATCAGGATACTGTTTCAATAATATCATTTTGAGCGGAGTCGAGAGAAAGGGGCAAACGAGGGCGTCTGCCGCCCACAGAATATGAGGCAATTCGCAAAAATAGAAAATTAATAAATTTCTTGCTATTTTGTAAATTATTTTTTATCTTATAGAAAGCGGATTCTAATACTTTTTCATTTCGATTGATCTGCTTAAAAAAATTAAATGGGTGGTACTATGAATCTTGATGTTTTAAACAATCTGGATTCTATTAAAGAATTTATTTCATCATTTATTGAAACTGCACAAGAATTCATTTTGTCAATGAATGAATTTATTCAGAGCAATCTGGGGGATTCTGCCCATTCAGTACTTTTACTCTTCTCAGTAGCTTTAGGATTTTTCATTATCTATAAAGTAGTTAAACTGGTCATTCAATTAGTTACTTATTTAGTAGTGGCTGGGTTATTAGGATTAGCCCTTTATTCTTACAAATATATATTAAATTAACCTATCCAGTTTATTAGATATTCTATTGGAAATATTCAATAATAATTATTATAAATCCCTTTCAGAATTAAATATCTCGGCATAACCAACTGCAATACAAGAGGTTGGGCTAATAGCGTTTTCTGGCAAAGTGCTTGCATTGATATCAATTGAAAAGTTGAAACAGTGCAAATTTAAATCGGAAAACGTATTATGGTTAATAAAAAGAAATGTATTCATTGTGGGAAGGAACTAATCAGGAAAAAAGGAGTCTTGCTTTGTCTGGAATGTAACAGCGATGATCTTGATATAAATATTCTATTTAAGGATGACGATACTCCTGAAGATCATGTTTTTATTGAATGTCCCGGGGCTACATTATATCAGCCAGGTACGAATAACATTATTGGCGGTGTTAAATTTATAAATGACGATGACCCTTTCATGGGTCATAAAATAATTGGTGAGCCAGTTTTTGCTCCCAATCATAAAAGAAAAAGACTTATCAAAAGAGATTCTCTGGGAAAAATTAGACGCTGTGAGGCTTGTCAGGACTATACAGTGCGGATGCGCCGTAAAGAAGGAGCAGATTTTTTTATACCTTCTGTCAAACATCCCAAAAGAAAATCATTAAAATCAGTCAAGCATGTATCATCAGAACCTACGTCATAACCAATAAATTTGATTATTTTAGTAAATGCCAAATTTAGTATTATAATTTAATTATCACTTTTTAATTTTAATATCTTCAAATCGAAACTATTTTGACCTCTATCCGTAATTAATTACAAATGATTAAGGAGGTTTTAGATGTATCGTATAATTGGTATTATTTCTCTGGCTGTTTTGCTTATGATAAGTTCTGTTATGGCAGATGATTTTTTTGGTTTGTTCAAAAGAGGCGAAAGAGGCTCAGGAGATTTGAAAACAGTGGAACTTGACCTTGATTCTTTCAATCGCATTGAAACGCATAATTCCAGTGATTTTATCATACATGTAGGGGAGGCACAAAAAGTTTTATTAACTTTCGATGATAATCTTCTTGATAATATTGTTACTAAAGTTAGAGGCAAAACCTTAAAAGTTGACACAGATGAATCTTATTCATCCCGTAATAACTGTAAATTTGAAATCACTATTCCATCTTTAGAATATATTTCAATCTCAGGTTCCAGTGATTTTGAGATTAAAGAATATAAAGGCAAAATGTTTACCTGCAAAATTACGGGTTCGGGTGATATTACTATTGATGGAGAAGTAAAGAAGTTAAAAATCAGAATTAATGGTTCAGGTGATTTTGATGGTCGTGAATTAATATCCGAAGATGTTCGGATAAAAATCAGCGGTTCAGGTGATGCGGATATATTTGCATCGGAAAGTTTCGATGGCTCAATTTCAGGTAGTGGTGATATAACTGTTTATGGCGATCCAGAATATTTTGACCGTTCAACAAGTGGTTCCGGCTCAATCAGACGACGTTAATTTTAGTATAAAATATATAATATTCATAAACAACGGAATCAATTTCCGTTGTTTTATAGTGCTTCTTTAAATAACATCATTTAACACTACAACCTATTGTAATACAACGGGATAGATGCATTTTTTTGCTTGCTATATGTTTCAACAATTCGTATAATACATTATGGGTAATATGAGAAAAAAAGATAAAAATCAGCCGGTTGAAATTGGTTCAATGGTTGATAAAATATTTAAATCTCTGGGATTGTCCGGCAATTATAATGGTTGGAAAGTTATTTCCAATTGGGAAAATATTGTTGGAGAGGTACTTGCTAAAAAAACAAAACCTAAAAAATATGAAAATGGCATTTTATATGTTATTGTTGAAGATGCGTCTTGGCGGCAAAATTTACAGATGAATGTTGGTGAAATCCTTGGACGCATTCATGCTTTGCCGTATGGAAAAGTTATAAAAAAAATCAGATTAATTGGATATTAGAAAGGACAGTTGCTCAATGGCGACTAATGTCAAAGACAAAGAAAAAATAGAAGAAAAATCATTGGGTCATAAATATGATGCTGCAACTATCAAAGTTCTGGAAGGATTGGAAGCGGTTCGTCGTCGCCCTGCGATGTATATCGGCGATACCGGCCAACGCGGTTTGCATCATATGGTTTATGAAGTTGTTGATAACTCGGTCGATGAAGCCTTGGCTGGTTATTGTGATAAAGTAATTGTTGAGATTAACAAAGATGAATCAATATCAGTTATAGATAACGGTCGTGGTATTCCGGTTGAGAAGCATCCTGAACAAAAAATTTCCGCTTTAGAAGTTGTTATGACTACTCTTCATGCAGGCGGTAAATTTGATCATGACTCATACAAAGTATCCGGCGGATTGCACGGAGTGGGTGTATCTGTTGTAAATGCTTTATCCAAAAAATGTCAAGTGGAAGTGTCTCGCGGGGGTGATATTTATTGTCAGGATTACGAGATTGGTATTGCCAAAGGAAAAGTGAAAAAAACAGGAAAACGAAAAACAAGCGGTACCAGAGTTACCTTTCTTGCCGATGATGAAATATTTAATAAAGTTCAATATAAGTTTGATATTATTGCCTCACGACTAAGAGAATTGGCTTTTTTAAATCAAGGCTTGAAAATAATTCTTAATGATAAAAGAAATGATAAGGAAATTGAATTTTATTATAAAGGCGGCTTGTCGTCATTTGTTGAGTATCTTAATGAAAGTAAATCTCCTATTTTTAAAAAACCGATTCATTTCAGCAAAATTGATGATGGTATTGAAGTTGAAATTGCTATCCAATATAATGACAGTTATAGCGAATCGGTGTATTCTTACGTAAACAATATTAATACTATTGAGGGGGGTACTCACTTAACAGGCTTTAAAACTGCCCTGACTCGCTCTATTAATAGCTATGCTTCTAAATATAATCTGGTTAAGAAAAATGGAATTTCTATTGTTGGCGATGATAGTCGTGAAGGTTTGACTGCAGTAATAGCTGTTAAGGTGGGTGACCCGCAATTTGAAGGACAAACTAAAACAAAATTGGGTAATTCTGAAGTTAAGGGAATTGTTGAGCATGTTACTAATGAATATTTAGGTTTCTTTTTTGAAGAGAACCCTTCGATTGGTAAAAAGATTGTTGAAAAATTGGTTTCTGCGGCTACTGCTCGTGAAGCGGCACGTAAAGCACGTGAACTAACTCGTCGCAAAACAACTTTAGATAGTGCCGCTCTTCCGGGGAAATTGGCTGATTGCTCGATGCGTGATGCGGAATCATGTGAAATTTATATTGTCGAGGGTGACTCGGCGGGTGGCTCTGCCAAACAGGGTAGAGATAGAAGATTTCAAGCTATTCTGCCTCTGAGAGGTAAAATCCTCAATGTAGAAAAATCCAGAATTGATAGAATTCTTAGTAATACTGAAATTCGTTCAATAATAACCGCACTGGGGTGTGGTATTGGTGATGAGTTTAATGCTTCCAAGGTCCGGTATCATAAAATTGTTATTATGACTGATGCTGATATTGATGGTTCTCATATCCGTACGCTCCTTTTAACTTTCTTTTTCCGTTATATGCGTCCCCTGATAGATTTAGGATATATTTATATTGCACAACCCCCATTATATTTAATCAAGCATGGCAAAAAACTTGTATATGTATATAGCGACGATGAAAAAGATAAGACACTGAAATCTATGCCCAAAACCGGACTTCATCTTCAACGTTACAAAGGATTGGGTGAGATGAATCCTGACCAACTTTGGAAAACTACGATGGATCCCGAGGCAAGAACGCTTCTACAGGTTAATCTTGATGATGGTGCTGAAGCTGATCATTTGTTTAGCGTTTTGATGGGAAGTGATATACCACCTCGTAGTCAGTTTATTCAGGAAAATGCCAA
>Ga0164318_10007607_pt1 | contig 10496 bp, 7 predicted proteins | sample GuaBasSedimGuay9_FD_113734 | JGI IMG/M metagenome (GOLD analysis project Ga0164318, IMG submission 113734) | Subseafloor sediment microbial communities from Guaymas Basin, Gulf of California, Mexico - Guay9, Core 4571-4, 0-3 cm | ecosystem: Environmental > Aquatic > Marine > Hydrothermal vents >...
CTAGCCAAAAAATAAAAGAAATAGTTTTTTATTTTGGTTTGCATCCCAAATTTAGTTTAAAAATGGCTTATGAATATTTCATAAAAATGTTTTGTTGGATTTTCTGGCCAGCGCTTTTTGGATTCTTAATATTTTTATTTCAAGTTAGAAAATATAAGAAAAGACATTTTGTATATTTAGGAGGATTAATTATCATTTCTTTTATTTTAATTATTTATTATGGTAGCTGGGAATTTCATGATAATCCAGATGCTTCTAGGCACACAATAGGAAATTCTTATACAAGGTATTGGCTACCGATTTATTTAGGGGCGCTTCCCTTTGCTTCTTTATTTATTATGCGTTTAACTCGTGCAATAGCTTCTTTAATTTTTAAATTTAAGTCTATAAAATTTTTTCAAAATAGAAAAAATAAGAAATTTGTTTTTAATTCTTTGCGGGCGGTGATTATTATATTCTTTTTTTATATTTCCATTAATTTTGTGCTTGCGGGCTCGGAAGAGGGTTTGATTTTTTTAGCTGAACGTCAGAAACAGAGCAAAGCAGAATGGGAAGAAATTATTAAATTGACCGAAGGAAATTCAACTATTATTACCCGCTATCATGATAAGCTTTTATTTCCGGAAAGAAAAGTAATCGTCGGACTTTTTGATGATCAAAATATGGTGCAAGAATATGCAAATTTAGTTAAACTTTTGCCTGTTTATTATTATAATTTTAGTTTGCCAGAAAAAGATATTAAATATTTAAATCAAAAAAGACTATACGAAGCTGGTTTACAGATTGAGAAAGTTAAGCAGATTACAAGTGATTTTAGTTTATATAGATTATTTTTAGCTTCAGATAATAAAAAAATCCCGGAAGATGAATTAGCTTTTTAATTAAATATTTAAATTTTATTCTCAAGACGGTTTTTGTCGCACACAGAAATCGTTTTTTTGTTTTAGTTCCTTAATTTGAATATTAATCCAAATTAAGGTATAATATAGATAGATTTTATACTTTTCCCCATGTCACAAAAAGATAAAAAAACTGAGATTATTTATACGGACTCGGATATTAAGGTATCCCGTTTTTTATTGGATTTACCGGCTAAATTTAATGAAGAAATTCATGATTTAGCCTCAAAGAAAGAAAAGAAAATATTTAATAAAATTAAAAGTAAGGCTAAAATTTTTAAAGTTCTTAGCTTAAAAAAAAATTTAATTAAAAATGCGGGGGATTTTATTAAGAAACAAAAGCTTAAGGGAAAGGAGAAAAAAGAAGTTAAACCTATTTTTTCTGATTATAAATTATTGGGAGAAGCACGAAAGGAAAAAGAAAAACAAAGTGGGAATATGGAGATCCTGAAACCTGCCCGAAATGCTTCGCATAACGATGTAGGCGGGCAAGTTCAGGATGACAGGGTGGGGAATTATTCTGATCTAATAAGTAGAACCGTTAAGCGTGTAGACAAGCAAGATGATGAAAAAAAAATCAATATAGTAAAAAAACAAAAAACCAATAAACATCATTACAAAATAAAGCGTTTAGCTTTCTTCCCTTTATTTAAAACCTTATATTTTTTGATTAAAAAAATCGTAATATTTTTAGCTCAAATTTCTCATGGAATGGGCTGGATTACGGTTTTTTTATTTAGATTTATTTTTATTTTATTTTTTAAAATATTTAAATATATACTTAAATATATATTTTTTTCAAAAAAAACCAAGCCTAAGAAAAACACTATAAAAATAGATAACAAAAAAATTCAAAAGCAGAGACTTGGTTTTTTTGATATTTTTAAATTTAGAAAAAATAAAAAAACTACAATAAATTTTGTTTTAGACAATAAAGATAATAAAAAACAGTTCATACAAGCGAGCAAGATCCTGAAACCCTCCTACGTTGAAACTTCGGAGGACGGGCAAGTTCAGGATGACAAGGTGGGAATTCAGGATGACAAGATGGGAGTTCAGAGTGAAGTGGGTAATTATAATGAGATGAGAAATAAAGTTGTTAAAAGTGAAAAAAATAAAAAAGAAAAGTTATATAAAAAATTTACATACTTTATTTTAAGAAAAAATGAAGTTCAAAAACCTAAAATTAAAAATAGCTTTAAATTTAAAAAATTAGCTTTTCGTCCGACGCTTGGATTTTTAATGATTCTAATAATTTTTGCCCTACCTTTTAAAGCCTTTACTTATTATAAGGATTTGAATTTATTAAAGGGAAGAGTGCTTGAGGCTAGCGAGGAGGCTGTTCTAAATATGGTAGAAGGTTCTCGGGGGATTCAGGATAAGAATTTTAATGAGGCTGAATCAGAATTTAAAACTGCCGAGGACAATTTTTTAAAAGCACAAGATGAGATAAAAAATTTAAGCTTATTCTTTGGCGTTCTGGGAAATGTTATTCCCAAAAAGGAAATTAAATTAGCAGGAGAAGCAGATAATATTTTGGAGGCCGGATCTCTAAGCGCGCGGATTGGAATAGATTTAAATGATTTATTATCTGATTTTGATTCTAAGGACATAAAAGCGGAAAAAATAATTAATTCATTATCAGATAAAACTAAAAGTTTAGAGGAAAATATTCTAAAATTAAATTTAATTATAAATGACATTGATCCTAAAATAATACCAGAAGAATATTATGAAGATTTTCAAAATATTCAGGAAAAATTTTCGCTTTTGTCTGGAACGATAAGCGAATTTTCCAAATTAATAAAAGCTTTAAAAATTTTTAGTGGATTTTATAATGACGAGCGCTATCTTTTAGTTTTTCAAAATAATACGGAGATGCGAGGAAGCGGAGGGTTTATCGGAAGTTATGCTTTAGCCGATTTGCGCAATGGAGAAATAATCAATCTGGAAATTCCAAAAGGTGGAAGTTATGATACGGAAGGAGGACTTTATGAAAAAATAATTGCTCCCAAGCCTCTTCATTTAGTTAATCCTCTTTGGCATTTTTGGGATGCTAATTGGTGGCCAGATTGGAGTATGAGTGCTGAAAAATTAATGTGGTTTTATGAAAAAAGCGGAGGACCAACCGTAGATGGAGTAATTGCATTTACGCCTACTGTTTTAGAGCGTATGCTTGAAATTATTGGTCCTTTGGACATGTCTTTAGAGTATGGAAAAATTATTGATGCTCATAATTTTTGGGAAATTACACAGGAAATTGTAGAAGAAAAACCCCGAGAGGAAAAAACAGAAACAAATTCAGGAGAAATAAAAAATGAACCTAAAAAAATAATAGGGGACATGATGCATGAAATTATTTATAAGCTTAAAGATGGACTTGATAAAGAGAAAATTCTAAGTTTAGCTAATAGCTTGAACCGAAGCTTGGATGAAAAGCATTTAATGTTTTATTTTAAAGATTCAGAATTAAAAAATATAGCAGAGGATTATGGATGGGATGGTAAAATCAGAGACAGCTCTGGAGATTATTTGATGGTGGTTAATTCAAATATCGCCGGAGCTAAAAGCGATAAATCTATAAAAGAAGAAATTATGCATCAAAGCGAAGTACAGGAGGACGGAAGCATTATTAATACTCTTAAAATAAAAAGGATTCATAATGCAATTAGGGGAACCGATTTTATTGGAGTGCGCAATGTTGACTGGCTACGCGTTTATGTTCCTTTAGGCTCCGAATTAATCAGCTTTAAGGGGGCTCAAAAACCAGATAAATATTATTTTGAAGATCCTGATATTAGTTGGCAGGAAGATGAGGATGTTTTATTAAATGAAGGCCAGGCGCTTACTCATCCGGAAAGTAAAACTAAAATTTATGAAGAAAAAAATAAAACAGTTTTTGCTAATTGGTGTATGGTTGATCCCGGAGAGACAATCGAAATTATTATCAGATACAAATTACCATTTAAAATGGAATTTAAAACAGAAGCTAATAATTTTAAAGAAAAAATTGAAAAATATTTTAATCCAAATATTAAACCCCTCATCCCGTACTCTATTTTAGTGCAAAAACAGCCCGGATCGCTGGGAAGTAAATTCAGTTCTAAATTAATTTTATCTAAAAATATGCAGGCGGTCTGGTCCTATCCATCTATCGTAGAAACAGAATACGGAGGATGGAATGTGGAAGATATTTTATTAACTGATAAATACTACGCACTTGCTGCGAGTTTAAAATAAATTATGGATGAAGCAATACAAGATAATATTATTTTTAATGAAAATTTTGGTTCACAATTTGATTTTTCTTGGATTTTTTGGATTTTTTTGGTTTTCTTAATTGCTATTATTATTATTTTAATCAAAAAATATATAAATTATTTAATACATCACAGTACTTATTTTAAACATTCCATATTTTTAATTAGATTACCAAAAGAAAGACCGGGAGAAAATAAACAGGAATTTACAGTGCAATCTTTACATGAAGAAATAGCTAAAGGTGAAACTATATTTTCAAGTATTGGTGGTTTAAGAGCGCAAAGAGGGATTAAGGCCTTTTTTCTTGGAAGAAACGATCATTTTTCTTTTGAGATTGTGGCTAATAATAAAAAAATTGCTTTTTACATAGTAGCGCCCGCTAAGATGAGCCGTTATATTGAACAGGAAGTGCATGCTTATTATCCAGACGCGGTTATTGAAGAGACTGAGGATTATAATATTTTTAAACCCAATTCAAAAATTTTAGCTGGATTTTTAAAAACTCGCCGTAATCGTATCTTTCCTTTAAAAACTTATAAGAAACAAGATACTGATCCGATGAATTCTTTAATTAATGTTATGTCTAAATTAGATGAAGATGAAGGATTAGCTATCCAATATTTAGTCCGTAGCGCCAAAGCGGGCTGGCATAGAGATGCGGGTCAGGTTACTCAAAAAGTTCATGAAGGTAAAACTTTAAAGGAAGCAATTAAAGGAGTCGGAAAAAATATTTTCTGGCAGGCCATTAGTGAAATAGCAAGTGCCGCGAAACCAATGTCTGAGCAAGAAAAGCAAAAACTTCAAAGTCAGCAACAGCAAAGAATGACGCAGATGGAAGAAGAAATGCTTAAGGGTCTTGAAGAAAAAAATTCTAAAGCCGGACTAGACGTTAATTTAAGAATAATTGTTAGCACTAAAGATAAAGGGCGGGCTAATTTATATAAAGAAAATTTATATAATGCTTTTTCCCAATATAATTTTTATGAATATGGAAATAGCTTTAGCCATAAGATAAAAACTAATAAACAAAAAAAGTTAATAGAAGATTTTATTTATCGGCGTTTTCATAAAAATATAGCCTTTTTATTAAATACAGAAGAATTGGCCGGTCTTTATCATTTTCCATTAAAGGATATGGAGACTCCGAATATTCTTTGGCTTACTGCTCGGCATGCGCCAGCTCCGAATAATATTCCTGATGAAGGAATAATCCTCGGCCATAATGTTTATAGAGGCGTTGTTAAGGACATAAGAATAAAAAAAGATGATCGGCGACGGCATATGTATGTAATCGGAAAATCCGGCGGAGGTAAATCAAAATTTATTGCCAACATGGCTATCCAGGATATTTTAAATGGGGAGGGAGTTGGAGTTTTGGATCCGCACGGAGATTTAATTGAGGATATTTTAAAAAAGATTCCGCCGGAAAGAGCTGAAGATGTTGTTGTTTTTTCCCCGTCTGATTTAGAGCGTCCCCTAGGACTTAATTTAATTGAATATGATCCAAATTATCCAGAACAGAAAACTTTTTTGATTAATGAAATGATTAAAATTTTTGATAAACTGTATGATTTAAAATCTACTGGTGGACCAATTTTTGAACAATATATGCGTAATGCTTTACTTTTAATTATGGATGATCCTGATTCAGGTTCTACTTTGATGGAAGTTCCGAAAGTTTTAGCTGATGCTAAATTCAGAAATATGAAATTAGAAAAATGCAAGGATCCAACCGTAGTTGCTTTTTGGAAAGAAGAAGCGGAAAAAGCTGGGGGAGACGCTGCGCTTGCTAATGTAGTTCCTTATGTTACTTCAAAATTAACTCAGTTTATTTCAAATGATACTATGCGTCCGATTATTGGACAGCAACACAGTGCTTTTAATCTGCGTGATATAATGGACAAACAAAAAATTCTGCTCATAGATTTAAGTAAGGGACAAATTGGAGAAATGAACGCTTTTTTACTCGGCATGATTTTGATTGGAAAAATTTTAATGTCCGCGCTTTCTCGCTCGGATATTTCAGAAGACAAGCGAAAAGATTTTTATTTATATATTGATGAATTTCAAAATTTTACCACTGATTCAATTTCTTCTATTTTGTCCGAGGCTCGAAAATATGGCCTCAATTTAATTATCGCCCATCAATATTTAGGACAATTAGTTAAAAACCAGGACACCTCTATTAAAGACGCTGTTTTCGGTAATGTAGGAACATGGGTAAGTCTTAAAATCGGTGCGGATGACGCGGAAGCCTTGGAAAAAGAGATGAGTCCAGTATTTAATCAATATGATTTATTAAATGTTGATAAATTCTCCGCTTATGTTAAATTATTAATTGACAATGCAGCCAGCCGTCCTTTCTCTCTAAGAATGCCTTGGCCTTTGCCCGGAACAGAAAGAGAAGGAATTTCTTCTAAAATCAGGACTTTGAGCCGCTTAAAATATGGACGGGATAGAAATGTTGTAGAGGCGGAAATTAGAAAAAGATCTAACTATTAATTACAAATTCACAAATTTAAACACAAATTCACAAATTGGAAAAAATATTTATAACATTTTATTCAAATTTGTGGTATTTGTGATAAGATTTGTGAATTTGTAATGCATATATGGACAAATGAGACAAAATAATATAATATAAAAATAACAAAATAATAAAAATAAATAAAAAATATGTCTAAAATAAACATGCAAAATGAGGAGGGAATTGATAATAGCGGATTTATTGATGATCTTGATTTATCGGGAGGAACGAATAACAAACAAGACAATAAAAACGATAATATTAAGACTTCTGACTCTGTAAATTTAAGCTTTTCTAAAATTAAATTAATTAAGGAATTGCTTTTAAATTCTGAAGAAAACATTAAAAAAGCAAAAAATCTTTTATCCGGTTATTTATCTCTGAAAGATGAAGAAAAAATAAGTATTGGGCAATTGAGTGATGCTTCTTTTGAAAATGTTAATACCGAAGAATTGGGAAGTGGAAGAATAATAGAGGGCGTATTTGATGGGGAACAGATGATCGGACCAGACGGAAAACATTATAGCATTCCGGCTAACTATGCCTCAAAATCAAAGTTAATTGAAGGAGACATTTTAAAATTAACCATTACTCCTAGTGGGACTTTTGTTTATAAGCAAATTGGTCCGATTGAGAGAATTAGGGTTATTGCCACCTTAGAACAAGATGAAACTTCAAGTTTTTATGCGTTTTCCGACGGTAAAAAATGGAAAATTTTAACTGCTAGCGTAACTTATTATAAAGGATCGGTTGGTGATGAAGTTGTAATTTTAATTCCGAAGACAGGAGAAAGTGGGTGGGCTGCTGTTGAAAATATTGTTAAAAAATCTTATTAAAATAATTGTGATAGCTATTGCAGACTCAAGAGTTTTAGCTTTAAGTCTGCTTTATTAATGGAATTGTTCACGAATTAATATATGGCTACTTTATATAGAAAATATAGACCGCAAAATTTTAAGGAAGTGGTAAATCAAAACCACATCAAAATTACCTTAGAGCATGAAATAGAATCTGGTAGTATTGCTCATGCTTATTTGTTCTGTGGGCCTAGAGCAGTAGGGAAAACAACAATTGCCAGAGTTTTTGCTAAAGCGATTAATTGCGATGCCAGAAAAAAAGGAGAACATGAACCTTGTAATCAATGCCAATCCTGTAATGAAATTTCAAAAGGCAGAAGCCTAAATATTATAGAAATAGATGCTGCTTCTCATACTGGTGTTGATAATGTGCGAGAAAATATTATATCTGTTTCCAAAATATCCGCTGAAAAAGGGAAATATAAGGTTTTTATTATAGATGAAGTCCATATGCTTTCTATTAGTGCTTTTAACGCTTTACTTAAAGTTATAGAGGAGCCTCCTGAAAATGTTATTTTTATTCTTTGTACAACTGAAGTTCATAAAATACCAGCTACCATTATATCCAGATGTCAAAGATTTGATTTTAAAAGAATAAATATTAGCGAATTAACAAAAAAACTTCAATTTATTTGTGATAAAGAAGGAATCAAGGTAGAAAAAAACATTTTAGAATCTATTGCTCGACATTCTGAGGGTCATATGCGCGACGCAGAAAGTCTTTTAGGACAAGTAATATCTATTGGAGAAAATGAGATTAGTCAGAAAGAAGCGGATTTAGTAATCCCAAGAAGCGATATATCCGAGGTAATTAGTTTAATAGATTCTTTAAGTAAAAAGGACGCGGGAGCCGGAATTGGAATTATTAATAAAGCTCTTGATGAAGGTGTCGATATTAAAAGATTTACAATTGATTTAATAGAAATTTTAAGAAAACTATTGTTATCCAAATTAAACAAGAATTTAGCTGAAAAATTGGGTCTTGAACTAGGGGAATCTTTGGAAATAAAATTAAATGAAATAAGCAAAAAATTAGAAATTTCTCAAATTATTTATTTTATTGAAAAATTTCTTAAAGCCAAAGATATTCTTAAGAGTAGTTTTATTATTCAGCTTCCTTTGGAACTTGCTGTTGTTGAAATTTGTACAGGAGAAACCGTGATTAATCCAAAATCTCCTTTAAGAAAATCAGAAGAAGTTAAAAAAAATATTTTTAAACAAAATATTCAAAATCCATTTAAACAAGAAGATAAAAAAGAAGAAACATTATCACAGGCGCCAATATTAGATAAAGAAAATTTAAAGACATCGTCTAATAATATTAATATTCAGAATATTAGAGATAAATGGAATGAAGTTCTGCTAAGAATAAAAAAACATAATCATTCTTTAACTTTTATTTTGCGTGTTTGCGAACCAAGAAGTATTGAAAATGGATGTTTGCGCTTAGCTTTTAAATATAAATTTCACAAAGATAGAATTAATGAAGTGGCTATTTCTAATATAATTAAAAATGTTTTAAATGAAGTACATGGCGCCAATTTAAATATTGAAGCTGTTATTGATGAAAAAATTATAGTTGAGAACAATGTTGTTTCCGAATCTTCTGATAAAGAAAAAAATAAAAAAGAAGATAATAACAATGAAGATGTTTTAGGTGGTATGTTAAAAACATTTGGGGGAAAAGTTTTAAATTAATTTTATGTCTAAAAAAATAGGCTTAGCTTTAGGGTCCGGTGGCGCAAGAGGAATTGCTCATATTGGGGTACTTAAAGAATTAGAAAAAAATAATATCAAAATAGATTATTTAGCTGGTTGCAGTATGGGAGCCTTAATCGGAGGAAGCTATGCATTAAGCAAAAATATTAAAGAACTTGAAGAAATTGCTCTTAGTTTTAATAAAAGATGGTCATTAAATAAAATAGCTGATTTAAATTTACCTCATAAATCATTGATTAAAGGTTTTAAAGTTTCTAATTTTATAAAAAGCTTAGTTTATGATAAAAAATTTAATGAAACAAAAATTCCTTTAAAAATTATAGCGACAGAATTAGCAAGTGGTGATGAAGTTGTTTTAGATAAAGGAAAAATATCAGATGCTATTAGAGCAAGTATTTCCTTACCCGGAATATTTCCACTTATAAAAATTAATAATAAATACCTATTAGATGGAGGTTTAGTTAATCCTACGCCAGCAGATATTGTTCAAAAAATGGGAGCAGATATTACCATAGCTGTAGATTTTATTATTAATAGTAAACAAGAATTTAAAAATCCCGGAATTTTTACAGTTTTAATGCAATCCTACGAAATAATGAGAGAACAGGCAGTCAAACATAGAATAAAAGAAAAGAAAAATTTAATTATTATCAAGCCTGATATTAGAAGTGCAATTGATAGTTTCAAATTTCGTGATATAGAAAAAATTATAGAATCTGGAGCAAAAGCGACTAGAAAAGCCATGCCCCAAATCAAAAGTTTAATATTACAATAATTCGGAGATCGTCTAATGGCCCGCCTGCAACGTGTATTATACTTATGTTTTAAAGAGCTATCGAGATTTAAAATTATATATTGGATGGACGGATGATTTGAGCTCAAGATTTATTAAACATCAAAAAGGTCTAGTGCTATCAACAAAAAACAGAAGACCTTTTAAGTTGGTTTATTACGAAGCGTGCCTAAGTAAAGAAGGAGCTATTAAAAGAGAAAAACAGTTAAAAACTGGATTTGGAAGAAAATATTTAAAAAATAGAATATAATTTTCGGAGATCGTCTAATGGTAGGACATTTGGTTCTGGTCCAAAGAATCGGGGTTCGAATCCCTGTCTCCGAGCCACGAAAAATGGCTGCGCCATCTCGTGGCGCGCCACATCAGCATAGACGTGTCGAGAGCCACTTACATTAATATTAGATACCATTTTTGACGTGAGCCACGTGGTAGCGAAACTA
>Ga0164318_10007608_pt1 | contig 10496 bp, 5 predicted proteins | sample GuaBasSedimGuay9_FD_113734 | JGI IMG/M metagenome (GOLD analysis project Ga0164318, IMG submission 113734) | Subseafloor sediment microbial communities from Guaymas Basin, Gulf of California, Mexico - Guay9, Core 4571-4, 0-3 cm | ecosystem: Environmental > Aquatic > Marine > Hydrothermal vents >...
ACACAATAACTAAGGGACACCGTCCCAAGAGCCCGAAAGGCTCAGACACAATAACTAAGGGCCACAGCCCCAAGAGCCTGAAAGGCTCAGACATCATAACTAAGGGCCACAGCCCCAAGAGCCCGAAAGGCTCAGACACCATAACTAAGGGACATCGTCCCAAGAGCCTGAAAGGCTCAGACATCATAACTAAGGGACATCGTCCCAAGAGCCTGAAAGGCTCAGACACCATAACTTGGGACACCGTCCCAAAAAAAAGAACACATGAAAAAACAAAAAAAAATCGGAATCCTCACAGCTGGTGGCGACTGCCCCGGATTAAATGCCGCCATCAGGGGAGTAGGTAAAACAGCCATCGTAAAATACAATATGGAAGTAGTAGGCATCTCCTCCGGATTCCTCGGATTAATTAATAAAGATTACATCCCACTGGAAGAACAAATGTTATCGGGCATCTTAACATTAGGAGGAACCATTCTGGGTACTTCACGCGAAAAACCCTTTAAAAAAACTGGCCATCTGTCCATCGACAAACCCAAACTTATCAAAGCACATTACGACGAACTGGGACTCGATTGTCTGGTATGCATTGGTGGTAACGGTACCCAGAAAACTGCTGCCCGTCTGGTAGAAGAAGGACTTAATGTAATTGGGATTCCCAAGACCATCGACAATGATGTCTGGGGAACCGACCAAACTTTTGGTTTCGATTCGGCCTTGTGGATTGCCACCGATGCCATCGATCGACTGCATTCTACTGCCAACTCGCATAAGCGAATTATGGTCATCGAAATCATGGGCCACCATGCCGGTTGGCTGACCTTATATGCCGGAATGGCTGGTGGTGGCGATGTTATCCTGATTCCCGAATTGGACTATAACATGGATGTGGTTAACAACTACCTGCTCGAGCGTGCCCGAAAGAAAAAACCCTATTCCATTGTAGTTGTTGCCGAGGGTATCGAAAAGCCCAAAAAGCAATCGGCGGCTTCCTTTATTTCCGAACGCATCGAAGAAGGCACAGGCATCGAAACCCGGAAAACCATCCTCGGCTACATACAGCGTGGCGGTAGTCCTTCGCCTGTTGACCGTCTGCTGGCCACACGTTTTGGTGCCAAGGCAGTTGATTTAATTGCCCGTGAAGACTACGGAAGAATGGTCATCAAAAAAGGGGAAAAGATAAAAGACATTTTGCTGAGCGAAGTAGGCAGTAACCTGAAACTCGTTCCGCCCGATTATTCCCTCATTAAAAAAGCAAGGGGAATGGATATTTGTATGGGGTGTAAGGCTTAAGGCTGAGGCTAAGGTTGAGGTTAAGAGGGGGTCGTTCTCTACAAACCAATCTGGTTCAAGTCATAGCGCTAGCCAGTGTGCGGGATGACTTGGACCCTCAATCTTCAGTCAACCTCAACCTCAACCTCATCCCTCAACCCTCAACCTCAACCACTTACCTCATCCCACCCCGCCTTTTTAACATTTCCTCAACAAATTTGCAATTTGAATAAAAATTTTTTCTATCTTGCGCTGTTTCAATTTGCTACTTGTTTGCCGCTTCAGCTCCTCTAAATTTAACTGACTGACATTGTTCTTTTTATTAAAAAATATGAAGTAAAACATAATACAATATTTTACCTTAATTTTTTATTAACTAACAACCAGAAAAATGAAAAAATTTACACAATTCTTTACCTTAATGCTGTGCCTGATATTGTTGCCGGCATTGATTTTTTCCCAAACCAATCAGCCGAAAAAGGCCCCTGGTTTACAGGAATTAACTGAAGTTCCTAATGAGTTCAAAGAGAAACCTATTGTTGATCATTCTGATAAATACGTCATCCCTTCAGGTCGTGAAGGAGGGGAAGATATTGGCAATGCAATGGTAATACCAGCATTGCCCTTTAATGATGGTGGTTTTACTTGTGACAATCTGGATGACTATGATGAAGCATGCCCTTATACTGGTAGTACTGCACCAGACGTAGTCTACAGTTATGCTCCGGCAACAGACCAATTGATTACAATTGATTTGTGTGGGTCATTATACGATACTAAAGTATTTGTTTACGAAAATGTTGCAGGCAATACTGTTGGTTGTAATGATGACTTTTATTTTGGTGGGTCATGCGGACTTTATACTTCTAAAATAGAAGATCTCCCCGTAACAGCAGGCAATACATACTACATTGTAATTGCTGGCTTTGGAAATAACTGCGGCGATTATCTGATTGAGGTTACAACACCAGCACCACCTCCTCCTTGTCCACCAATAACTGCTTTTCCTTTGATTGAAGATTTTGAAGGAACATTCTTACCCGACTGCTGGTCGAAAATTGTCCAAAGTGGAAACGATATTTTCAAAACAGATTTTACGGACCATACTACCGGTAGTGGTTATTCGGCTGCTTTTAGTTCATATGGTTACTCCTCCGATTACAACCAATACCTGTTCTCGCCTGCCTTTACAGTTGACGATGCGTTTCGGATCTTGTCTTTCTGGCATAAGAAATATGGTGATTATGATGAACTTCTGGAATGGGGAGTTTCAACCACGACTAACCCGGATGACTTTGTTTGGACGCCTGTTGACTTAACAGAGGACTGGCAGAAAACCTTTGTCGATTTAAAACCATATGTAGGCCAGACCGTTTATGTTGGCTTCCATTATTATGGGGATTATCTGTATTATGTATTTTTGGATGATGTACAGGTTGCTGCCACACCACCAATACCAATCTCCAACTGGGCCATTGTTGCCGGCATACTTATGATCGGCGCCTTTTTAGTATTCCGCTACAGGAGAAAGCTGGCATAGCGCTTTGCAATGCTTGAACTTTAAAAAAGCCACTTGCAATGATGAAGTGGCTTTTTTAAATGAAGCTTGATTTATCTTTCTTATCGATGATAATTTACCAATTAATAATTAAACTTAACTTATTATGAAACGAAAATTACTTTTATTAATGCTTGCATTGGCAGTTATTGGAACTGCGCTTGGGCAAACTCAATTATTTTTCGATGATTTTGAGTCTTCATCAGGTTGGACTTTAGTTGGAGAATTTGAAATTAATGCGCCTACCGGACTTGGCGGGGAACATGGAAACCCCGATCCAACTGCTGCTTTCTCAGGTAGTAATGTTTTAGGCGATGACCTTACAGGACTTGGAGCTAATCCGGGTGATTATGAAGCTTCAATTGCTGATAGGACTGATAGAGCCGAATCACCTACAATTAACTGTACTGGATTTGTAAACATTACCTTAAATTTTCAGCGATGGCTAAATGTTGAATCACCCTCTTATGACCATGCCTATATTGATGTAAGTAATGATAATGGAGCAAACTGGACAGAGGTTTGGGCAAATACAGCTGGAATTACTGATGCCGCATGGGGAACTAATTCTGTCGATATTTCGGCAGTTGCTGATAATCAGGCACAAGTTAAAGTTAGATTTTGTGTTGGTGCAACCGATGGCTCCTGGTTTTATAGTGCATGGAATCTTGATGATGTTGAAGTTACAGGTACAACTGCACCCTCTTGTCTTGCCCCAAGTACACAAACTGAAACCAATATTACAGCCACATCAGCTGATTTGGGCTGGACAGAAATTGGTAGTGCAACCACCTGGGAAATTGAGTGGGGCCCAACAGGCTTTACACAAGGTACAGGAACCGTGGTTAGTACAAGTAGTAACCCCCATAATTTAGGCGGTTTGTCGCCGGTAACAACTTACGACTGGTATGTTCGTGCCGATTGTGGAGGAGGATCTTATAGCACATGGACTGGAGCTAGTACATTTACAACTGCTTGTGCAACATTCACAGCTCCCTTTACAGAAGATTTTGAAAATGGCGGGGCTTTACCCAATTGCTGGACAAATAGCAGTAGTACCGGTGAATTGTGGCAATTCAGTACAACGTCTATAGGACACTCTGCTCCTGCTGACCATACTACAGGAACCGGTTATTTTGCAGCAGTCGATGATTCAGAATCACCACACTCGACTGATGTTACTTTAACCACTCCGTTTATTGATGTAAGCGGACTTGCTGTACCTTGGTTGTTTTTTTGGTTTTATAGTGACAATGAAGGGTTTACCAATATGACACTTCGTATCAATGTTTGGGACGGAGCAGCATGGAATAACGATTTGGCGACTTTTTCTGGCAATACCGGTGATCCGGTTGCCTGGCAAGAATTTAATGTTGGCTTAACTTCGTTGACGATAACTGGTCCTATTCAAATTCAATTTGTTGGAGATGAAACATCATCAGGAACAGGTTTTTATGATGACATTTCAATAGACGATATAAGTGTTGTGGAAGGGCCTACAACACCAACCATTACAGTTACACCAGCTGGGCCTTTCAATTTCAATTATTTGCAAATAGGAAGTACCGCCAGCCAAACATTTACAGTAACAAATACAGGTGGTGGAGTAGGTAACATTACAGGGGCTTCCATTAGTGGTGATGCTGAATTTACGATTGCTTCTACTACAGGCATCCCCGGTAATTTACCCCCTGACTTAATTGAAGTTGTTGTTGATTTTGATCCTGCGGCAATTGGATCTTATACAGCAACACTAACTATTACCGATGCAGGAGGTACTACAGATGTGTTATTAAGTGGAGAAGGTGTGGCCGCTATTGCAAACGATGACTGTGCCGATGCCCAATACGTTGGTAGTGGTGGTTATCCTGAAACAGTTACAGGCACAACAAAAGGTGCCACGCTGGATTGCCCCGGAGTCCTTGACTGGAATGCCGTATGGTACGAAATAGATTTGCCTTATGCATTTAATGAACTAACTATTTCATATTGTGGCACTACAATGAGTACAGGTGGTATTGTGTATATTCCCGATTGCTCTTCATGTGGAAGTTATGTGCTTGCAGATACTTATGCTTTTAGTGCTTGTACTGATCCTGATCCCGCTGCGCTTCAGATGACTTTTAATCAAATTGCAGGGCCGGGAACAATAATGTTTCCTGCTTATGCTGCTGCTGCCGATGGACTTGGTGTTGATATCACCATAACATTTGATGTTACCCTGGTTATTCCTGTAATTAGCTGTGGTAATACTGATCTTGGAACATTAACACCGACAACATCATGGCAAAGTGCAGCCTATTTGCTTGGAGATACCTATTATTGGGACTTCGCAGGAACTGCTGGAAATATATATAGCTTTAGTAGTTGTACTGCCGGTGAAGATACCTACATCAGGATTTATGATGCAGCAGCAATACTAATTGCATCCAATGATGACGACGGGCCACATTGTGCTGGTTCAACAGCCTCCATCGATTGGACTTGTACCACCAGCGGAACATATACTGTTTCATTGGCGCGTTTTAGCTGTAATCCTCTAGACAATGATGGTAATTTTGAATATATGTATACTGCGTTACCAGCAACTGCAAGCTGGGCAGGAACAACGGACAATGACTGGCATACTGCATCCAATTGGGATGTAGCAGCTGTGCCTGGATTTGTTACAGATGTAACCATTCCAACAGGCTTAAGCAAGTATCCCACTTTGTCGGCAGCAGGATCATGTAATGATCTCGAAGTTCAATCCGATGCTGTAGGTGATGCTTCCCTGCTTGGTGATGGCAATTTAACGGTTAACGGTAATGCAACAGTACAGCGTTATGTAAGCGGTGGCGAATGGCACGATGTGTCAGCCTCAACACAGGGACAAACCCTCAACAGTATTTATTTTGGTGGCACTCCCAATGTATGGTTAACACATTACAACGAGTCGGATAATACCAGAACCTACCTGACTAACCGCAACGATCCGATGGATCCGGGTGCAGGCTTTGAAATATGGGTGGAAAGCGGTAACAATGTAATCATCGATTATACCGGCGCATTGCAAACGGCTAATGTTACTTTAACAACAGCTTCTACACCGCCTATTGACTATTCAGGTCCTAATCCACAGGGTCACAACCTTATTGGTAACCCATTTGCCAGCCCCATTGATTTGGATCTTGGCACATGGTCACTTACTGATGTGAGCACTTCATTCTGGGTTTGGGATCCTGCAGCCGGGAGCTATAAGGACTATAATACCAGTGGAAGTACAGGAAGTCTTACCGATGGTATTGTTCCCATGGGACAAGGTTTCTTCTGTCAGACAACTGGTGCTACGGCATCTATTACTATCCCGACAGCGGCAAGGGTTCATTCAGCACAAGCTTTCTACAAAAATGCTGCTGCAAATGAAAACCCCCAGCACATGTCATTACGCGCATTACATGGCAATGTATACGATGAAATGAATATTGTTTTCCATCCCGAAGCCAGTGGAACTTTCGAAACATTCGACACCCGCAAAATGTTTGCTATTGACGGAAATACACCGCAACTTTATTCAGAACAAAATGGTGAGCAATTAAGTATCAATGGTTTGCCGCTATTAACTGAAGATGGTTATAGTGTGAAAGTAGGTTACAAAGTAGGCGTAAATGGCGAGCAGATACTCGAAGCCAATCTGGAAAAACTTCCTGAAACGGAAGTCTTCCTCGAAGACCTTGTAAGTGGTGATCTTCAAAGCCTTGTTGAGCAGCCACGCTATGTATTTGATGCTTCGATTGGTGATGATGCAGATCGATTTATCCTGCACTTCAATCCGCTGACTATTGGGATTGGCGATACTGAAAATGAAAATTTAGTTTTCGTTTATGCTTTTGATAAAAAGCTATATATAAAGAGTTCTGGTAATGCCGCCAAAGAAGATAAACAAATTTGGGTTTATGATATGATGGGTAGAACAGCCATCCAGGCAAAAGCCGAAGCTTCTACTTTAACAAGCATTCCGGTTCATCATTTGAACGGATATGTGATTGTGAAAGTGATGAGTGAAAGTGGTGTAGAAACAACCAAAGTCTTTATTAAATAACCTTTAAAAGCTATAGAAATGAAAATAATAAATATCAAAAAGATTATATTAAGTCTTGTTTTTGCTTTCGCTGTATCTTTCACTTTTGCACAAATAACTGAGCCGGGAGATCCTCCCGGTGGTGGACCCGGTGGTGGAGATCCCCCTGTAGGTGGTAGTGCACCCATTGGTGGCGGGCTTGTGATTATGCTGGCTTCCGCTGCAGTTTATGGTGGAAAGAAAGTCTATTCGCTGATGAAAGAAAACAAGGAGGAACTCGAATCGTAAACGCATATAATTTGCGTTAAATACTATTAACCTTTAACCTTTCCCTTTGAAAAATATTCAGGGGGGAAGGTTTTTTTATGGGCAGAAAGAAAGGGATATATCAAATAGAGGCCTTTGCAAAACCTCAGTAAATTGTCCTTTTGAGTATTTATACCATTTGCTATTTGAAATGCACCATAAAACCACACGATTTTTCAATGATTGAAAATCCCCTCCTGGGAGGGGCAGGGGTGGGTTTACGCCAGCATAATTCTGACATTTTTAAATGGCGCATCTTGCTTTGAAAATGGTATTAGATCCCGAAGAATGAAACCCACGAAGCGATATGACAAAAGAAAAATGAATATCGAATACTGAATTTTGAATATCGAATTTTGAATGAAAGACAGAACTAACTTCAACATTCAAAAGAATGGTTCGTATTTAACAAATATACAAACCATTACGAATAGTTGTCAATAGTAGGCGGCAGTGCACCCATTGGTGGCGGACTTGTGATTATGCTGGCTGCCGGTGCAGTTTATGGCGGAAAGAAAGTCTATTCGCTGATGAAAGAAAACAAGGAGGAAACTGAATCGTAAACGCATAGAATTTGCGTTAAATACTATTAATCCTTAACCTTTCCCTTTGAAAAATATTCAGGGGGAAAGGTTTTTTTATGGGCGGAAATAGAATGTTGAATCTTTAGTCTTCAGTCTTCAGTCTTCAGTCTTCAGTCTTCAGTCTTCAGTCTTCAGTCCGCATTCTTTAGTAGAAAAAGCATTAAAAATAATGAAGTTTAGTATGTTACGGATTACACTTCCTCAACCTTAGCCTCAGTCTCAAACCTCAGTCTTAACCTCAATCTCAATCTCAAGGGGGGACAGATGGGCGTCAAAATCCATCCAAAGTCATCGTAACAGTTGGAATCAACAACAGCCATCCCAAAATAATAAGAACAAGCATGAAGGGGGCAATCCATTTTACCCATTTGTCGTAAGGGATTTTTGCGACACCCAGCACACCAATCAATACACCCGAAGTAGGCGTAATCATATTTGTAAAACCATCGCCAAACTGAAAAGCCATCACCGTCGCCTGCCGTGAAAGGTTGACCAAATCGGAAAATGGCGCCATAACCGGCATGGTAAGTGCAGCCTTGGCCGAACCCGAAGGAATAATAACATTGATGATATTTTGAATAACATACATTACGCTCACCGTTCCCAATTTGCCCATGCCCGACATGGAAGAAGAAACACCATGAAGGATGGTGTCGATTATTTTTCCGTCTTCAAGCACCACCAAAATACCACCGGCCAAACCAACAATTAATGCCGCCGACATAATATCGCGTGCGCCTTCCAGAAATTCGCTGGTAATGCGGTTGCCATCATAACCGGCTGCAATCCCTGAAAAAATACCCATGGCAAAAAACAAACTGGCAATTTTCATGATATACCATTGATAGCCCATCACACCAACAATAAGAAACAAAATGGTAAACATCAATAAATTCAAGATGAAAAAATGGACAGACTTCCGCAAGCTGAAAAATCCCAAAACCACAAACAAGGCTGTGGCTATTGGAACCATGGGCAACGTACTGGAAGAATTCCCAATTTTCATTTCCGTCATGGGATAAACCCACGAAAAAATACCCAAACTTATGGCAATAAAAACATATACAAACCAGGCCGCACGAGGGGTGCTGACTTGCACATTTTCTTCATCCACCGAAGCCTTCTTCCGCCAGTATTCATCATCTTCATAAACCAATGATGATTTGGGATTTTTCTTCACTTTATGTGCATAACGGAGTATCCATGTAATGCCCACCAGATTAATGACAAACCAACTAAACAGCCGGTAGCCAAATCCTGAAAACAGCGGCAAATCGGCGATACCCTGCGCAATGCCAATTGTAAATGGATTGAGGACAGCACCGGCAAAACCCAGTCCTGCAGCAACAAAAACCATGCTCACCCCAACTATGGAATCGTAACCCATGGAAATGGCCAGCGGAACAAGAATAATGATGAATGCGATGGTTTCTTCGCTCATCCCAAATACAGCACCGAATACACTAAACAACAGCATAATCATTACAATAATGATATTATTTACGCCAATTATTTTCAACAGCTTATTGTTTTCGAGACTTTCGGTATATCGCAAAAAAGAAAAAATACCAATATCGATGGCCTTGCTGCTGTTCACTATCCAGAAGGCACCACCAATCATCAGTATAAAAACGATGATTCCGGCCTGGTTGACAAATCCTTTGTAAAGCGCTGCAAACACCTGCCAGGTTTGGGGTTGGCTGTCCATATATTCAAACGAGCCTTTATCGATAACTGTTCGTTCAACTCCGTTCACCAATTGGCTATGCCGATGGTATTCGCCACCCGGAATAAACCAGGTCATCATGGCCGCCAGCAAAATAATGCTGAAAATAATAACGTAAGTATGGGGGATTTTTTTAAACATAATTTATGGAAATTTGGACGGCCAAATATAGTGATTAAGGTTGAGGTTAAGGCTAAGACTGAGGCTAAGGCTAAGGTTTAGGTTAAGAGGCCTCAACCTCAACCTAAAAACCTTATCTTTGATTTTTACCAATACCTTTTGGAAATGAAGAACAACCCGCCCATCCTTTCTCAAATCGCTGATTTTATTGTCAGTGCAAAAGATTTTGATGATCCAACTATCCACCAGGCAAGCAGAATAATTGCCGATACCTTTGGAACTGCTTTCAGTGGTATTCAAACAGCGGCTTTTCTGGCTGCAATAAAAAGCATGGATGTACTGTTTGGAAAAGGCAGCCTGCCCATTTGGGGAACAGGAAATAGCTCGACTTTGCAGGGCGCTGTCTTTTACAATGCATTGGCAATCAGCTCAACGGATTTTGATGAAGGCCATCGCAAAGCAGTGGGACATCCCGCCAGTCTTGTGGTTCCAACAGCAATGGTTTTGGGAGAGTTTTTGCAAGCTTCATTCAGCGAGGTTTTGCATGCTGTAGTTATTGGATATGAGATTGGCACACGTTTCAGTCATGCGCGAATTGCTTCAAAAATAACGACTTATTCCAGTGGACGCTGGGGAGCAATTGCCACGGCTACCACGGCTGCGGTTCTTTTAAAGTTAAGTCACACTCAAACGATTCACGCTTTGAGCAATGCGGCAGTACTTTCCCCGGCAATGTTGCGAGGATCAACTGATGTCAGTACCGGTTCCATGTCGAAAGAAGGAGTGGCCTGGGCAGCGCAGTCAGGATTGCAATCGGCACTATTTGCGAAAGATGGTTTTTCAGGGCCTTATCTTTTTGTGGATGAAGTG
>Ga0164318_10007609_pt1 | contig 10495 bp, 6 predicted proteins | sample GuaBasSedimGuay9_FD_113734 | JGI IMG/M metagenome (GOLD analysis project Ga0164318, IMG submission 113734) | Subseafloor sediment microbial communities from Guaymas Basin, Gulf of California, Mexico - Guay9, Core 4571-4, 0-3 cm | ecosystem: Environmental > Aquatic > Marine > Hydrothermal vents >...
AATTAGACCCAACGGTCGAATTAGACCCAACGGTCGAATTAGACCCAACGGTCGAATTAGACCCAACAGTCGCATTGGATGCATCGATACAATATTTTATAAAAGCCGCGCTGGGCAGAAAAGCGAGGGATCTTGTCCTTCTGGATCTCAGGGCGGTGACATCGTTTACGGATGCATTCCTGATATGTTCCGGTAAATCAAACCGGCAGGTCACCGCCATTGCCGAACATATTAAAGAGGATTTGAAAAAACACAATATCGCCCCCCTCAGCATTGAAGGTTTAAAAGATGGTCATTGGGTCCTGCTGGACTACGGCCATGTTCTGGTTCATGTGTTTCTGGAACCGGTCCGGGAATTTTATGACCTGGAGGGATTCTGGTCAAATGCTGTGCGGATCGCCATTGAAGATTATGTCGATATAACGGAAGTTAATGAAAATAACGGAGCGGCTGGATCGTGATGAAAAAAAACGGGCCTTGTGTGTTGATGATTTTGGACGGATGGGGAATTTCAGCGTCTAACGACGGAAACGCCATTGCCATGGCAAAAACCCCTTTTTTAGACAGTATTATAAACAATTATCCCAATACACGGCTTCACTGTTCCGGCAAAGCGGTTGGTTTGCCGGAAGGTATTATGGGCAACTCCGAGGTCGGGCATATGAATATGGGTGCCGGCCGGATTGTTTATCAGGGGTTGCTACGGATTGATATGGCCATACAGGACCGGTCTTTTTTTGATAATGCGGCATTTGATACAGTGATGGAAAAGGTAAAGGAAAAGCAGTCTGCTTTGCATTTAATGGGGTTGGTTTCCGACGGCGGAGTCCACAGCCAGATGACCCATCTTTTTGCGCTCATTGATATGGCGGTACAAAAGGGAATCACGGAAATTTTTATTCATGCGATTTTAGACGGAAGAGACACCCCGCCGGACAGCGGCGTTAAATATATAAAATCGCTGCAGGCGTATCTGAATGCTAAAAAAGCCGGCCGGATTGCCAGTATCTGCGGCCGATACTATGCCATGGACCGGGATACCCGATGGACCCGCACGGAAAAAGCGTATCGGCTCTATGTGCATGGCGAGGGGATTGAAGAACAGGAAGCGGTAGCAGCGGTTGAAAATGCGTATGCAAAGGGTCAAACCGATGAATTCGTCAAACCCATACGAATGGTTAAAGACAACGGAGATTCTGTGAAAATAGTATCGGATAATGACGGGATCATTTTTTTTAATTTCCGACCGGATCGTGCCCGTCAGATTACCCGGGCATTCACAGAACCTGGATTTAATCTTTTTATTAAAGAAAAATCCGTTAATTTATGTGATTTTGTGTGTATGGTTCTTTATGATGAATCATTTACCCTGCCGGTGGCGTTTGCCCCGGTCCATCTGGAAAAAGTGCTTGGTGAAGTGGTCAGCGCGCAGGGCTTGAATCAGCTGCGCATTGCGGAAACGGAAAAATACGCCCATGTCACGTATTTTTTTAACGGGGGCGAGGAAACGCCATTCCCCAATGAAGACCGGCACCTGGTGCCGTCGCCCCGGGACGTGTCTACCTATGATCAAAAACCGGAAATGAGCGCCGATGAAGTGGCGGACAAAACCGTTTTTTTTGTTGAGTCGGAAAAGTACCAGATGATCGTACTCAATTTTGCCAATCTGGATATGGTCGGCCATACGGGAATTATTGAAGCGGCTGTTAAAGCGGCGGAAAAAGTGGATCAATGCGTGGAAAAAGTGGTCACGGCAGCCCTTGAAAAAAATGGTACTGTTCTGGTGACTGCGGATCACGGGAATGCGGAAAAAATGAAGGATGAAAAAGGCCGGCCGTTTACAGCGCACACAGTAAATCCGGTGCCCCTGGTGCTGGTAAGTCGTAACATTAACAATATTCGTCTAAAAGAAGGCGTTTTAGGCGATATTGCCCCCACCATGCTGGATATTTTGGGCATTAAAAAACCAGCGGAAATGACTGGCATTTCGCTTCTTTCAAAAGATTAAATCAGGATTGGATGATGTCCGTTAATGGTAAAAAATATGATATGCTTGTGGATTATATAACCGGCAAACAAGTTCCCAACGTGGGTGTTGAGGAGATCCGGCAGCATCTTGAACAGTATTTGGTTGAAGTAAAAGGCTATCAAAAAAAGGATATTGCCGTTGATGCGGATATCAGGATCGATATTAACGGCAGTCTCTATGCGTCCCAGCTGGACCTGGTGGTATCCGTTGAAAACAGACGTTTTATGGTGATTAAATGTGCCGCCGGATCACTGGAATCCCGGGAACGGGAAGTGCTTTCCGCATCACGGATTTTTGCATCATCCCCGATTCCGTATGCCGTGGTTTCAGACAGCAAAACAGCCGTCATTTATGATTCAGCGAACGGGAAAAAAGTTGGGGAGGGGTTAAGCAAAATTCCGTCCCGCACAACGGCGGGAAACTTTTTTAAAACAAATCAACCGGTTCAAATCCCTGAAAAAAGGTTGAAAAAAGAAAAGATTATTTTCCGATCCTATGACAGTATGAATGTTAACGTTTCCCGAAAGGTCAACGAATAGCTAAAAAATTATGAACAATGACGACATTCAAAAAAGTGTGATTGATTTAATTTCTTCTATGAATACAGCGATTAACAATATTCGTCTGTACCCCCCGACCAGTGCCTTGATTGTTACCGCTGTAAACCGTATTCATACCGCCATGGTCGGCATATTGAAACACTCAGATACCATTGAATATGGAGAGGCTGAAAGATCACTGCTGGTTCAGGGCGAACCGCTGTCGGAAAAAGAACAGGTCAGGCTGCCAATTTTTTCTTTTTTAAAGGTGATGCTCGGTTGGAAAATCCGGAGCCTGTCTTTTAAAAAGGGGATTTCAAACAGAGAACTTCTTAATTTTATACAGATTATCGGACAAAATCCTGAAGATTTAACAGATGATAAAAATGTTCGTCAACAGATTCAGGAACATAAAATAACGCATATTCAGATTGATGAAAAAATTTATGTGGAGAAAGATTCCGGTCAGAGTATCGTTGCGGGGATGGATATCAGTGATGAAAATATTGCAAAACATATTCTGGGAGATCAGCCTTTTTCAAAAGAAATACTTGAATCCCTTAGATCTTTTGCGACAGACCCGGAGTGGATTTCACGGGTGTTTGAAACCGGCATCAAGCAATTAATGGAAGAAGAAAAAGGCCGGTCATCCAAAGATGTTTCCGAAATATTTGCTCGGATGATGACTGTTTTTGAAACAGCTTCTGATGCTGATAAATCTGAAATTTCTAAATATCTGATTAATTCCATCACGGAAATGGATGATGACGGCCTGATGACTGTTCTGACCCAGAATCTGGACGAGGTATTTGGTGAAAACTTTTTGGATATTTTGATAAAAGAGCTGGATGACATAAAATTTCAGATGTTTATTGGTCGGATAGGAAAAATGGTGAACACTGGTGGGGGCGATGGCGAATGTGGTTTGCCTCAAATTGTGACAAATCGTCAGCATGCCAGTTTAATGACAAATATCAAGAAAGTTCAGTTCTTATCTGAATCAGAACAAAATTATTCAGGATTAGGGGATAAATCCAAATTTGACGAATATGCCCATCGTGCCGGACAGCTCGGTTCCGCTTTAAGCGGAATCCTGAAGTGCCAGGCTATGATATCTCATGAACGTATCATGCTGGATCGAATGGAGGAAACCGTTGAAAATTTGTTGAAAAATGAGAAATATGCCACCATTGTTACGTTGTTCGGGCAGATGGGACACTTGCTTCTCAATAAGGACCATGAAATTAGGAGTGCCGGGGCAAAACTGTTGTCTAAAATAGATGAGAAATTTGATGTCACCGGCTATTTGGACGAAAGGATTTTGCTGTCTCAAAAATTAGCAGAATGGATCATGCATGAAACGGAGTTTTCGCCGATATACGAAAAGATCGTTGGACAACTGGAAGAGTTAACCCGGACATTAATTGAAAAGAATCGTTTTTTAGACGCAGAAAAGATACTGCAATCAGTCAATCTGGTTTGCCAAGAAAGTCTGAATAGAGTAAAAGAAATACGAAATGCGGTTCTGAAAATGTTGCAAAATCTGGCAACAGAAGATATATTAACTAAAGTATTTGAAGATTCAGGTTCCGGCGGTGCAAAAAGAGTCAATGAAAATATCGGTTGTCTTGTCATTCTTGGATCTGTGAAGATTGAACGGTTGCTTGACATGCTGCATGACAGTCAAAAGTTGTCGGAAAGAAACCGTATCATCCGGGTGATAAGTGAAATCGGAGCGCCTTGCGTAAAGGCCGTTTCCCAGAGGCTTCAGCAGGATGTCCCCTGGTTTTATGTCCGTAACCTGACCCTTTTACTGGGCCGAATTGGAAGTGCATCTGATATAAAGCTGCTTGAGCATCTATTGAAAGATAAAGACCCCCGGATTCAGCGGGAAGCGGCTCTTGCGATTCAGAATATTGGTGGCACAACTGCCGGAAAAGTATTATATAAAAATTTGCATACGGTTGACGATGAGGTGAAAAGTACTGTTATTTCAGTCGTCGGAATTTTTAAGTATAGAGAAGCAGTACCGGGCTTGATTGAAATTCTGGAATCAAAAACCCCCGGCCGATCCAAAAAAGAGAAAATCGATATTATGATAAATATTTGTGAAGCCCTCGGGCGTATCGGCGAAGAAAAGGCTGTGCCGGTTTTAAAAAGAATTATCCGAACAAAAGGTTTTTTAACGAAAGTTTATGATCCAACTGTGAGAATTGCTGCCAAAGAGGCATTGAATAAGATTCAATCAGTGTCAGGTTCAACGGTTTAAGGAGGGCGCATGGGCGAAAAAGATAAACCCGAACGGGAAGCACTGGTTGATCAATGTATCAGTCAAAAGGATAATGAAGGAGCGTGCAAGCTGCTTTTTGATTTGATTGTGGAATATGCCAAGGAAAAGAATTTTGAAAAAGCGGAAGCGTTGCATGAAAAATTGTATGAGACAGACCCCATGGCGCTGACGGAAATTGTCCGCTCCGGTGAAATCATAGAAGAAGAAAAAAGTGAAAGCGTGGACCGGGAACATCTTGAAATCTGGTCCAATCTCTATGATTCCCTGTCAACCGCTGAAGGAAACGCGCTGTATTATTCAATGAAATTAAAAGAGTTTCAGGCGGGTGACCCCATTATAGCGCAGGGTCAGCCAAATAGCCGGTTATATTTTATTAATAAGGGCGAGGTGAAAGCCCTTTTTAAACAGGAAGAAAAGGAAGTTTTGATAAAAATGCTTGCTGTCGGAGATATTATCGGACAGGAACCCTTTTTTTCCGCCACCGTTTGCACGGTTTCGATAGTGCCGTTAAGTTCTGTGAAAACAACATATCTTGAAATCGATGTATTGAAAAAATGGAAAAATGATTTACCGGCATTAGAGTCAAAGCTTTTTGACTATTGCATGAAAAATGATTTGGTTAAAAAGGAACTGGAAGAAAAAAGCATTGAACGCCGGTCGGACAAGCGGATCAATCTTTCCGGAGTTGTTATGTTTCAACTTTTGGACAAAACAGGAAATCCAATGGGAAAGGGCTACAAAGGAGAGCTTTCGGATCTGTCCGCCGGGGGGATTTCATTTATTATTAAGAGTTCAAAAAAAGAAACCGTTCGCATGCTGCTCGGCCGCCGCCTGAAGGTCAGCTTTAAACTGCCAATGAAACATAACGCCTACCACAGGGTCGAGCATTTGATGACCGTCATTGCCGCACAGGCACAGGTCTTTGATGACTACTCTATTCACTTGAAATTTGATACAAAATGGACCCGGAAAATGATGGAAGGTGTGGATCCTTTCCGGAAGGCAATTAAACCGGAAGGCAATTAAACCGGATCAAGAATAACCCTGGCTGGAGCGAATCAGGGACTGCGTTATTCAGCCCTCAATTATTGATAGTCTCGTAAAAAATCGAATTCCGACGGCAAAGTATAAAAGTTCACCAAATCTTAAAAATTGGCAAGGCGCGCAAATCCTGAGTGATGATTCGTACTTGTCGTACTTTGAAGAAACGAAGGATGTAGCGCAACGCAGAAGTTGGACTTTTTACGAAGCCGTCAATTATTGCCCGGCGACTTCCCTGCCGCAGTGTTTACAGATTTTTGCCCGTTTTTTGATGATTTCCGCACAAAATGGGCATTCCCGGGTAAAATGCCGTTTGTGAATTTTATCGACTGCCTCTTTTACTTTTTTTTGCAGAATATCATTTCCAAATTTATAATTATTAATTAGATCAAGCGCTTCAAGACCTGCCAGGTCCCCTGCCATTTCAGCCGCTTTTACGCGTACCCGGACGGGTTCATGAACATCTAAAAGGAGCCGGATAACGCTCAGGTCATCTTTGGATGTGTAACAATCCGCCAGAATGGAAAAACCTTTTTTTATGGATTCTTTGAGAGCTTCTTTTTCAGCCATCACCTGTTCTGTAATTTTTTGTCCTGTGCCGCCCATGGGGCTGAACACCGGCATCGCTTCAAAATTTTTACCAAAAGGGCTTTTAATGCATCGGTATGACGCTTTATGCGCATAATTTTCCATTAAATTATCCCACCCACTGACATACATGGGGCATTCGTCATTAAAACAAACATATAAATACGGAGAATCCCATCCCAGGCCGTCACTAAATGTGATCGGCGGAACTTCCCATAAGTCCATTTCTTTATTACAATTCGGGCAGACAGGTTTTTTTTGCTCAAGTATTTTTTCCAGAACCTGCTCTTTTGTTTCAAAGGCCATTTTATATTCCCCAACCCGCCGGATAAACCGGAAAAGTTAAAATTGTCTGCCAATAAACACAAAAATCAGAGATTAAATGCAATATAGATCGTGGTTTGCGACGCTCTCACGCATCAGTCGTCATTTTTGTCTTTTTTGGAAGAAGTATCCTTTTTTTTAGAAGCGGCATCGTCATCATCCAGCAGATCGTCAATTTCAAGGGCGTCGTTTTCTTCTGCTTTTGGCGTCTCTTTTTTTTCTTTTTGCATTAATTGGATATCATTAAAAACAAGTTCTATCGGCGCTTCTGCAGGGGTCTTTTGAAATTGATCGATGATGGTGTCTGCTATTTTTTCAGCATATTCTGCGATGGGATAAAGATCCGGTGTTCGTATAACAGCTATCAGCGCGTCCTTTCCTTCTTCGATCGCTGCCTGGAGTGTTTTGTTGTCAAATGTTCCTTCAAAAATCAATGAAAACAAGCCTTTCTCTAATTCGGCAAATTCTTTGATTGTTACGGTGCCGATTTTATTGTCTTTAAAAATTGAGTACTTCTGTTTCATTTAAGCTCTCCCTTAAAAAATAAAGTCGTATTATGATAAATACGGCAGACCAACTCCCTTAATCTATCAATTTTAAATCTATATAATAAGTTAAAAAACTTACATGTCAATATCCAATGCGGGCATTCTGATCATTGTTCCCCGGCAGTGGTCCGGCCGGATTTGATTTTATGCCCGGTTTGTCAGGGAAAATATGAAACAAGCCATATCGGATACCTGAAAAGGAATCAATAAAACCCATCAACCATATAATAGAACGCCTATTGAAAATAGGGTTACTTATAAAATATTAAAAAGAATAATATTGACCTGCAATTGTAAATTTTGTATTAAGGCTTGTTTAGGTGATGGAGGGATGGCCGAGTGGTTGAAGGCGGCGGTCTTGAAAACCGTTGAGCGAAAGTTCCGTGGGTTCGAATCCTACTCCCTCCGCCATGAAAATCAATGGAATTGATTTTCATCAACAAGTGAACAATATTCTGATTTATCAGAATCTACGGAGAGATGGCCGAGTCGGCTGAAGGCGCTCGCCTGCTAAGCGAGTATGTGGTTAAAGCTGCATCCAGGGTTCGAATCCCTGTCTCTCCGCCACTGTTTTAATAAAAACGGGCACTTAGGTGCCCGTTTTTATTTTTCCCCACATCCTACCCATCATGCAGAAAATGATTGAAAAGCCGGAGTAAGTGACCCATCGGCTTGGTATTATGCCGTACCGTACCCCCTTATTTTTCAATTTAATTTTGACTGGCAGGGGATTCTTGGTTATCGGTCTTCATATTCTCATGCGTCCCTCGCATCCCCTAACGGTTAAACGTATTTCAGCATGTCTTGAAAGATTAATTCGATTATTTCTTTTATAATCGCTTTTATACGTATAAATTTTCTGCTATTAATATAAATTCTAATATGTTTGATTAGTGTACCACTATTTCCATGTTTTGTTAACGCATCCGGCTCTATAAATATTTAATATATTTGTCATTATTTCATCTTAATAATTCTATCAGCTGAGGATGAACAATGTATCTCAAGCAAGCATGCACCCCCCGCGAGAGTGTTTTCAATCGAAACCGGCGTGATGTAGTTCTGGATCTTTCCGATCTTCTTGAATCAAAGATTAATGCCGACAGATTTTTTGAAGAAAACTTTATTACGTCCGGAATGAAAACCCTTTTGGAAAAAACATTTGGCAGACTGGAAGGGTTGAGCGATCAGGCCAGTACGTTTCTGTTAACTCAATCAATGGGCGGCGGCAAAACCCATAATATGATTGCTCTTGGCCTGCTGGCAGAAAATCCGGAGTTACGCAAAAAAATTCTGGGTGAAAAAGCACCGGGTTCCGGGCTGGATAAAGTCCGGGTGGTCGGCTTTACCGGTAGACAGTCGGATGCCCCCTTGGGGGTATGGGGTTCGATAGCAGAACAGCTTGGGAAAAAAGAGGCATTTAATGCGTATTATTCACCGCTGCAAGCACCGGGCGAAACCGCCTGGATTAATCTGTTAAAGGGTGATCCGACCATTATTATGCTCGATGAACTCCCCCCGTATATGGAAAATGCGAAATCAAAGGAGATCGGCAACAGTGATCTGTCGGTGGTCACCACCACGGCATTGTCCAATCTTCTGGTTGCTGTCAACAAAGCAGAACTTTCCAATGTGTGCGTGATTATATCCGATTTGACCGCTTCTTATGCAGGCGGAAGTCAGGACATCAACAAAGCTCTTGATAATCTTCAAAAAGAAACCAACCGTTCCGCGCTCAGAATAGAACCGGTTAATACACATGGCGATGAACTGTATCATATATTAAGAACCCGATTGTTTGAGGGGCTGCCTGATGAAGTCGTCATAAAAGATATCGCCAACCAATATGCTAAGGCCGTAAAAAGCGCCAGAGAAATGGATGTGACCAATGCCTCTCCGGATTCATATGCTGCCCAGCTCATTGAGTCCTATCCATTCCATTTCTCCATCCGGGATCTTTATGCCAGATTCAAGGAAAATCCCGGTTTTATGCAAACCCGGGGCTTGATCCGGTTGATGCGTTCGATTGTAGCAAATATGTATGAAACCGACCGCGCAGAGCAGACAATGCTGATTCACCCCTATGATCTGGATTTGAACAATGAAGAAATATTTTCGGAAATTAAGACCATCAATCCGTCCCTGAGTGAGGCAGTGACCCATGATATTGCTAAGGAAGGTCATTCCGTGGCCGAAGAACTGGATGTAAAGCTGGGGTCCGGCACGGATGCCCAGGATGTGTCCAAGCTGCTTCTGGTGGCATCGCTGGCAAACATCCCCGGTGCTACCCACGGCCTCCGGGAGAGTGACATTATTGGTTATCTATGCGCGCCGGGTCGGGATATCGCCAAGGTAAAGAAAGACATAGTCGCGTATCTCCCCACCCAGGCGTGGTATCTCCACACCAGCTCGGATGGGCGACTGTTTTACAAAAATACACAAAATTTGGCGGCCAAGCTGCATTCCATGGCCGTATCCTATAACCGACAGTCTTGTTTAAAAGAGCTTCGGGAATATTTGAAATCCCTGTTTGCCCCTGTTTTAAAGGATTGTTACCAGAAGATCGAAATCCTTCCGGGCATCGATGAAGTAAGTATCGAAGCAGACAAGGTTTGCCTGGTGATTATTGAGCCCTCCACCAATACCTCAAGCACAACAAGGTTAAACACGGATTGGAACACGTTTGCCAATGATATTGAATATAAAAACAGGATCCTGTTTCTCACCGGAACCTATGAAAATATTCTGGACCGGGTGATTGAGCAGGCAGCGCAATACAGGGCCATACAGTCCATTATCGCGGAATTTGATGCGGAAAAATTATCCGAGAAAGACCCCCAGCGCGTGCAGGCAAGAAACAGTCATGATAAAATTATTCTCAGTTTAAGAAGCGCTATCCAGGAAACCTTCACAACCCTGGTATACCCTTCGACAAACGGATTCAGGACAACCGACTGCCGGATTCAATTCAGTGACAATCAGTTTGACGGTGAACAGTTGATTCGGGATACCCTTGAAAAAGTACAGAAATTTACCAGCGATGTTACCAGTGATACGTTCCGTAAAAAATGCGAAGCCCGTCTTTTTGGCGGCCAGCAGAAAACCCAATGGTCGGAAGTCAAACGGCGGGCCGCCA
>Ga0164318_10007610_pt1 | contig 10495 bp, 6 predicted proteins | sample GuaBasSedimGuay9_FD_113734 | JGI IMG/M metagenome (GOLD analysis project Ga0164318, IMG submission 113734) | Subseafloor sediment microbial communities from Guaymas Basin, Gulf of California, Mexico - Guay9, Core 4571-4, 0-3 cm | ecosystem: Environmental > Aquatic > Marine > Hydrothermal vents >...
TACGGTATCATTAATTGTTCTGTCTTTGTTCAAATAAACATAATCGATATGCCAAAAATCACAATTAGTTGCTAAACTAGGATAAACGGATGTCCCGAAACTTGCATAATTTCTGAATCTGAATTGAAAATTATTTTTAAGATATTTAGCTTCGTTAACAGCTAATATTACAAATGTAAAATCCTTATTATCAGATCCCGCAACCGACCATACTTTATTCCATTGTCCGTCATCGGGAGCGTAAAATTCTAAAAATAAAGAATCATTTAGTTCCGGTGCATCACCAATTCCTTGCGGTTGATAAAAAAAGCTTAAAAATATAGTTGTATTCCCGGGATAATTTAAATTAATCGGTTGTGAGGTTAACGAATCGGCAATAAATTCAGTATTGTAATCGGCAGTTTCATATATTTTACCTTGTGAATCAACGGCATCCATCGTTGCAACACCTATTGAGGGCGGATTAATTGCTAATGTATTGTTAATATATGCGGTTTGGTCTTGCCAAAGATTTGAATTCGGAAACATATTGCTGTCGGAAAAATCATCCCAAAAAGGTAATTCTAAAGGATCTTTGCTTGCCGTATATTTTTTTTCGGAATTCGGATGTTTTTTAAGATAAGATTCTATTTGAGGATTGCTGTTTAGTGAAATTGTATATTCTTGAGCAAGAATATCAAACGTGAATAATAAACTTATGAGAACAGAAAGAAAAATTTTCATTTAGAAAAATATTTAATAAATCATATCAAGAACGTAAAAGCACCCGGAATATTTTAATTATTTAATATTTAATGTATCGGAATGTAAACTTAACCAAATATCGATTTGTTCTCCGGGTTGATACACAATGTTTGGTTTTGGTCTTTGCCTGATTACTTTTGCTGCAATGCTGTCATCCTGTGTTTTAACTGTTTTGTCATATAAAACCGTGCCTATATTTAACATGAAATCTGCGGCTTCCAATTCTGCTTCTTCCAAAGTTAATCCGTAAATATCAGGTGTAACGGTATTCCCCAAATCTTGTGATTTTCCGAGAACAAGCTCTATGCCAGCACCTTGAGGAATTTCTGTTCCCGGTTTGATATCTGCATTTTTGTATTTTTGTTTTAAAACGACATTATCAAAAATAGAAGGTTCATAGCTTAGTTTTCCTATTCTTAAGCCGTATGTTTCAATATCTGCTTTTGCTTGTACTAAAGTTGTGCTGATGAAATTCGGCATTTTTATAATTTTCGGTAATACCGATTTTATCGTAACAAAAATTTTTCTGTTTTCTTTTACTTTAATATCAGGCGGAGGATTCTGGTCTATAATAGTCCCTCTTTTTCCGGGACCGCTATAAACCGAATCAATGATTTCAATTCGAAGATTTTTTGCATTTGCAATTTCTCGGGATTGATTTATTTTCATTCCCGAAAAATCGGGAACAGAAAGGGTTTGACCGTGATGAGTTGAAATTCTCAAACTTAAAAACGTAAATGATAAAATGAGAATGATAACGGATAATGCAATTCCGTAGTGAATTAAGAATTTCTTTTGTATAATAAAACTAATAAACTTTTTGAATTTCATGTTTCCCCTTTCAGTTGAAAAAATATTTCAGAATTAAGTTTTGCAAAAATAACTAAATTAATCAAATTTATCTAATATTTGATTTTTACGATTTAGTTTTTTTAACTTTGTCAAAATTTTTCAAAATGGTACACGGAAAGTATAAATATAATCCCGAAACTTTAGAGTTTGAAAATAACGAACGAACTAAAAGAGAAAAACAATTAATAAGCGTTTTGTCTGTTTTCATAGGTTCGTTAATTATTGCCGTAAGTATATTTTTTGTTTTTGTATTATTTTTTGATATTAATATTAAGAAACAAAAAGCTACTGAAAATCAGATTCTTGAAGAGCAATATAATAAATTAATGGCGCGTAAAAAACAGAATTATCAATATTTACAAGAATTGATAAAAAAAGATGAAATTATTTATCAGTCAGTTTTTAAAAGTTTACCGGATAATTCTGCTTTTGAAAATAAGAATCCGTATTTAAAATTTTCTGAAAAAGACACGAAATCAATTGTTGAAAATAATTCGGAAAGACTCTTAAAAAACAGAAATGCTGCTAAAAATGAAAAAACTGAATTTTCCGAATTTTACAAACAAGTTTTAAATTCTGTTGATAAGTCAATGAAAGATATACCGTCCATTCAGCCGGTTTATAATTCTGATTTTAAATATCCCGTGTACGGATACGGCGAACGAATTGATCAAGTCTATAAATCATTGGTTTTTCATCCGGGAATTGATTTTGCCGTTCCCGAAGGTACTGCTGTTTTTGCTTGTGCCGACGGTAAAGTGGAGAAATCGGGAAGAAAAAGAGGTTTAGGAAAACGCATTGTAATTAATCATAAAAACGGTTATAAAACGGTTTATGCGCATTTGGATAAATTGAACGCAGGTGTGGGGAAAACCGTAAAAAAAGGTCAAAAAATCGGAACTGTCGGTATGACCGGGAAATCATTAATTCCGCATTTGCATTATGAAATAAGATTTCATGATAAACCCGTTAATCCCGTAAATTATTTCTTTCTTGATTTAAATCCGATAAAATTTGCTCAAATTGTTTCCGAAAGTAAAAAATCCGGATTGAGTTTAGATTAATTTATTCGGATGAAAATCTGACTTCTGCTCCGTTCACATAGGTCTTAATTTTATATTTCTCGCCTTCGTTAATCGGGTTCATTCTCAAATCAACAGAACGAATGCTGAGGCAATTTGCAAATTCGGGCGGAAGTTTTGTTAATTGATTTCCGAAAAGATTTAAAATTGATAAGGATTCCATCATTCCTATCTCTTTAGGGATTTCAGTCAATTGATTACCAAATAAATCCAATTCTTCAAGGAACATTAAATTTCCGATTTCGGAAGGTAAAGTTTTAAATTTATTATCACTTGCCGAAAGCTTATTTAAATTGGGTATTTCAGTAACAACAGAAGGAAAAGTTTCAAAATTATTGGAGCTGATGTCTAAAATAATTAAATATTCAAGCTTGCTGAGACTTGCAGGAAGTGAATCCAAAAAGTTTCCGTGAAAATTAATATCGGAAAGATTTCTGATATCACCTATTTCTTTCGGAATTATTTTCAGATTATTGTTGCCTGCAGAAAGTTTTATCAAGTTTTCCATTTTTCCGATTTCTTTCGGAAGCTTACTTAAATTTACATTTTGATTAATGTCTAATTCTGTTAAATTTTTTAATCCTCCGATACTTTTCGGAAGCCTTTCTAATTTATTTTTAGCAGCAAAAAGCGTAACAAGATTTTTTAAGTTTCCGATATTTTCGGGAAGTTGTGTAATACTGTTTGATTCAATACTTAATACTTCAAGATTCGGCAGATTACAAATAGATTTCGGCAATGAGCTTAAATTATTTTGTCTTAAATCAATGTATTGCAGTTCTTTTAATTCTCCGATATCTTCGGGAACAGAGGAGATTTCGTTATCCCTTAAATCTAACATTTTTAAATGCTTAAGGCGTTTAATTGCTTTCGGGATAACAGAAATACTGTTTCTTGCCAATTTTAAAATCTCAAGATTTGTTAATTCTCCGATTTGATAAGGAAGTTTTGAAATATTATTATCTTCTAAATTTAATGATTGTAAATTAGAGAATTTAACAATTTCTTTCGGGATAACAGGCGTATTTATTAAACTTAAAATGTAAACACTTTCGGGCTTTTTAAGGGCTATCTCCATTGATGTATATTCAAGGGCATTTTGAAGTTCGTTTGTATTCAGGCGCATATTTATATCACAGTTCACTAATGAATCACGCAATTCTTTTATTTGTTTTGAAGGGATTTTATTTCCTCTTAAATCAAGATATTTCAGTGTGTCCATTTCAAGCAGTCCTTTGGGAAGAGCTTTTATTTTGTTAAATCCGAAATTTATTCGCGTGAGATTAGTTTGTTCAAAAATAACCGGATGAAAAGCATCCATTTTATTGTATTCCATATCCAACTCTTCCAAATTTTTAAGGTCTTTAATTTTGTCGCTTAAAGCCGTTATTTTATTTTTATTCAGAATTAAAACTTTAAGCTTAGGAATTTTTACAATGCTTTTCGGGAATTCAATAAGTTTATTTTTACTTAAATCTAATATTTCTAATATTTCTAATTTGCTGAGATTTCCGACTTCTGCAATTTTATTATATGAAAGATTTATTTTTTTTAAATTGTGTAATTTTGAAATTTCTTTAGGTATTTCTATAATTCTGTTATGCGAAAGATTTAATTCTGTTAAGTTAATGAGTTCAGGAAAATTTTTAGGTAATTTGGTAATTTTATTATTAGTGAGATTTAATATTCTTAAATTTTTAAGATTTCCGAAATTATTCGGAAGTTCTTTTAATTGATTCTCTTCAATAATTAATGTTTCCAGTTTGGTTAATTTAGCAAAACTTGAAGGAAGTTTCTTTAAGTTATTATAACTTAAGTCCAGATAAACTAAATTTTCCAGATCTCCGATATTTTTCGGCAGATTATCCAAATAAGCATTGTTTAAATCGAGTGAATCTACATTTTCCGGATCGGCCAATGCAATGTTTATATTATAATAAACTTGTGATTTTGCTTGATTAGACAAGAAAACAATAACAGCAAGAATGAAAATAAAGCGATTTAAGATTTTCATATGTATTTTATATTGAGGTTGTTTTAATCTGACGAAAGTAAAATTTTTTTTTAAATTAATCAATTTTGATTCCTAATATTGTAATATCATCTCTTTGATTTGTTTCCTTTTTATGAGAATTTAAGATTTCTGTTATTTTTTCTTTTTGTTCTTGTAAAGGCAGTTCAGCAATTTCAGTCAGTATTTTTTGAAATCCCGAAGTTCCTATTTTTTTCCCTTCGGATGAATTTTGATCAATTATGCCGTCTGATAAAAGATAAATGACGTCATCTTTTTCGCTTGTTATTTTTTTATTTGTAAAGGGAATATCATCATCAAAATAACCGCCGATTGTTTTAATATCTCCGCGAATTTTTGTTACCGTATTTTTTCTTTTTGAATAGATAAATAAAGATTGTTTCGCACCGCTGAAAATAATTTTTGTTTTTTTGTCAGGCGTTTTTTCTAATCGGATTAATGAAATATCCATTCCGTCTTTATTACCCGATAATTTTTGTTTTAAGGCAAGTTTTACGGAAAGATTCATTTGTTCGAGAATTTCAGAGGGTAAGTTAATGTTTTTTTCAGATACGATATAATTCAACAATCGGGCACCTATCATACTCATAAAAGCACCGGGTACACCATGGCCAGTACAATCAACTACGGCATAAAAAATATAGGGGCTGTCATCTTTTGCAGAAAACCAATAAAAATCTCCCGATACAATATCTTTGGGTAAATAAATTAAGAAAAAATTATTTTTTGAAAGCATATTCCCGTGAGTAGGAAGTATGGCATTTTGAATTGTTTTGGCATATCTTAAACTTGAATTTATTTCTTCTCTTTGTTTTTCTAGTTCATAATTTTTCATTTCCAATAATCTGCCTGTTTGAACTCTGTCAGTAATATCTGTATCTACTACAATAATACTTTGAATATTTCCTTTTAAATCAGTGATTGCTTTAATATTCGTTTTAATCCATATTTTTTCACCTTTTTTATTTAAAGCTGAAAATTCATAACTTCCGGATGTCCTGTTTTTAATAGTATTTTTAATAACACGGGACATTTCAACATAATTTGTAGAATTCTTTGATGCTTCAAAAATATTCGGATATTTCTTTTTAAATTCCTTAAAACTAATATCATAGAGTTTGTCGAAACCTTTATTTCCCCATTCAAAATTACCGTCCTTATCAAGTATAACAACAGCATTATTTGTTTCATCAACAGCTGTTTTCAGATGCATTAAGTCCTCATTGATTTGATACATTTGTTCGGTTTGCGATTTAATCTCTTCATTTTGCTGAATTATTTCGTAATTTTTTTCCAGTACTATTTTTCTGTTCTTTTTAATCGCAATATATAATTTATTTTTAATTCTTAATTGTCTGAAAATGAATATTGTTAAGAAGATTCCCAGTAATATTATAATAGATGCGGCAATTATTAACCAAATAATAATTCTTATTTTTTCAGATTGGTGTTCTTGAATTACCTGACCGGTTTTATTTCGAATGTTGAGTGTATTTATTTTCTTTTGTTGCAGATTATTTTCAAATAAAATTTTTTGTTTTGCAACTTTTTCATTAAATTTAGTTTGTGCTAAACTGTCTTTTATTTCGGAATATTTTTTATAATATCTTAAAGCTTTCAAATAACTATATTTTTTTTCATAATAAAGAGAAAATGTTTTATAATAATCCTCACTAAGAGATTTCTGAGAATTTTCTTTAAGCAACAATTGTTCTTGTTTGAGAAAAGAATATGCATTACTGAGATTATTATCGGCAATATTTACTTTTGCAAGATTGTTAATAATATAAATTTCGGATTCTAAGGAAGCTTTATTTTCATATATTTGATATGCTTTATTATAATAGGATATAGATTTTTTATATTGTTTTAATTTAAAATAAACATCGCCGAAAAAGGTGTAATTTTCGGCAATTTTCTCTTTATTTCCCGTAATTTTTAATAAAGGCAAAGCTTTTTTTAAATATTCTAAAGCTTTAGTATATTTGTTCATTCCGGTATATAAATATCCTAAATTAAGGTATATCGATGCTTTTGTATTGATATTATTTGTTTTATTTGCTAATGCTAAAGTTTTAAGAAAGTATTCTTCAGCAGTTGTATTATCTTTCATTTCTTGGTTTAATAATCCGAGATTATTATATGTTTTCATTACGGCAAGAGTATCTCTTAAGTTCTGAAATAATTTTAATGATTTTGATAAAGCGATTAAACTTTTATCATAAAAGCCTAACTCATCATAAATTAATGATAAATTGTTTAATGCTGCAGCTTCGCGATAAATCAATCCGTATTGTTTGCTTTTTTCGATACTCTGTTGAAATTTTTTTAAAGCTTTTGCATATTTTCCCATATCCTGATAACACAATCCGATATAGTTGTATGCTCTGACTTCTTTTTTAGGATTATTTAACTCATTCGGATGGTTTATGATTTTATTAAAATAAAATATTGAAGAATCTCTGTTTTTTAAATAGTATAAAATTCGTCCTTTCAAATATTCAGCTTGTAAATAAAATTTATTCAAAGTATCTTTTACGGAATAAATTATTTGATTTGTATAAAATAATGCACTGTCAGGATTTGATTTGCAGTTCTGTTCCGAAAATTCTAAAATTTTAATAAGTTCTAAAGTATCTGAATTATCAATATTTTGTTTGGTGTTTTGACTTAAAATGAAAGAAGGAAAAATAAAATATCCTGAAACAGAAATGAATAAAAAAAGGCCGTATTTTAGTATTTTTATTTTCATAATAATTAATACCCTTGCAATATAGTAAAAATACCATATAAAAAAGATGATTTTTGATTAAAAGTCAATCATTTTCCGTAAAAAAATTAAATAATTTCTGCAACAATAAAAGTACTTCCGCCTATAAAAATTAAATCTTCCGGTGATGCACTTTGTTTTGCTGCTTTAAATGCATCTTTAACCTTTAAAAATTTGTTTCCGATTAAATTAAATTTTTCGGCTTTTTTTGATAATATGTCTTCATTCAAAGCTCTGGGTATTTGGGCTTTGGTAAAATAATATAGGGCATCAGCAGGAAGTAAACTTAAAATAGTATCAATATTTTTATCGTTTACCGTTCCGAAGATAAAATGTAATTTTTTATAAGCCGTGTTTTTTATTTGAGAGATAATTTCTTTTATGCCGGCTTCATTATGTCCGGTATCAGCAATTATTAACGGATTATTTCCCAGTATGTGCCATCTGCCCTTAAAATGTGTATTCTTTGTTACATTCGAAATCCCTTTATAAATCGTTTCTTCCGAAATATAAAATTGATCTTTAAGAATATCAATCGTCTTTAAGGCACAAATAATATTTTTCTTTTGATAAGCACCGATTAAATCCGTTTTTAAATTAAAATATACCGATTTCATGTTTTTGTTAATATTCAGAATCTGCTTGTAATCAGTGCTTAACATTTGATATTCACAGCTTAACTCTTTGTCTGCAAAGTAAATCGGTGCATTTTTCTCTTTTGCTTTTGTTATAAATACGTCTGCAATTTCTTCTTGAAATTCACCAATAACGACAGGCGTGTTTTCTTTAATAATACCGGCTTTTTCTTGTGTAATCTCGGCTAATGTTTCTCCTAAAAATTGCGTATGATCATAACTGATGTTGGTAATTACGGAAAGAATCGGATTAATAATATTCGTAGAATCTAATCTGCCGCCCAAACCGACTTCAATAACGGCTATGTCAACATTTTGATCTGCAAAATAGTCAAAAGCCAATGCAACGGTCATTTCAAAAAAAGACGGTTGAAGTTTTTCAAAATACGATGTATTCTTTTCTACATAATCAATAATTTTTTTTTCAGAAATCATATTACCGTTAATCTTTATGCGTTCTCTGAAATCTTTTAAATGCGGAGAAGTATACAATCCTGTATTATATCCGGCCGTTTGAAGAACAGATGCAAGAATATGTGAAACCGAACCTTTCCCGTTAGTTCCTCCGATATGAATTGTTTTAAATTTATTTTGAGGATTCCCGGAATGTTCACAGAGAAGAAGAATGTTATCTAAATTCTTTTTAAAGGCAATCTTACCTTGTCTTTGATACATAGGTAATTTACTGAAAAGATATTCCAAAGTTTCTTTGTAATTCATGAAGTAAAAAATATTGAACGGTAAATGCAAAATTAAAATAAACATCGGAATACTTTGAAACAGAAAAAAGAATATTTAAATTTGGGCTTTGACTTTATACTAAATTACAAAACAATATTATGGCAAAAAAAACATTTATTTTGGATACCAATGTCATCCTTCATGATTATTCAAGTTTATTGCAATTTGAAGATAATGATGTAGTTATACCGATTACGGTGCTTGAAGAATTGGATAATTTTAAGAAAGGCAGTGAGGAGATTAATTATCATGCACGTGAATTTATGCGCGAATTGGATAAATTAGCCGGAGATAAATTATTTAACGGAGGTATAGAACTCGGAGAAGGTAAAGGTATTTTAAAAATTGAACTCGGAAAACCCTATTCCGATGAGATGAAAGCCTCTTTTTCAGAAGATAAGCCGGATCACAGAATTCTCTCTGTAGCAGATTATTATACTAAGAACTTTCCTGATAAAAATGTTGTTCTGGTAAGTAAAGACATAAATCTCAGAATGAAAGCTAAGTCACTTGGCATTAAAGCTGAAGATTATAAAACTGATGTTGTAAGAAATATTGAAGCACTTCAAAAAGAAGTTAATTTATATGATAATATTGATGATAAATTAATTTCACGAATGTATCAGGAAGATTCAGGTTTACCTTTGTCTGAATTTAAGCTTGACCCGAAACCGAACATGAACAGTTTTTTTATTTTAAAAGGCGGAACTTCCAGTGCTTTGGCAAAATTTAATCATGTCGAAGAAACAATCGTAAAAGTCAGTAAAAAAACGGCTTACGGTATTAAACCGAGAAATGCCGAACAGACATTTGCCATGGAAGCTTTACTTGATGATAAAATTAAATTAATTTCATTGATGGGAAAAGCAGGAACCGGAAAAACCTTATTAGCATTGGCTTCAGCATTACAGCAAAGGCGTGATTTTGAGCAAATTATGCTCGCTCGTCCGATTGTTGCTTTGGCAAATAAAGACCTTGGTTTTTTACCCGGTGACGAAAAAGCAAAGATTGGCCCGTATATGCAACCTCTGTTCGATAATCTTACCGTAATTAAACATCAGTTCGGAAAGCAAAGTAAAGATTATGCTCGCGTTGATGAGTTATTAAAAGAAGAGAAATTAGTTATTACTCCTTTAGCTTATTTAAGAGGACGAAGTTTGTCAAATGCCTATTTTATTATCGATGAGGCTCAGAATCTTACTCCTTTGGAAGTAAAAACCATTGTTACCAGAGCCGGTGAAGGAACTAAAATCGTTTTTACGGGCGATATAAATCAAATTGATTCACCGTATTTAGATTCAAAATCGAACGGATTGTCTTATTTAACAGACCGAATGAAAGGTCAGGATATATTTGCTCATATTAATCTAATGAAAGGTGAAAGGAGCTATTTGGCTGAGTTAGCAAGTGATTTGTTATAATTTTCAGTTTAAAAATTTATAGAGGAACAATTTTTAAAATTGTTCCTTTTTTTGTTTTAAAAGTTATAAAAAATTGTATTTTTACGGATATTCTTAAAACACGAAATCATGAAAAAATTTCTGAAAATTACATTTATTATAATAATTATTCTTGTAGCCGTTATTATTTTTCTGCCGATGATTTTTAAAGGAAAAATAATTGAAGCAGCAAAAAATGA
>Ga0164318_10007612_pt1 | contig 10492 bp, 10 predicted proteins | sample GuaBasSedimGuay9_FD_113734 | JGI IMG/M metagenome (GOLD analysis project Ga0164318, IMG submission 113734) | Subseafloor sediment microbial communities from Guaymas Basin, Gulf of California, Mexico - Guay9, Core 4571-4, 0-3 cm | ecosystem: Environmental > Aquatic > Marine > Hydrothermal vents...
TACATCAAAGATATCATTCTTGCCAGAAGAGTTTCGCCAATTGCATTGACTTCTACTGTGTTGGCTGCAACATTATTAAAGAGCTTTTTCATGAACTCAAACCTTTTACTTACCTGTTTTGGCTCATGTTCTTTATCCCTCAGAAGTACACAACTTGATTTCTTTGAAACCTCTGGGTTGAAGGACCAACCAACGATGTCGTTGTGGTTGCATTCTGAAACCGCATCATCTCTAGCAATAACCTTGCTGTTCTCATTCAACTGGGTTCTCCAACGTTTCGCAATAGGTGCATAATAGTTCCAACCATAGATGTTTGGTATAGTCCCATATATTGTTCTTGCTATTTGTTTAGCCTGGCTTTCACTCTCTGATGCTTCTTTTTTATTTCTGTTTCTCACATCTTCTGCTACATTTATGGTTTCGTTTAACTCATCGGATACATCATAAGGAATCATCCCTGCTAAATTTAGTAAAACTATTGTTGGAAAAAGCAGATAGGCTGTAGCAGCTCTTGGTTGGAAACCAGAGGGTATCTGAAGATAAGGATAAGAATACTGCTCACATCTTTCCTTAAGAACTCCTCCTGAGGAGATACCTAAGCATTTTGCTCCTTTAGCACGGGCATCCTCTAATGCAGACAAGGTTTCCTCGGTGTTTCCAGAGTAACTCAAAAAAATGGAGAACGTTCTATTGTCAACCCATCTTGGAACCGTGTAATCCCTGTTGACAAACAAAGGCACCCTTATTTTGTCTCTCAACCATCCCTGAATTATGTCGCCAGATATAGCAGATCCACCCATTCCACAGATTAATATCTTATCTACCTCTACGTTTAAATCCAGTTTCTTTGCAATTGAAACTGCTTCCTTTATCTGCTCTGGGAATCCTGCAACAGTATCAAGCATACGTGATTTATCCACCACCTCAACATCAGAGAAACCTTCCATCATATGTTTGTGAAACAGATGCATCATTTTATATGTTGCGAATAAAACATGAAGAACGCTTAAATAGCAGTCGTCCATTGTGAATTAACCCTATGAAATACAGGAAACCAAGTGTAACGGTCGATGGAATCATAACAAAGGATAACGAAATCCTTTTAGTAAAAAGAAAAAACAACCCCTTTAGAGGTAAATGGGCTTTACCCGGCGGTTTTGTGAACTATGGTGAAAAAGTGGAGGATGCAGTGATAAGAGAGGTTAAAGAAGAAACAGGGGTTTCAACAAGAATCATAAAACTCTTCGGTGTCTACTCAGATCCAAGTAGAGACCCAAGGGGACACACCATCTCTGTCGTGTTCATATTGAAACCTGAGACTGAGGAGGTAAAGGGTGGTGATGATGCAGTTGATGCACGTTTTTTTCCACTGGATTCCATTCCGCCTCTTGCCTTTGACCATGACAAAATCATTATGGATTACAAACAAAAGGAGATGATATCATGATCTGCCCGAAATGTAAACTACTAATGTATCCACAGGGAGATGAATATGTCTGCAAGAAATGTGGGTACAGAGTGAAGCGAGAGAAAAAAAAGGAAGGACGAATAGTGTCTATAAAGAGAAAGGAACATGAGATACCTATTATAGAAAACAACATCAGTGTTTTACCTAAAACCAAGGTTGTGTGCCCAAAATGTGGCAACACTGAGGCGTACTGGGTACTTAAACAAACAAGAGCGTCTGATGAACCTGAAACAAAGATCTACACCTGCACGAAATGCGGGTACAGATGGCGAGAATAAAAGAAAAAATATAAAATACGATAGCTGTTATAAATCTTGGATGAATAAAAATACGTTGCATGTGAGAGATGTTGAGCTCACACTCAACCTTCGTATTGTCTTAGCCGTACTCGTTATCTCAGGAATATGTATTGTTTTCAGCGGTGTACTGGCTTCTGCTGTTGCAGCCTCCGCCCCTGCGGTTTTCTGCGCATGGGTTATTGGCGTAACAACCGCTGTAATCTCCAGCTACTGGATAATCTCCTCCCACAAGATAATAAAAGATATTAAACTTGAGATATCTAATGAGAGTGAGGGAGAGAAGATTTACACGGTAATGAAAATAGAGTAACTGATACCTGCTTGTTGAATCAAAGCTTTAAGGTTTTTAGAACAGCATTTCAGCGTGACCTGTTTCAACCAAGTATTACAAGAGCAGCGAAACAGAGAGCGAAAAACAGGTACTCCAGGTACATTAAAGCCCATGCATGCACGTTCTCAAGTTTCCCAGCATGGTCTTCTTTGAACATTAGATAAAAAACAAGGAAACTGGGTACAGCAAAAAATGTTAAAGGCAGTAGATAGGATGCCAAAAGATTGTTTACCACAAGAAACGGTATTGAAAGGAAAGGCAGTACAAGGAATGGAAGGGAGATATAGGCTGCTTTTTTTGTGCCGAAGGTGTTTATCAGCGTGTAAGTACCCGTTCTCCTATCTGCCGTGCTATCCACTATATCCTTGGTTGTGGTTCCACCCACTAGAAACAGGCTAGTGATGATAGCTATAATCAGTGGCTCCCTCTGAAAAGCGTAACCAAAAACACTCCATGATGCAAGTATACCAAGCGCTCCTCTTGGTATGGCAACCCATATCTGATTCAAAAACAAAAACCTTTTAATCCTTGGTGGCAGAGAGTAGGTTACTGTGAAAAACATTATCAAAGCAACGATTGTACCAAACCTAATGTTTATAGTTATAGCACGGAATAAAACAACGGAATACAATAGGTAGGCGATGGTGTGAGCTTCATTTGGCTTCACAACACCCCTTGGAATGGGACGATAAGGCTTTGATATGATATCCGCCTCAACATCCGCAGCCTGATTCAAAATGTTGGATGCAGCATTCAAAAGCGCTAAAGTTAGGCTTGCTTGAACAGCGGTCACCCACCAACCTGAAAAAAATCCGAGTTTGTTGTATACAAGGCTTGCAACTATTATAAAAAATGAGACAAAAAAAGGTGGAATCAATGTGAAGGGTCTAATCAAATCAACATAACCCTTTGCCCTTGTCCAAAGAGCGTTACCCCTTCCATGAACGTCCTTTTGTCTCATAAATTTCTCCTTGATTATCAACGACTGCAAACTGTTTGCCATTGTAATACATAATCGGTTTAATATTGTTTTCTTTTAATAATGAAAACATATCTCAGGAATCTAAAGCATGGTCTGTAACATTCTTGCTGAATTTACAGCACAATTTACCCCAATACCCGGTGCTTTTACACAGTCGCCAACAAGATAAAGCCCATTAACCGGGGTTTTTACACCAGGTTTAACGTTGTCAATGGTTTTCGCTACACCATCAAGATGCCACACCGCAGGATAAACAGCCCATCTCAACCTTTCCCTGAAATCAGGTATAAGCCTCCACAAGTTTTTATCAAGCACCTCTCTTAGCCTCAACAACACCTCCTTATTCTTAGCCTCATCTGGTGTGCATATCACATAGGATTGAACCAGAAAACCGTGTTCTGGTGCCAAACCAGAATAAGGTGAAGCCGTCATAAAGTCTATCATCCCAACAGCATCATCACCCTCAACGCCAACCCCTCTCTCTATAAACAAAAAGGTTTTACCAATCAACCTTGGATCAACCTTGTCCAGGGAGTAATAGGCGCAGAGACTCCCCGTACCAGTAAGCGACTCAACATTATTCACATAAGAGTCAGGAAAACTTTTCTTATCAACAAACTTAAAAAGATTCTGCACAAGAACATTCGACACAACCACATCAAAACCCTGCTCGCCCTCGTCCGTCAAAACCCCTTTAACCCTGTTTTCATCAACAACAATCTTCTTAACAGGTGTGTTTAAACGTATAATCCCACCATTCTGCCTTATAAAATCAGCCAACTTAAGAGAAATACTTTTTAAACCACCAACAGGGTAACCAACGGGGTTAGAGCCACTAAGCAGATTCTTAAGGGAACGGAAGGTTTCACCGGTTGAAATCCTGCTGAGATCATTAACAGTTGTTATAACACGAGAAAAAACCTCCAACACCAGCCTCATCTTGCCCTTACCATATCTTTCAATAGTTTCCATCATGGAAACATTATCAAGCTTTTTCATCGTTGACTCACCAGACAAAACAAGACGGAGTATATCTGGAAGAATCCTAATCTTATCAAACATGGAGAGAAAGGGGTAGTTGAAGTCCTGTTCCATAATGTAACCAAGCTTCGACTCAAGCATATCAACATGATCCTTTAACTCAGAGAAAACCTGGTTTATGTTTGATGCTGCTCCACCACCAATAGCATGAAAACCAAGATCTAAAGTGTAACCACTCAAAAGTTTTTTACTCAAAATAGTATCCCAGTCTGGCTCAGAAAAAGGAAGACTCATGTTGAACTTCGACAGCAACTTCCTATACTCCGCCAAATCCTGAGATGAAGGATCAAAGGATAATGCTCTTCCACCAACAAACGCTTCCTTCTCAAAAACCGTGACATCAAAACCCTTTCTCAACAACAACGTAGCTGCTGTTAACCCACCGATTCCTGCACCAACAACGCCCACACTTAAACCCTTTTTAACCATACACCCTACATCCTTGGTCTAAACAGTTTCTCCCCAACCAACGGCGTGAACACCAGATACCAAATCATTGGAAAAAGTATCAATGCAGTAGAATACATTACACCTATCATTGAGATAAGCATTATTGGAACCAGCGAATACCTTAAAAAGGATTGTGTCGCAATAAACCTTCTTATAATGTTTCTGTCAAAGGTTTTTAGAGACAAAAGTTTTATGCTGAAAAAAAGTACACCAGAGGCTGCTAAACCCAAAATGAGAAGCTGCCAAACACTGTAACTGTAGCCAAAAAAAACAAAGGGTGTAAAGACAAGAAAAACCGAGAACAACCTTATACTCATTCCAAACATTTTAAAACCAGTTGGAATAAAAAGTTTTTTCCCCTCAACCCTTACACCAGAGAGAAGAGCTATGTTTCTAACCCCCATAATGTGGTCATGATCCACATCTTTGATGCCGCCCTCCACAGCGTTCATATGCAGAAGGTTGTTAAAGGTTAAAAGAAATACAATCCATGTGATTATGTTTGGTTTACCAAAAGAGAGGGCACCGAAAAGGAAAACAAAACCCATTGACGCTGCGACAAAAAAATCTGAGCCAACCACTTTTTTACCATAAACATTGTAAAAACTACCTAGCACAGCCGCTAAAACAATGCACAAAACCGCAGCAAACCTAAGGTCATCAACAGCCCTGCCTTTGAACAACAAAAAAATGAACAAAAAAGCAAAAACCATGCACAACAAGGATATCATCAAAGCGTTTTTCCTTGATATTTCCCCGCTAACCAATGGTTTACCCTGTAACTCCTTAACCAGTCTATCCAACTCAACATCAACGTAATCATTCAGGACAAAACCATAGATTGCCGAGAGAGCACCTATGACAAAGAGTAAAAAAAGGTGGTATAAATCAAAAACCCCAACCGTAATAGCCCCAATAACAGGTGGTATAGCTAAACCACCAAGCCCAGGGATACGAAGCAGTTTAGCGTAAGCAGCAACCTTACCCATGTATTCCTTAGAAAAAGGATATGAGTATTTGAGTTTTTTGATAAAAAAATGTTCAACCGAAACTCAGAGACTCCATTATCTGCATTCCATTAAGATTCTCCTTCTCCGAGCCGACTGAGATGAACCCTCTTATTTTAACATGATATCTAAAGTATGGTAGAAGCACAGCCACAGAATCGTAATGCACAGTTTGAGCATCCATCATAATATCTGCATCAACCGGTATCTCACCGGTATCATCATCTATTTTAAGTCTGAAGTGTGCAGGTGTTTTACGACCATGATTGTAAACAAAACCGTTTGTTTCAAAGGAGATGCATTTTGGGTTAATCGAAATAAAACCATTTCCTTCCATGTTTACAACAGCTAATGGCTCCCAAACACGGTTTTTCCTTAAAATATTTGCCCAAACAATGGTAAACCTTCTACCATTAACCCTGCCCCAGTACCATCCTCTACCATAGTTCATAACCGTAAGTAGAGTGTAGTTCCAGTTGTGGTCATGGTAACCAACTCCTTTAACCTCAAGTTTTTTGCCATTAAAACCGATCACACCTTCCACAGAAGACTTTGGAAGTGGAACAGTCCAACTCTCTTCATCGGTTTCAATCTTCCAACCTTGGGATAAACTGGAGAAATTTAAATCAACCATGCACTCACCTACCTCCATAAAAACCTTGTAAACCCATTCTCTTTTATTTTTGAAGATTTCCTCATCAAACACTATAAAAGGTTTATCATTCAACATAACAAACGGTTTTTCACGTGATGTTTTAAACCTGCTGAACGGATAAAAACTTGAAGACTTTGCCTCAAGATGACCTTCTCTGTAAACCTCTATCATCGGTGACACCAAACCCAGTTTTCTCCTTGAAAAGGTTTTAACACCAACATGCGTGCTATAACCATTATCAAAAACAGCATCAAAATACCACCACTCTGCTGCAATATGTCTCTTTGAGCCATGGAATGCATCATCAGCTGGGGTGATACCTCTGGGTGCTAAACCCCTCTGTTTACCCTCCGCTACATTGGATCTGCCTCTGTTTTTTAACATCCTACACAACGTATAATCTCTCCCCTGTAATTTAAAATTATGGAAAAAACAGTCATAGAAAGGGTTTGGAAAATATTTAAGGGTTAAGAAACATTTTACCGTTTCATTGAAACGTCTACGGTGGCGACCACATGGACAAAACAAAGGAAAAAAAACTCATGGTGTTTCTAAACGAATTCATCAGAATAAAGGATGTAATGAGATGGGGCGGTATCTCCTCCTTCGGCTTCCTACTTGGTGTCTCCTCACTAAACCCTACGAAATATCTGCCATCTTTTCTACTGTTTTTCATCACAACATTCTGCATACTCTCCTTCACCTTCGCAATAAACAACTACTATGATGCAGAGTCGGATAAAGAAAACCCGAGGAGAAAAAACGTTAACGCCATTGCATCTGGTAAGATTTCAAAAAAAACAGGTGTCTCACTAAACATCATACTAGCTCTAACTCCCATAGCAGTAAGTGTTTTCTTAGGTTTCAAACTACTTACACTCTGCCTAACCCTAGTGTTTCTCATGTGGATATACTCTGCTCCACCACTAAGGTTAAAGGGTAGACCTGGGCTGGATATAATGTGGCATTTCTCAGCTTTTTTCCTCCTGGTAATCTGGGGCTCACTTTTTGCTGGTTCCCTTGAAACAATTCATATTCTAACAGCGGCATCCATAGGTGTTTTCAGCTGCATAGGTCAAATAGGGAATCACATAGAAGATTACAAGTATGATAAAGAAAGCGGAACAACAACATTAGCTGTTAAACTAGGAGTTGAAAAAACAAAAAGGGTTTTAAACGGTTTCACAGCAACCCATCTCATACTGCTGACTCCGCTGATTCTGCTTTACACCATCAAATACTACACGACCATGTTTTTCTTCCTGCTTGTTGCGGTAGCAGGTTTTCTCATTCTAAGACCCAAAAAAGGTTTCTTTCCAACAAAAAGATGTTACACATACTATTTTGCGGTTGTACTTGGCGGCGCAGTATACGGAAGCTGCCTAATATACAGGTTAAACTCTCTGCTCAATGTGTCTCCTCCCAACCCCTTGAAATTCCTTGGAATGCTTTAACATCCTGCAAGAATTACATATGTTACAAAACGTTTAATAAATGATGGATGTTATATAATTTTGAGTGACTTAGTTATGCTACCGGCAATTACAGCAACGGCTATCCTCCTGTTTCTATCGCTGCTGTTCTGGATGATATACCTGACTAAAACACTCTTTGACTACAAAAAACTGCCAAAACTCCAAGAAAACAAACTGGATAAAAACAAAGAATCTTATCCCTTTATTTCAATAGTTCTTCCAACAAGAAACGAGTCACATAGAATCAAAGGCTGCATAGAGTCTCTAAAAAAACAAACCTACCCAAACTTTGAGGTTATCATAGTAGACGACTCAGAGGACAACACCGTTGAAATAATAAAGAACATTGTTGGCAACGACAAACGTTTCAAAATAATAAAAGAAAACGAAAAACACGATGGATGGATTGGAAAACCACATGCTCTTCAACAAGGCAGCAGAGAAGCAAAAGGTGAATGGCTTCTCTTCATAGACGCTGATGTGTCATTCAACGAAAAACTGGTTGAAAACGCTGTACAACACGCAGTAAAAAACAGTCTTGACATGCTCAGCGTTATGATGAGTGTTCTCTGCAAAACCTTCTGGGAAAAAACGGTGCAACCTGTACCTATAGGCTTACTTCTATTTCTCGTTCCTTTTTCAAGGGTTAACAACCCAGAAAACAAAGCCTCCTTTGCTGCTGGTCCCTTCATACTAATCAAAAAAAGGGTTTTCAACAAAATAGGAGGCTATGAACAGATAAAGAATAAGATCGCTGATGATGTAGAACTAGCTAAACTGGTGAAGGAATCAGGGTTCAAAATTGGTTTGGCACATGCTCAACATCTCATAAAACTCAGGATGTATAGAAACCTCAGAGAGATATGGGAGGGATGGAGTAAAAACATCTTCATGGGTTCCATCCAGAAAAGAGGGATCAAATCAAAAACCCTGCAACTGCTACTCGCACTCCTTGGTTTATTTGCTGTTTTTGATGTCATGGTTCTGCCATTTCTTGCGACACTGGTTTTTCTCACTCTGAACCTGCTGAAACCCTCAGCAGCATGGCAGAATCTTTTTTTACTTTCCATCTCCGTCTGGCTGCTCTCAACGTTTACACAGTTTTATGTACACAAAAAATACTGGGTTGGTGAACCACGTTACACCCCCCTTTACTTCCTTGGTGGAATAATCACAATGGGTATACTGCTGAACTCAGCGTTCAAAACCCTAACCAGATCTGAGGTAACATGGAAGGGTAGAAGATACAAAAGCGAAACCTAACAGAGAGTTCTCACATTGTTTTTGGTTGAAGAATGGTACCATGAAGTATAAGGTTTGAAAGAATGAAACCAAGTGCTGGAAAAACCATAAGAACAATTATCCAAGGATTCAATGTCATAAGCATAACTGGGACCAAAGCAAAGTTTGTGTAATAGTGAAGACCAATATATTTCCTCACAACATCCCTATCAAACCTTTCTAAACCAAGTAGTTTATGTGAAAAAAACATCATAAGTCCGGCAATCAAAATCAGCAGCATCCACTGTAAGTACCTCAAAACCGTTACTATGGTGAAACCAGGTATAAACAAAAAATGCATAAAAACAAGTATTATATCTATAATCTGTAGCGTATAGGCAAGGGTTTTGAAGCCAAATGAAACCCTGAGAACGCCATTAACAACCCTGACACCCATTTTAACCGCAAGGGTTTTCGCTCCGCTTTTAAAATCGTTCTCTATGTCCTTCATTCCTCCTGCTATAAACTGCATGAAAAGAACCTGAATAGAACCCAATAAACACACTATCCAAGCCAGCAAAGTAACCTCTGTTAAATCCCCAACGACCGTGACTGCACCATACAGGATTAAAAAGAATATGCCAAGAGCAACAAAAACATCCATCCCAGGAAGTTTTTTACTTATCAAATCATAAACTGTTATAAAAAACGCTGAAACAACCAAAACAATCAATGGAAAGAAACGTTGCGTTGAAAAAGCGATGTAAAATGCAACAACAAAGGCTGCCACCATTGACACTGCAGCAAAAACCCAAGCCTTCCTCAATGAGATTGTACCGCTTATGAGTGGTCTATCACTAATCTCCTCACAGTTTTTGTCTATCCTAAAATCCACGATATCGTTTAAAACAAAACCATAGGTGTGACCTAGGAAACCAACGAGAAACAGTAAAAAAAGATGAAAAAGATTGTAATCCTGCATCGCTATCGCACCCATCACTGGCGATATACCGGTTAACACAGCGTTGAAGGAACGGGCGAGTTTAAGGTACTCTCTAATTATCATACTTGCATTACTGGAAGTTTAAATGAAATAAAAAAGCATCGATAATAGGCTTGGGGGAAGATTTTTCCCGAATATTGCCAAAAAACGGTTCATTCGGGAAAGCTTTCTCCTGTTGAGGTTGATGGGCTCGGAGAGATTCGAACTCTCGACCTCCCGGTTTCTGCAAGCCTTTTACGGGTAAAGCCGCTTTTTTAAAGGGGCTTTTATCAGCCGGGTGCTCCAACCAAGCTAAGCTACGAGCCCATCACAGTGATGAGAAAGGGTAATGCGGTTCCTCTATAAAAATCTGATTTTAGAAGAAAGGTTAATAAACAGGTTATTCTTCTCCTTAAAACTGTTTTTAGGGTGATAGAACATGACGAGAAAACATATACTTACATCTGAGTCAGTTACCGAGGGGCATCCAGATAAAATGTGCGACCTTATATCTGATGCAATCCTTGATGACGCACTTAGACAAGACAAAAACTCACGGGTTGCTGTTGAAACCTCTACGA
>Ga0164318_10007614_pt1 | contig 10487 bp, 4 predicted proteins | sample GuaBasSedimGuay9_FD_113734 | JGI IMG/M metagenome (GOLD analysis project Ga0164318, IMG submission 113734) | Subseafloor sediment microbial communities from Guaymas Basin, Gulf of California, Mexico - Guay9, Core 4571-4, 0-3 cm | ecosystem: Environmental > Aquatic > Marine > Hydrothermal vents >...
GCGGGCCTTCTCCTCCGGAGCCTTGTCTATCTGATCAAACGGAATAAAATCCGCCATTCCCTTTAAACCACTGTGCTTTGTTATCGCTGCCGTTAATGTCGTCTTACCATGATCAATGTGACCGATTGTCCCGACATTTACATGCGGCTTGGTTCGCTCAAATTTCTTCTTTGACATTTTCTAAATCCTCCAAGTCAAAAGGGCTGTATAAAATATTCTTATTGCCACCCTGTTCAACAATGAGTCCGTATTTTAACTACCTGTTTTTGTATCCCTACCTTATACTCAAGTTATTTTGCCCATCCGATACACAGGATGGGCAAGAACTGAATCGCGCCAACTATAATCATATCAAACGCATGGCAAACAAAAAAATGTCTACCAGCGGTAATGCGCAAACGCTTTATTTGCTTCAGCCATTTTATGGGTGTCATCCCGTTTTTTAATGGCCCCTCCACGTTCTTCCGCAGCATCCATGAGTTCACCCGCAAGCTTTCGGGCCATACTTTTTTCCGACCTTTTTTTGGCAAAACTCAAAATCCAGCGAATCGTTAAGGCCACCTTGCGGGCGGCTCGAATTTCCGTAGGAACCTGGTATGTTGACCCGCCGACCCTGCGTGATTTCACCTCTACTTGAGGCCTGACATTATTCATAGCTTTTTCAAATATTTTAACCGGCGATTCCTTGGTTTTCTCTTCAATCACATCAAATGCATCATATATAAGCGACAGGGCAATACTCTTTTTTCCGTCACGCATAATACAGTTAACAAACCGGGAAACCAGCTCACTATTATATTTTAAATCCGGTGGTACTTTTCGTTCCGGTACTTCTCTACGTCTTGGCATCGACTACTCCGTTTATTATTTAAACATTACTTGGGACGTTTGGACCCATACTTTGACCTTCCCTGCCTTCTGTCAGAAACCCCAAGCGTATCAAGCACACCCCTGACAACATGATACCGCACACCCGGCAAATCCTTTACACGGCCACCACGAACAAGCACAACAGAGTGCTCTTGCAGATTATGACCGATTCCGGGGATGTATGCAGAAATTTCGGTACCGGTTGTTAATCGGATTCTTGCAACCTTACGCAAAGCAGAGTTTGGTTTTTTAGGCGTTGCAGTATATACTCGAACGCAAACCCCCCTTTTTTGTGGAGAGCCGGCAAGTGCACGTGCGCTCTTTTTTTTCACGACCCGTTTCCGCCCTTTTCGAACCAGTTGATTAATTGTCGGCATCGTTTCTACCCTTTAAAAAATATCTATTTTTTCTATGTTTTGTTACGAGCTAAAGTAATAATAATTAGCCCCATTTCTAAACGGTGTCAAGCTTTTTATCGACGCTTTTACATAAATTCTATGAAACATGGCGGATACGATTTAACCCGGCATGCATATCAGCTTAAACATTAAACAGTTAAATACTACGAGGCAATATCAATATCCGACAACCGATATTCGTCCAGCCCTGTCCCGGCCGGAACAAGCCGACCCATGATCACATTTTCTTTTAATCCGTTTAAGGAATCATAAGCACCGGAGATGCTTGCGTCAGTTAATACTTTTGTTGTTTCCTGGAATGATGCTGCAGAAATAAAACTGTCCGTTGATAACGAGGCTTTTGTAATCCCCAGGATCAAGGGCTCTCCTGTTGCCGGTTGTTTACCGTTTTTGATCAACTCACGGTTCACGGATTCAAATCTGTTTTTATCCACCTGTTCTTCCGGGATAAATTCCGTGTCACCGATTGTTTTAATTTTTACACGCCGCATCATCTGACGAATAATAATTTCAATATGCTTATCATTAATCCTGACTCCCTGAAGGCGATACACTTCCTGAACACCGTTAAGAAGATACCTGGCCAACGCAACATCCCCTTTAATGTTTAAAATATCCTGGGGGTTTGGACTCCCACCGGTCAATTGTTCACCGGCCTTGATATAGTCGCCGTCATAGACATTAATGTGCCGGCCGCGCGGAATCATATATTCTTTTTTCTCACCGGCATCCACAGGCGTTACAGTTACTTTTTGCTTACCCTTTTTTGTGGTTTTTGCAATACTGATATACCCGTCTATTTCACTTAATACCGCAGTTTCCTTCGGCTTTCTGACCTCAAAAAGCTCCGCCACTCTCGGCAAACCACCGGTAATGTCTTTTGTTTTGGTCGTCTCACGCGGAAGTTTTCCAACAATATCTCCAGCCGATACAAAGTCATTTTCCTCAACCATTAGAATCGTATCAACCGGCAATGTATATCTTGCAGTACCTGCACCGGGAATCGTTACGGTTTTTCCGTCCTTACCCTTTATCGATATCCGCGGACGGGCATCTAACACCTTGGTATCAACGACGGTGAGACTGGATTTTCCGGTAACCGGGTCTACTTTTTCTTTAAGACTCTTCCCAATGACGAGATCCCCGAACTTAACCTTCCCGGAAACTGCTGTAATAATCGGAGTTGTAAAAGGATCCCATGAAGCCAGCATGTCCCCCTGTTTTACCCTTTGACCATCCTTGACCATTATTTCAGCACCGTAAATAATGGGCAGCCGATCCAATTCACGCCCGGAATCTGAAACAATGGAAAATTCACCGCCACGGCGATTCATGACAATAATCTGTTTTTTTGAATTTTCAGCAACATCAAGCGCATTAAACTTAATCGTTCCCTCCATCCGGGCCTTAATATCCGCCTGCTCAACCCGTCGGCTTGCCGTACCCCCGATATGGAAAGTTCGCATGGTCAGCTGGGTTCCAGGCTCTCCGATCGACTGAGCAGCCATAATCCCGACGGGCTGTCCGATTTCAACCGGTCCGCCGTGGGAAAGGTCGCGGCCGTAACACTTCGCGCATACCCCGGTTTCCGCCATACACGTTAAGACAGAACGGATTCTCACACTGGTTACCCCTGCCTGGTCAAGTTTTGCAACACCGGCCTCATCAATTTCTTCACCGGCATTGATAAGTACCTCATCCGTAAACGGATCAAGCACATCATCTAATGTGATACGACCTAAAATCCTCTCGGCCAGGGGCTGAATAACCTCCCCTCCTTCAAGCAGATCCTCAACCACAATTCCCATTCGGGTACCGCAATCAAGCACTGAGGCCGAACAATCCTGAGCGACATCCGCAAGCCGCCTTGTCAGATAACCCGAGTTAGCTGTTTTCAAGGCCGTATCAGCCAGGCCCTTTCTGGCTCCATGGGTTGAAATAAAATATTGCAAAACAGAAAGGCCTTCACGAAAATTTGCCGTAATCGGTGTTTCAATGATTTCACCGGAGGGTTTTGCCATCAACCCTCTCATTCCCGCAAGCTGCCGCATCTGATCTTTACTTCCACGGGCACCGGAATCAGCCATCATAAAAATGGGATTGATAATATTTCTGTTAACGGCATCACTTTGCACCAATCGTTTATCAACCGGACCCGTTCCACGTTCATGTTCCTCTGCAATAAAGGGTTTTTCCATTGCATCCATCATTGCATCGGCAATATCATCTGTGGATTTGGCCCATATATCGACGACCTTGTTATATTTTTCACCTTGAGTAATTAACCCTTCCGTATACTGCTTGGTAATTTCGGCAACATTTTTTTCAGCCGTATTTAAAATATCCCACTTGGTTTCGGGTATAATCATGGCATCAATGGAAATTGAAAGGCCGCCGGACGTTGACCGTTTATAACCGGTATTTTTCAATTGATCTGAAAGGATAACCGTTGCTTTAGGTCCTTTATGCCGGTAAGTATAATCAACCAGATCCCGAAGGCTTTTTTTATTCAATACCTTATTTACCATATCAAACGGAATTTCACGCCGAACCTCCAGCACATGAAAAATATGATATTTTCCACCTGAAAAAATAATTTCGCTGACGTCATCTTGTTTCAATGAATACACGCCGTCTGCTGTCGCATCATCAACCTGGAAAATGTCTTTGAATTCATCCTTTTCCAGCAACCCGATATTACCGTTATAGGTTTTATCAAAGGCCTCTGAATACTTATGCACTAAATCCTTAAATGAGACATTACCGTCAAGTTCAGCAAGAACCTCTTTTGCCGCATCCTCGGTTGAAACCATAATATGCCGTAATATAAAACTTTCCCCTTTTGGCACGATTTCCCACAGCAATGCGCGACCGACGGTTGTATCATAAAGATGCCCATTGATACGCACTTTAACTTTAGCATGTATGTCAACAACACCCCCATCATAGGCTGCCCTGGCTTCGTCGGGATTGGAAAAAATCATCCCTTCACCCTTGACACCTGCTAACCCGAGGGTTGCGTAATAAATACCCAATACAATGTCCTGGGTCGGAACGATAATCGGGCTGCCGTTAGCCGGGGAAAGAATATTATTAGTTGCCAGCATTAACACCCTGGCTTCAATCTGCGCCTCTAAGGACAACGGAACATGCACCGCCATCTGGTCACCGTCAAAATCCGCATTAAAAGCCGTACAAACAAGCGGGTGAAGTTGAATGGCTTTGCCTTCTATCAGAACCGGCTCAAAGGCCTGAATGCCAAGACGATGAAGTGTGGGTGCACGGTTTAACAAAACCGGGTATTCCTTCACGACCTCTTCCAACGTATCCCATACTTCCGGGCTTTTCTTTTCCACCCATTTTTTCGCGCTCTTGACGTTGGTTACAATTCCTTTCTTTTCAAGCCGGTGGTAAATAAACGGCTTGAAAAGCTCCAGCGCCATAAGTTTGGGCAACCCGCACTGGTGAAGACGAAGATTCGGGCCGATGGTGATAACACTTCGTCCGGAATAGTCCACCCGTTTACCGAGGAGATTCTGACGAAAACGGCCTTGTTTTCCTTTTAAGGTTTCGCTCAATGACTTTAACGGTCTTTTATTAGAACCCGTCACCACCCGGCCCTGCCGGCCGTTATCAATTAAAACATCTACGGCTTCCTGAAGCATCCGTTTTTCATTGCGAACAATAATATCCGGTGCTTTCAAATCCATGAGCCGCTTTAACCGGTTATTCCGGTTTATCACCCGGCGATACAGGTCATTTAAATCGGAAGTGGCAAACCGACCGCCCTCGAGCGGCACCAGCGGACGAAGTTCCGGCGGTAGAACCGGAACAACTTCAAGCACCATCCATGTGGGATCAAGCCCGGACCGACGAAACGCATCCACCACCTTCAGGCGCTTGGCAAATTTTTTCCGTTTGGCTTCCGACCCTGTATTCTGGATTTCAACGCGCAATTCATTGTATAATTTTTCAATGTCAACCCGGCTGAGCAGTTCCCGAACCGCTTCAGCACCAATGCCTGCTTCAAACTTGTTCCCATACAACTCCAGGGCTTCCCGATATTTATCCTCATTGAGCAATTGAAGTCTTGTTAACCCCGTCTCCTTTGGATCAATGACAATATAATTGTCAAAATATATAACCTTTTCAAGGGCCTTCAGGGTCATATCCAGCAAATTACCGATCTTGCTTGGCAGACTTTTCAAAAACCATATATGGGATACCGGTGTTGCCAGATCAATATGTGCCATGCGCTCCCGGCGGACCTTGGACTGGATGACTTCAACACCACATTTTTCACATATCACTCCCCGGTGCTTCATCCGCTTGTATTTACCGCAATTACATTCATAATCCTTTGTGGGGCCAAAAATTTTGGCACAAAAAAGCCCGTCCCGCTCAGGCTTAAACGTTCTGTAGTTAATCGTCTCAGGCTTTTTAATCTCCCCGTGTGACCAGCTACGAATCAATTCCGGAGACGCCAGAGCAATTTTAACGCCCGTATAACGTCTGGGATTTGTCGGCTTTACAAAAAAATCATATAACGTTTCCAAGATGATCTCCTTAGTATCTCGTCAAAAAATTGACGAGACATTAATCTTTATCCTCAAGAAGGGTTACATCCAGACCTAAACTGTGCAACTCTTTGGTGAGCACCCGGAAGGATTCCGGCAGTCCTGGTTCAAATTCATTCTGGCCTTTGACAATCTTCTCATACATCCGCGTTCGTCCTGCCATGTCATCCGACTTTACGGTTAAAAACTCCTGTAGAGCGTGCGCTGCGCCATAAGCTTCCATGGCCCAAACTTCCATTTCACCCAGACGCTGGCCCCCGAACTGTGCTTTTCCGCCGAGGGGCTGCTGGGTTACAAGTGAATAGGGGCCGATGGAGCGCGCATGCAGCTTGTCATCCACCAGATGGTGAAGTTTAAGCATATACATGGCACCGACAGTTACCTTTCCGTCAAACGGTTCTCCGGTTCGACCGTCAAAAAGAATAGCATCCCCTGTCCGGCTCAACCCCGCCTCGGTCAAAAGGGTTTTAATCTCTTCCTCTTTTGCCCCGTCAAACACAGGCGTATTCATAAAAACACCGTCTTTATAGTCTTCGGCAAACACATAGAGATCTTCATCCGTCATGGTATCTATCTGTGCCTTTGCAGAAGCCTGTGTAAATATTTTTTTAAATTTAGCCCTTAATTCTTTAGCTTTTTCCGCTTCAAGCATGGCATTGATCTGATCCCCAAGGCCTTTTGCCGCCCTGCCCAGATGAATTTCCAGAATCTGTCCGACATTCATTCGCGAGGGCACGCCCAATGGATTCAATACCATATCAACCGAACGACCATCTTTAAAATAAGGCAGGTCTTCTTCGGGCAGTATTCTGGATACAACCCCTTTATTCCCATGCCGGCCAGCCATTTTATCGCCCACGGACAGCTTCCGTTTCATGGCGATATAGACTTTAATCATTTTGATAACACCCGGCGGCAGGTCATCGCCCCTTTCAAAAACACTGGCCTGATCCGCATAAACACGACGAACCAGATCCGTCTTTTCTGAATACAGCGCAAGAATCTCTTTTAATTGTTCATCTGCTTTTGCGTCTTTTAAGACCATTGATTCAAGTTTTGAAATCGCTATGGCATCCAGCCGTTTACGGTCAATGCGGGTATTTTTGGGAATTAATATTTTCTTTCCGCTGGTCAGATCTGCTGCGCACTGCTTGCCCACTATCAAAGCAGCAATTTCATTTCTTGCTATTTCCTTAATGATATTAAGTTCATCGTCTCTGTCTTTTTCAAGCAGGAGAATTTCTTCATCTTCAATGGAACGGGACCGGTCATCTTTTTCAACACCCCGCCGCGAGAACACTTTTGCATCAATAACAATACCACTGACACCGGGCGGCACCCGCAATGAAGTATCTTTTACTTCACCTGCCTTTTCCCCGAAAATCGCCCGCAATAATTTTTCCTCAGGCGACAATTGGGTTTCTCCTTTTGGAGTTACCTTGCCGACCAGGATATCTCCCGGGCCGATTTCCGCCCCGAGACGTATAATCCCGCATTCGTCAAGGTCCTTTAATGCTTCCTCGCCCACATTCGGAATATCTCTGGTAATTTCTTCTTTTCCTAGTTTGGTATCCCTGGCCAACACCTCGAACTCTTCAACATGAACCGATGTAAACACATTGTCCTTAACAAGCCGTTCACTGACCAGAATGGAATCTTCAAAATTATATCCACCCCAGGGCATAAATGCGACGGTTACGTTTTTACCCAGAGCGAGCTCACCTTTCTCAGTAGCCGGGCCATCTGCAATTACATCCCCGTCTCTAACTTCCTCACCCTTTCTTACAATGGGGCGATGGTTAAAACAGGTATTTTGATTAGAGCGTATAAATTTGGAAAGATTATAAATTGTCACATCTTTCTCAGCCGGATCATCGGAAGGTTTGTGCTTTAAAACAATACGGGACGCATCCACATCCACAACTTTGCCATCACGCCGGGCCACAACAGTTACCCCTGAATCTCTGGCAACAACCCCTTCTATACCGGTTCCGACAAAGGGGGCCTGGGGCTCCATCAGGGGCACCGCCTGTCGCATCATATTGGACCCCATCAGAGCACGGTTTGCATCATCATTTTCCAGAAACGGTATCAATGATGCAGAAGCGCTGACAAGCTGGTTCGGAGAAATATCCATTAACTCGATGTCTTCTCTTCCAACACGCATAAATTCACCATCAACCCTGGAAATAACAATCGGATTGACGTATTCATTTTTTTCATTTACCGGCGCGTTTGCCTGGGCGATGGGATGCTCCTGCTCCTCAAACGCACTGAGCATTTTTATCTCATCGCTTACGACTGAATCTTTGACCACCCGATAGGGGGTTTCGATAAATCCGAATTCATTGACCCGGGCATATGTACAAAGAGAAACAATCAATCCGATGTTAGGGCCTTCAGGGGTTTCAATGGGACAAATCCGTCCGTAATGTGACGGATGCACGTCCCTGACCTCAAATCCGGCACGATCCCGGGTAAGTCCCCCAGGGCCCAGAGCACTCAATCGTCGTTTATGTGTGGTTTCAGACAGCGGGTTGGTTTGGTCCAAAAATTGTGACAACTGACTGGTACCAAAGAACTCTCTGACAACTGCTGAAACCGGTTTCGGATTGACCAGATCATTCGGCATGAGAGCATCCACTTCCTGCATGCTCATCCGTTCCTTGATGGCTCTTTCCATGCGAACCAGACCGATCCGATACTGATTTTCAAGAAGTTCGCCCACCGCACGGACTCTTCTGTTGCCCAGATGATCAATATCATCAACAGCGCCCTGGTTGTCCCGTAATTCAACCAACGTTTTAGTGGTTAAAAGAATGTCCTCTTTTCTCAACGTTCGAATATCAATGGGCGTGTTCGTATTTAATCGATGGTTAATTTTCAAACGGCCGACGCCGGAAAGATCATAATAGGCGTTTCTGAAAAACAGATGATCAACAAACTCCTGTGCAACTTCGGGCGTTGCAGGATTTCCGGGACGGAGTCTTCTGTAAATATCTATTAATGATTCTTCTTTTGTTGTGACTTTATCTACAAGAAGTGTCTTTTGAATGGCATTACTGGCATAGGGTCCTTCCATTACCAGAACATCAAATACCTTAATGTCCGAATCAATTATTTCCTCTTGCAACTCTTCTTCAATGATATCATTTGATTTTGCAATCAACTCCCCGGATTTTGGGTGTAAAACCTCACCTGCCAGGACACGGCCCAAAAGGTCCTCCTTGGCCAGAGGGAGCAATTCTACCCCTGCATCCAAAAGCTCCTTAATCGCCTTTTTGGTGTATATCCGCCCCTTCTTCACCACCACCTTACCGGTTTTTGGATTCACAACATCCTTGCCCGGACGCTGGCCTTTCAATATTTCAGGATTCAGTTCCCGAAAGAGCTGTTTTCTCTTGATAAAAATTTTCTCTTTTTTAAAAAAATATGACAAAATATCATCGTCATTATAACCAAGCGCTTTAAATAAAAGTGTAATTGGAAACTTGCGGCGCCTGTCAATACGGATGTTAACGATATCTTTTGGATCGATTTCCATATCAATCCATGAACCGCGAACGGGAATAATTCTGGCGGAATAAATTATTTTCCCGCTGGAATGAACTTTCCCTTTATCATGGTCAAAAAAAACACCCGAAGACCGATGAAGCTGGCTGACGACCGCCCGCTCCGTACCGTTAATGATAAATGTGCCCTTTTCAGTCATCAATGGAATCGTGCCGAAATAGATTTCCTGTTCCTTGATATCACGAATATTTGAGACCCCGGAAACCTTATCAACATCATAAACAACGAGCCTGACCCGGATTCTTAAAGAAATCTCATATGTCATGCCCCGGTTTATGCACTCACCGACCGAGTGCTTAATTTCAGCAAAATGATAGGATACAAATTCAAGAGAGGCGGTATTGGTAAAGTCCTTAATCGGAAAAACAGAATTAAAAACAGACTGCAGACCGGAATCTTTCCGATTCTCCGGCAAAACATCCATTTGAAGAAAACGGTTATATGAATCACGCTGCATCCCGATCAGATCAGGAATATCAACAATAGATTTTATATGACCGAAATTCTTTCTTATTCGTTTATAATTCGGGGGATTTAGTGTCATATTGACTCCCGTATCGGTTAAAAATATCTTAAAAAAACAGCAGCCCGGAAATATCCGGGCGCTGAATTTCACCTTCAATCAAATATTATAATAATTTACCTTAATCATTATAAATATGATTATTTAATTTCTACTTGCGCACCTGCAGCTTCGAGTTTCTCTTTGATCTTTTCAGCTTCTTCCTTCGCCAGCCCCTCTTTTACCGGGGTCGGTACGCCTTCAACCAGGGCTTTGGCCTCTTTCAAACCGAGACTGGTGATGGCTCGTACTTCCTTGATCACCTGAATCTTTTTATCACCAAATGTTGTCATGATAACATCAAATTCAGTCTTTTCTTCCTCGGCCGCTCCGGCGTCGCCGCCAGCCGCAACAGCTCCGGCTACTGCAACAGGCGCTGCCGCGGATACGCCGAATTTTTCTTCCAGTTCTTTCACCAGTTCCGACAACTCCAGAACTGACATATTAGCTATAAACTCAATTACATCTTCTTTAGTAACTTCTGCC
>Ga0164318_10007615_pt1 | contig 10486 bp, 10 predicted proteins | sample GuaBasSedimGuay9_FD_113734 | JGI IMG/M metagenome (GOLD analysis project Ga0164318, IMG submission 113734) | Subseafloor sediment microbial communities from Guaymas Basin, Gulf of California, Mexico - Guay9, Core 4571-4, 0-3 cm | ecosystem: Environmental > Aquatic > Marine > Hydrothermal vents...
ATAAATGGTTTTTTACAAAACAGTATAATCCTTTTTTAAGCGAAACTGTTGAGACAATAAAATATCCTGTTAATTTAATTTCTGGATTTCATTTTAGTTTTGAAAATGGTACAGAACTATATTGCGAATATTATTATAATCAGACAGGATATTCAAAAGAGCAATGGAATAGAATAATTAATGAACTTGAAAGCCAAAACAATATAAATACTTTATTTATTAATTCTTTAATAGATAAAAAAGGTTATACAGAATTACAGAAACATTATGCAATGATGCGGATAGAAAAAAATGAGATAATAAAAAAGATTAATGGAAGTTTCACAACAGTATTTGAATTTTACTATACAGGCGCAATTTTAATTCCGTCAATTACATATAATATTATAGAGGATTTGGATATAACTTTTTTTTCTACTGTTTTTACCGGCACTTCTAAAAGTGAATTTTCTATAATTCCTTTTAATTCTATTTATACATTAGAATTAAAATATTATTTTTAAAAAATTAAAAGTAGCGGTAAACCACCTGTAAATTTAAAGGAACACAAAATTTTATCATAATTATTCAACACTTTTAACAAAGATATTGACATTTACTGAAATTATATTTATTTTTAGGTAGTAATTGAATATTTAAAACAGCCGAGGTGGCGGAATTGGCAGACGCGGCGGACTCAAAATCCGCTGGGCTTTACGCCCATAAGGGTTCAACTCCCTTCCTCGGCAATATGGGCTGAAATCTGTTTTAAAAAGATATAAAAATGAAAACAATCTATAAAGGCAAAATTGTTACATTAAAAATACAAAAAGTAAAATTTTCTGATGGTCATTCTTCACTTTATGAATCTATTTTACATAAACCTGCAGTTGCTGTGGTCCCTTTGATAGATGATCAACATATTCTTTTGATTAAACAATTTAGACCTGTAACTAATGAAAAATTATGGGAACTTCCTGCTGGATTAATTGATGGAAATGAAATGCCACGAGCAGCTGCTAAAAGAGAATTAGAAGAGGAAACAGGATTTAGAGCTAAAAAAATTATCAAATTAGCAGAATTTTATTCTTCCCCTGGCTTTACAGATGAAAAAATCTTCCTTTTCCTTGCATATAATTTTGTAAAAACAAAACAGAAATTGGATGAGGATGAAAAAATAGATGTAAAAATCTTTTCAATTGATACACTTTTAAAAATGATAAAAAATAATAAAATTAAAGATGCTAAAACAATATTAGGAATTTTATTAACAAATCAATTATTATTTTCCCCTTATCTCAAGAGAAGAGCTACGAACATAACGACCTGATAATATATAACGAAATCCTATACGCTTGCTCCATTTTTCATATAATTTAAATTCTTCATCCTGAACATATTTTTTTACAGGTAAATTTCCTTTTGATGGCTGAAAATATTGCCCAATAGTTACAGCATCTACACCATTATCTCGTAATATATATAATAACTCCTGAATCTCTTTAATACTTTCACCTAACCCAACCATAAATCCTGATTTTGTTATAAGATGTGGATTTAGTGATTTTAATTGTTTTAGAACAAAAAGGGAGCGTTCAAAATTTGCCATTGGTCTTACTTCTGGATAAAGACGCGGAATTGTTTCAATATTATGTCCAACAATATCAGCACCGGAGAATACAACTTTTTCAAGTGAGCGTTCTTTTCCAGCAAAATCAGGAATTAAAATTTCTATTTTTATATGTGGAAAATCTTTTTTTATATTTTTAACAGTGAAAGCAAAATATTCTGCCCCACCATCATCAAGGTCATCGCGCGTAACAGATGTGATGATAATATATCCCAGATCAAATTTTTTTATAATCTTTTTTATTCTCTCTGGAACAGTCCAATCTAATCTCCTCGGAATACCTTTCTTTACATTACAAAATTTACAGTTCCGTGTGCATATCTCTCCCATAATCATAAAAGTCATCTTCTTTTGAATAAAACATTCAACCCTATTAGGACATCTTGCACTATAACAGATAGTATCAATTTTGTACTGATTTAAGAACCGTTCCACTTCACTAAATTTTGATGTGAATTGAATTTTTTTCTTAAAAGAGCTTTTCAAAATTTTCACCATATCTTAATTGTTTATGATATATCTCACGCATTTTATTAAAAAATTCTTTATATTCTTTTTTTCTATAGTCAGGATATGTCCATTCCCATTCTACATAACTTTTCGCTTTTTTGTCATAATAAAGTGTATTCTCCAAAAAAATACCTTTTCCAATATATATTCTATGCCTATAATCTTTTGTTGTAGCAAGAGTTACATTAATAAGTGTAAGATAACCAGGATCAATATTTATATCTCGTCCCTTTTTATTTTTATTAATCTTAATTTTTGATTCAATTTCGTTTGTCTTTAATTTTATTTCTATAATATCTTCTCTATTGATCAGCTTTTTAAAACTATAAAATTTCTTAATCAGATTACCTCCCATTTCTTCATTATAATAATTAGTAGTATCAAATGGAAAAACCTCAGACTCAAGGTCTATTTCACCCCATTCAGCTTGAAGTGTTTGTTTAACTACTGGTAATATTTCTTCGCTTACAGAAATTATTCCATTAAAAAGTTTTGCTTTTTCAGGTATCCTGATTTTTCCCATTTTGATTATTTAAGTCTTCTCATAATCTCGCGTCTATCATATAATAACTTTTGACGATATGCAGGTGAATTATCTGTAATAAATTTCAACATTTTCCTGAGTTCTTTTACCTTTTGAAATCGTCGTGGTGCTCTCTGTTTTAGTTTATTTATTTTAGGTGAATTAGGTGATTCAGTAACAAGCAAAAATACTCGCGGTCTTTCATTTTTTAATCGCTCCATTATTCTTATTGTTTTAATAACTTTAAAATATAATTTAGGGTTTGTTTCTCTTAATTTTGCAAGTTCTTTATGATGTTTGGCTTTTATTCTAAAAAGCTCAGGGTTTCTTTTTCGTTCTTTTTCTCTTTCTGCAAATTCTTTCTCTAATTTTTCACGCTCTTCAGGGGAGAGTCTTGCTATATTCATTTTGCTTTTATGGTGCCTTAATCTAACAGGTACTGCACATAAGATTATACCAGTATTAACTTCTATCATCCTTGCATTTATTTCTTTGCTATCTTCAAGATAAGTAATTGTGCCTGAAACTATACCATCTACATTAAGAATTTTTCCTACTTTTTGTGCATTATCGCTTTCTGTTAATCCCAACATTGTGAGTTTTTGTTCTTCAAGAACCTTATTTAATTGTTTGCGTTCTATTACTTTTACATTAGTATTTTGAACAAGATATGTGATTATTTGTTCAGCAAGCAACTTCCCTTCAACAGTTTCATTCCCTTCAATATCAGTAAAGTCAGCAACAGCTACTCTCTTATTAGGAAGCTTATTAATATTTAAAATAATATTCTGAGCAATTTTTTTTGCAGGATCCTCTTCGCTGGACGATTTAGATGGGGTAGAAGAACCGGATGAACTGGAAGAAACAACTAAATTTTCTTTTCGTTTACTACCACTACTACTTGCACAGCTAAATGTAAAAAGCAGTAATATTATAAAAATATTTAAATTTTTTACCATCATAATCACCCTCCTCCTTAGCATATTTGGTCCTTTCGCAACAAAATTTGGTAAATATTAACATCTGAGTTATAAAACCTCGGCTATCGGTATTATATACTATATAATCTGATATGCGGGACAGGAGTGTCCCATATATTCGGCAGGGTTAAAAAACCCAACCTGTTGGATATAATTTGGGGCTAACATATTTTAATCTTCAACCTCATAAATTATCGGGATTATTGAAAAGATATACTTTATTTCCTAAAGTGTCAAGCAATAAATTTTAAAAACACAAATTTCAACGGAGAGGGAGGGATTTGAACCCCCGGTACCCTTTTGGGGCACAGCGGTTTTCGAGACCGCCGCCTTCGTCCACTCGGCCACCTCTCCTATATTTTTTTTTTTTTTTTAACTTAAAATATAAACTAAAAATTGAATATAGTCAAAAACATTTTGCAAAATTTAGAACAGATTTTATACTTTTCATTCTCTTCCTTGTTTTACTCATTCATTCTTTTAGAATTTTTTTATATAAGAGTGTTGAAAAAATATTTTATAATTGTTTTTATATCAAAAATTATATGAAATAAAATTTTATCTTATATATGTATTAACAATATGTAATATATTGATAAAAAATGTAGAAACACACCTTTAGGTGTGTCAATTTAATATATTTAACAGACCTAAAGGTCTGTTTTTACAACTTATTATAAAAGGATTCCTTAAAAATGGTGGTAATTTTTCAACACCATTATTTTTTTATATTGATTTTTGTCAAAAATAATATTAACTTTTAGAAAGTTTTATCATAGGAGTTACAAATGGACTGCTGGGTTTTTGAATTGCATAACGGATTTAAGGCAGGTTATAAAATATCAGATATACTTTATAATGAAAAAAGTAAATATCAAAGAATATTTATTGCAGAAACAGAATCTCATGGTAAGATCCTTCTTCTTGATAATATTGTTATGCTTACAGAACGTATGGAATTTATTTATCATGAAATAATATCACACATACCATTATTTGTTCACCCCAACCCAGAGAAAGTATTAATTATTGGTGGTGGGGATGGTGGGACTTTACGAGAAGCATTAAAACATTCAACAATTAAAAAGATTGACCTTGTTGAAATAGATGAGAAAGTTATTGAAGCATCAAAAAAATATTTAAAATCCTTAAGTATTGATTTTGAGAACCCAAAAGCAAATATTATAATTACAGATGGCATAGAATTTGTAAAAAATAAAACTGCCCAGTATGATGTGATAATAATAGATTCATCTGACCCCATAGGCCCTGCAGAAGGACTTTTTACTGAGGAATTTTATAAAAATTGTTTTAATATTTTAACTTCTGATGGAATTCTTATGGCACAGGCAGAATCACCATTCTATATGGAAGAATATTTTAAAAAATTTTTTAAGATATTAGAGAAACTTTTCCCTATAACAAAACCTGCACTTGCCTGTGTGCCTGATTATCCATATGCACTATGGGGCTTTATATTTGCTTCTAAAAAATATAATCCTATAACTGATTTTGACCCTGAAAGGTATAAAAATTCAGGAATTTTTACAAAATATTATAATGAAAAAATTCATATATCTTCTTTCACACTTCCAAATTTTGTGAGGGAAATGCTAAAATGAGTTCTTTTATTGGTGCAAATTTAGACCAGAAAGGTGTTTCTGTGATGTTATGGGGGGTTCCATTTGATGGAACATCCTCATACAGAGCAGGAGCAAGGTTCGCACCATCATCTATAAGAGAAGCTTCTTATTCAATTGAAACATATTCTCCATATCAGGACGCATCTCTTGATGAGTTTAAATTTTGTGATGTTGGGAATATTGAATTACCAATAGGTAATACTGAAAAATCGCTTGGTATGATTTATGATTTCGTAAAAGAAAATTCCAGTAAACTTTTTTTAAGTATAGGTGGTGAACATTTAATTACTTATCCAATTATTAAAGCCTTGAAGGAAAAAAATAATAATGAGCTCGTAGTTCTTGTTTTTGATGCACATACTGATTTGAGAAATGATTATCTTGGTGTAAAATTTTCTCATGCTACAGTTATGAGACGTGTTTTGGAACTGGGAAATATATCTCTTGTTTCTATTGGTGTGCGAGCTGGGACAAAAGAAGAATTTGAATATATTAAAAAGTTAAATGCACTTTATTCTATCGCTGATGTAGAAAAAATTAATGAATTAACTAAAGGAAAAACTCTGTATATATCGGTTGATATGGATGTATTTGAGCCCGGATATGTTCCTGGCGTAGGAAACCCCGAACCAGGTGGTATAAACTTCTCTGATTTTATGAATTTTTTATTAAAACTTTCATTTAAAAATGTAATAGGTGTGGATATAGTAGAAATTAATCCTGTGTATGATTGTTCTAACATATCCTCAATTTTTGCTGCAGAAGTGATAAGAGAAATTTTAATAAAACTATTTATAGATTTAAATAACTGAAGGTGTTTGAAAAAGTAGATTTTAAGATTTTTTAAATAACTGTGTCTGTTTAAAGAATCTCGTAATTAAAGAAAAATCATCAATCATTTTCGGTTTTCGGAGCCGTAATCCCACACTTACAGGATGTAAGTGTAGGGATAGGCGGAGACCTCGGAGCATCACAGGATGTGATGCGAGAATGAGAAAATGATTGATGATTTTTCAAACACACTCTTAAATAACTTGACTTTTTAAAATTTTGAATTATATCTTTAAATGAGGCTAAAATAAAAACTGATGAAAGTTCCAGTAGGTATATTTCTTGGGTCAGTTGAGCTTGCCAAAGGTAAATATCTAATATCATCTGTAGATATGGGGCATTATTTAAAATTGCCTTCTGGTATACCACTTGATGCCCCTTTAAAAGGAGATTCTGTTCCTGTAATAGAAAAATTAAAGCAGGTATTTGTTCAAATTTTGAAGGTATGTGAGCGGGATAATGATACTTCTCTTTTTAAAAAAGCAACAGAGAAATTACCTAAAGTAATCACAAGAAATTTTACAAAAAATCTTGAACTTAAAGAAAAGGAAGTTGTAATGTTAGATATTTCACAGACACCGGATTTAATGCCGCCTAATGGTGAACTTCTGAGAAAATTGAGATCTTCTTATCCAGACTTTTATAAAAATACGAAAAAGAAAGCCAAACTTTCAAAAATAATTGAAATGGTAGAGTCTGAAATAGATATGTTTATTCTTAATGACCTATACATTCCGCAGGAGAACCGTAAAGTTATTGAATATGGGGAGAAACTTACAAAGGATATGCTTACTACTTTGAGACCAGAGATAAATGCCATAATACAAGGCAAAAAAAAGGAAGACTTTATTGATGAACTTTCTACAGGTGAAGAAGTCATAAGAATGGATTTATATAATTATTATGCTGTTCCCTTGAAAAAATCAGATGAGCCTGTTACAGAAGAATTTTTAAAGTCAGACGAATTTAAACTTTTATTGCAAGGAGACCCCGAGGTTTTTTATCTGCCTGAATCTACTTTTCTTGGAATAATGCTATTTGAAACAAATCCTCAAATATCTTATTTAATAAAAAAGGTTTTTAAATTAAATTTTTTCCATTTTATAGATGAATTTAATTCAGTTGAAAAGATTTATGAAAATATAAAGAAAAAAAATCCATTATGTGCTATACTCTCTATTGAAAGTAATAATGAAATTGAAAACATAATAAAGAATCTCAAAGATATCCGAGAATTCCAGGTGAAAAATTTTAATAATAAAACAGAGATTATATTTATTCTTGAAAATAAAACATCTGAAATTGAAAACAAGATTCGTAGTAATGGTTTTACATTTATTCTTGACAAAAAAAATATAATAAATAACTTTAACCAATTTAATACAATGTTAAGCAATATACTAAATATGTTAGAAGAATAAAAAAATAGAGGTGATGGAGGGAATTGGAAGATAATCTTCCATTAGAAATTGTAAGTATTGTTATTTTACTTGTCTTTTCCGCATTTTTTTCCAGCTCTGAATCAGCATTTTTTTCAATTAATTATATTTCACGAGAAAAATTAAAGCAAAGGAAAGATAAATCTTCTAATTTAGTTTATGCACTTTTATCTGTTCCTAATCGTCTCTTAATTACAATTCTTATAGGTAATATGTTTGTAAATATTCTTGCATCTTCTGTTGCATCAGGTTTATCTATTGATATAATGAAAAACGCTGGCATCTCTGATGTAATAGGAACATCAATTGCAATTGGAATTATGAGTAGTATAATTTTAATATTTGGGGAAATAACGCCTAAAATAATTGCAATTACACAACCAGTAAAATTTGCACGAAGGTTTGCATATCCACTTAGTGTTATAATAATATTGCTTAGGCCCTTATCAATAGTTTTTCAATATTTTACAGATATTATTACAAATAAAATAATAAAACATACTTATGAATCTATAAAAGAAGATGAGATAGAAACAATAATAAAAATTGGGCATAAAGAAGGGATAATAGATGAAGAAGAAAAAAACATTATGGAAAATGTTTTTGAAAGTATAAACAAGGAAGTTTCAGAAATAATGATTCCAAGAGCAAAGCTTTTTACCCTTAATATTGAAAAAGGAGACAAATATATAATTAAAAATATCGTTAAACACAAATATCCAAGAGCCATAATTTATAAAGAAACAAAGGATAATATTATTGGTATTATAAGGAAAAAAGATATTCTTCCATTACAATTTAATGTAAAAAAAGAGAAGAATATAAAAGATATAATCAAGCCCGTTTTATTTGTGCCTGAAAACAAGAAGATTAATGACCTTTTGCGTGAATTTCAAAATGAAAAGAAAGATTTTGCTGTAGTTGTTGATGAATATGGCGGGACTGCTGGTGCTGTTACTATTGAAAATATTATTGAGGCAATTATGGGTGAATATAAAACAGAATATGAACAGGGGAACGGGGTTTTTCGTAAGATTGGAAAAAGTAAATATTTAATTCAAGCTGATATGAAAATTGACGAATTTAATCAATTTTTTCATTCAAATTTAACAACAGAATCAGCCGATACAGTGGGCGGCCTTATTATGGAATATACAGAGAAAATACCAACCAAAGGTGAAAAGATTATAATAGAAAATTTTGACTTTACTATAAGCAAAACAAAAGGTCCTAAAATACTTACAGTAATTGTTGAGGTAAAATAAATGGAATTTATATATTACATAATAATCGCAGCCTTTATTTTACTTGCAGGTTATTTCTCAGGAACAGAAACAGCAATAATTTCTACGAGTAAATTAAAGCTTAAAACAATAATTAACAATAGTAAAGCCAAAAAGGCGAAAAGAGTTCTTGCTTTAATTGAAAATCCTGATAAAGTTTTAAGCTCACTACTTGTTGGAACGAATTTATGTGTAGTATCTGCTGCATCACTTTCTTCTATGTTGTTTATACGAAAATATGGTGAATCTGGTGAATATTATTCTACTTTTGTACTTACAATTATTATCCTTATATTTGGTGAAATATTACCTAAAGCTGTTTTTAGAAAAATTTCTATTCCTATATTAATTAATACAATTGGATTTCTTGAAATAACAACATATTTGTTTACACCTTTTGTAAATGTAATTGTAAAAATTGTAAGAACAATTCCGATTTTCAAGAAAATTAAAAAAGACAAGGCAGAAATATTTTTAACTCGTGAGGACCTTAAAACAATATTTAGTATAACTGCAAAAAAAGGCGTAATAAAAGAATTTGATAAAAAAATTCTTTATAGTGTATTTGACTTTGGTGTAACTTATGCTCGCGAAATTATGGTGCCACTCGTGGATATTGTTCTTATTTCTAAAAACAAGAAAGTCATTGATGTTGTCAAATTAAGTGAAAAAGTTGGATTTTCCAAAATCCCTGTATTTGAAAAACAGGTCTATAATATAATTGGATATATAAATGTAAATGATTTATTTAAAGCTAAATCAAGTGAAACTCTTAATAAATATATTCATAAGGCTTATTATGTTCCTGAAACCAAAAAGATTGATGAATTATTTGTTGAAATGAATAATAAACATCTCCCGATTGTATTTATTGTTGACGAATATGGTGGAGTATCAGGTTTAATCACGCTTGAAGATATTGTTGAAGAAATTGTTGGAGAAATAGAAGATGAAACAAATTACAGGGAAGAAGAAAGCATAAAAATTGCTGGAAAAAATGAATGGCTTGTAAGTGGCGGATTAGATATTGACGATTTGTATGAAGAAATTGGATTAAAATTACCAAAAAGTGGATTTGAGACTGTAGCTGGATTTATTGAATATCATTTAGGTAAAATTCCTAAACGTAATGAATTGTTTATTTATAATAATTATCAATTTAAAGTCATTGAGCGCACAGATAGAAGTATAGAAAAAGTAAAAATCAAAAAAATTGAGAAAAAATTAAGAAAAAGAAAAAAATTAACGAATTAAAATTATTCTAATTTTATAGCCTGCACAGGACACTGCTCAGCGGCACTTTGAACTGCTGCTTCATCAAAACCTTCTTCTTTTATAATATGTGCTTTTCCGTCATCACCTATTTTAAATACTTCTGGTGCAACTGACTCACACACGCCACAGCCTATGCAAGCATCAGCGTCAATTGTAGCTTTCATTCCTTTTCCCTCCTGTTTTAAATTTTTAAATGTAAATGAAAAAAAAATATAATATAAAAATTTTTGATGTCAAGTGAAATATGATTAAACATTTAATAATATGAGAGTGTTGAAAAATTATCCCCCATTTTTAAGGAATCCTTTTATAATAAGTTGTAAAAACAGACCTTTAGCTCTGTTAAATATATTAAATTAACACACCTAAAGGTGTGTTTCTACATTTTTTATC
>Ga0164318_10007616_pt1 | contig 10486 bp, 10 predicted proteins | sample GuaBasSedimGuay9_FD_113734 | JGI IMG/M metagenome (GOLD analysis project Ga0164318, IMG submission 113734) | Subseafloor sediment microbial communities from Guaymas Basin, Gulf of California, Mexico - Guay9, Core 4571-4, 0-3 cm | ecosystem: Environmental > Aquatic > Marine > Hydrothermal vents...
CAACGGAGATAGAACCTACGTAGATTTAGTAAAAAGTTTGATAAATAAGCTCGGTTCAATCTCCGATATTGACTCAATAATTAATACAGAGATATCTCCAGCTTCAATAGGTCAGCAAGCTAGGTTAGACAGATATAAACTGTATCAAGATATAGTTGAAAAGATCTCCTACTGTGACCGAGCGTTAAAAGTCCTAACTGATAACATACTAGCACCAGATGACATCACGAAGAGATCCATAGAGGTCTCTTCAGCGACTCCATCAAGAGACGAGACTGAAGTTGAAAGTCTAGTCTCAGAGATAAAGAATCTGATTCTTAGAATAAAGCTAGATGAAAATATCGATGAGACTACATATACATCTTTATTACTTGGTGACTACTTTATTGAGATTTCAGACTCAGCAACGTCTACTAAGAATAACACAATTATAGTTGAGCAAGAACTTCCAAAAGAAGACCGAGAAGAACTAGAAGTTGAGAAAGTAAAACTTGAGGTTGACTTATCTCACTTTAGCTTTGAGATTAAAGAGACTGGTTCTAGTTTTGAGATTATAAACGAAACAAATGAACTCTTAGATGAGGCTGAGAAACCTTTAGAACTAGATGCTGAAGACATCTTCTTGCTTTTTCATCATCCAAGGTATGTAGTTAGGCTTCAAAGTGAGAGGTTCGACAAAGTATGCCTTGGATATCTTGTGTTCCCAAAATACGACTACTTCTTAATGAACCAAACGATTCTTAGTAATACTGTTGATGGGTTGATTGCTAAAATCGCTGGTGTATTAGATACTGCACTTGACACCCAAGTTAACCTAAAGAAAAACAAGGATATTGAACTAATAGTTAGAAACATTCTGCACCAGATAAAAGACCAGACTCAGTTAAAAGTTAGATTTGTACCAATAGAAAGAATGGTACATTTCAGAATTGGGTCTATCCATAAATACTTTCCCTATGGCCAGTCTATATTTGACTCAGTTGCGTTTCAAGCTAAACTCTTGATAGCCCTACAAGTTGCGAATGTGATATTCAGATTGTCTCGATCGACGGAGAAACGAATCATTGGAGTGGAGATTGGTCTTCCAAGAGATGCCAGAGAACTAGTTGAGTCTCTAAAAGAGCAATTCAGGAAAAGGAAGATTAATATTGACTCTTTTGGAACTCTGGACTCAATAGCTTCGAACATTGCAACTTTCGAAGATATCTATTTACCCATGAAAGATGGTAAGAGATTCGTTGAAGTTGACGCTGGAAATTTTGGAGGAGTAGACATCCGAGGGAGAGTTGATGAGACCAAGTTCCTCCGTGACACGATAGTTGCGGGACTGAACGTTCCTCCGAGCTTCCTGGGTATAGAAGAAAACCTTTGCCTGACTCTAGATACAGAGATTTCATGTACTGACGGAAAGCATAGAACTCTAAAGGAGATCATTGATTCATACGAAAGGGGAGAGGAAATAGAAGTATACTCATATGATCCGAACGTTGGGATGGTGTATACTAATAAGGTAAAGTGGGCTGGGGTTACTAGGAAGAACACTAAAGTATGTAGAGTACACTTAGATAATGGAAAGTATTTTGATTGTACACCCGATCACCCAGTCATGCTTAGAGATGGAACCTATAAAGAAGCGTCCAAACTACAAGAAGGCGATTCTTTAATGCCTTGGTATCAGTTAGGGTTCTATTCTCAGACGCAAAATATTAGATATGAAGAATTTGTAGAGAACCATAAAGTTATGAGAGTAGAACTTCTAGAAGGAAGACACGATACTGGTGATATAACTGTTGAGGGACCAAATCATAACTTTGCGCTACGTGCTGGGGTCTTCGTCCATAACTCGAATCGTGCCGCTCTAGCAGAAGAAAACATATTGTTCACCAGAACAGTTATTGGTTATCAAAGACAACTTATTAGAGGCGTGCGTGAACTACTAGCTAAATGTTACTCCTTACTACATCCGAGTAAAGACGTTTACCGAGAGTTTGAGAAAGTGAATATCAGCTTCCCTGTTCCAAAGTCACTTCAGTTTGAGAGAGAGGCTAAATATGTTGGAGATATGGTAAACTTAATTGAGTCTCTGAAGGGACTAGGTGTTCCAAAGGATTATCTAGTAAGAAGATATCTAACTAACTTAGATTGGGATGACATCAAAGCGTGGGAGATGAGAGAGAAGATTGAGAAGACAACGAAACCACCAGAAGAAGAGGAAGCGATGGCTGGTATGGGCGGTGGAGGAGGCGGATTCTAAAAACTTTTAGGAGAAGAAGACTATGCCTGATCCAGAATTTGGAAAAGTAATAAAAGAGGGAAATAAGAAATTTCGTGACTGTGTTACTAAAAAATGTAAGATGTCGTACAAAGAAGCTCTAAGGAATAAAACCAATAAGTGTAGACAAAGTTGCGTAGCTGAAGTTTGCGCTTTTGTAGTAAGTCGCTTGAGAGAAGAACTGAAGAAGTGTAAAGATTCGGATGATCCAACTAAATGTAGAGAGAATGGAGAGAAACTAATAAGAAGCTACTCTTCTGCGTACAAGAAAGTTACTGGTGAGACGCTTGGAGAAGGAGCCTTAAGGATGGCTCTTGATAAAGAGATGAAGTTAATTAAAGATAAGAAGATCCAGAAGCAGAAGCAAAGATTAAGAAGAGAAGAGTTCATTCAACCAATTGGATCAAAAACATTCTTAGAGAGTTTTTAACAGAACATCAAGGGTAGGTAATGAATACTATTTCACAACTCCTCAACAATAAAAGTACTTCTGTAGAGATGGCTCCGAATGTTCCTCAGGAGCTACAAGAGAAGTACTTTCTTCCACCCTTCTTACCTCCTAACGTGCTGAAGTTCTATCTAACTGAGCAGGAAGATGAAGAAGGAGCCGGTGGAGAAGAGATGGGTGGAGAAGCTGGTGAAGGTGGAGGTGAAGCTGGAATACTTGGTTTACCTGGAGAAGGTGAACCTCTCAGTATTACTGACATTGGCAGGATGGTTGAGTTGAAGAAGATATACTCTAGATTGATGGCTATTTCTGACTTCTTAAAAGGAAAGGGTGACAAGAGACTTTTACCAATAAAGAAAGCGGTAGATGATGTGATTTATCTATTCGAAGTTATCGTAAACAACTTTAATCAGTACAAAGATAACATTGATGAGATAATAGTCCAATACTACAAGTTTATTAAGGAAGCCCTGAAGAAGATTAAGACTGTCTTCAAAAGGATGAAAGATGAAGATGAAAAGCAGAGAAAGAAGAGAGAAAGGCTTCTTAGACAATATACACAAAAAGAACTAAAAGCAAGAGGTGGGTCGTTATGAGCCAAATGACTACATTAGAAGTAAGACCTCACATTTTAATTGAGTCTGCTATATTTCAAGAGTCTGAGCTGGTATACTCAAAAGGAAATAAAGCAGTTATCAGAGCTCTACTGCAAACTACTGATGAGAAGAACCAGAACGGGAGAGTCTATCCTGCTGATGTTCTTAGAAATGGTATGGCTAGACAAGAACACAAGGTTAAAAATCGTTCATTTTTTGGAGAGCTTGATCATCCACTAGTAATAGGGAATGATCCTTTAAGGAACCAGATCAGACAAACTACGGTTTTATTGTCAGAGTGCTCTCACATACTTAGAGAGTATGAGTTTAGGGGTAATGAGCTATATGGAGAACTAGAAACTCTGAACACTCCCAAGGGTAACATTATGGCTAACTTAGCCAAAGAGAAAGTTGCTCTTGGATTTAGTATGAGGGGAATGGCTGACTTAGAAGACCAGGGAGAGTACAAGTTAGTCAAGGAGCCACTGCTGGTTATTACATATGATTGTGTTAGTAATCCATCACATCAGAGAGCACTAGCACAAGAGATAACTTTTGAGACAGTACAAGTAATACAAGAATCTGGAAATGTAGTTAAGTGCTCTAATGGAGTTTGTTACTTAGCTGACTACTTTGACAAACTTGTAGAGAGCAAAGTTCTGAAGCTTTCTAACGAGTGGAGTTGGGTTTAACAAGAATGTTTCTTGGAGTTGAAGATTGTTTCTTGAATTGGAGGTTGGAATGATAGTTAAAAAACCCGTTAAGAATGGTTCTGAAGAACATATTCAAAAGGAACAGTTAGTTTCTGCGGTTACAGAATCAATCGAATACTTACTGGAATCAGATCCAGCAGTAAGTATCGACGAAAGTAACCATCTAAAGAAGTTAAACGAAAAGCAAAAGAAACTAGACTCAGAGTTAAAGAAACTTTCTACTCTGAAGTTGAAAGTAGATAAGACTCTGAATGAAACTAAATCAAAGATAAATGTTCTAAGAGATCAAAACAGGTTGAAGTCAGAAGAAATCTTGAATCAATTGAGGAAGTGAGATCTAAGCTATGGAAGTAAGAGTTAGTGATGTAGTTTCTCCTAGAGTTCAAAAGGATTTCATGGCCTGTCGAGTAGCGTTGGCTGATAAGCTCATTAAGTTTGTTGAACCACTAGTTAATAAAAGGATAGAGCAGAAAGTTCAGGACTTAAAAGAAGGCCAATCTACTAAACAAGAACTTAGGAAGACAATCAAAGAACGAAGAGAAGAAGCAAAGAAGCTTCTTTTCCAATTGAAAAAAGAACAAGAAGTCTCTGAGTTGTTGAAGTTAGTTGATGCCTTGGTTAAGACTGGTGTTGTTTATGGTCAAACTAAGAGAAATGTTACTTCTTTGTTGGAGAGATTAGAGACTCTTAACATGAAGCAGTTAGTTAAAGCTAAGAAGACAGTTCAAAGTATGCTTAGAAAACATACAACAAAGGAGGAATTCGTATGAAGCATGTTTTAACCGAGGCTTATGTCTACACAAAGAAGAAAACTAGTATAGACCCATCAAAGCCCGGTAACTTTAGGAGGATTCTAGTAAACGACGATGCATTCAACGTCTACGTAGAAGCCTTGACTGAAACTCTCCCAAAAGAGGACCAACCAGGTTTTAGGCTTTTGGCTGAGAATACCAGAACGGCTTTGATGGAAAACTCGATGTATGCAATCAATCCTTATGAAACTCTCTCACTTCCTATTCTAAGAGTGTTCTATCCTAGATTGATTGCTAAGGAAGGTGTAACCGTATCTCCTATGGATAAACCAGATGTGATCAAGCCCTTCCTGAAAGCAACATTTACAAAGAGCAATAGTACTACGAAGTATGATGCTCCGGTTACAGACCAAGACATTTCTAAGGGTGTTGGTGTTCCGGCATCTTCTACTCTTACTGTTCCGAGTGAAACTAATATTCTCACTAACGTTCTTGGTTTGAACGCTGGCGATGCACACCTTCAAAGAGACTTCGTGATCACAGAGGTTTCTGATAGTACTGGTTCTGTCCAAGTAAATATTCAGCCAGCTGTTGAAGGGCATTTCTCTGCTCAGGTTTCTCTGCCAGGTGGTGATGACGTAATTTCTGGTAAGGTCGACTATTTGAACGGCGTTGTTGACATCTCTTCTGTAAATGGTATTGCCCAGACTGTTACTTACTCAGTAACTGTCAGTTTGGAAGAGAATAAGATCAATCCGAGAGCAGAATTCTCGATGGACAAAGTAAGGCTCTACGCAGTTGATAGACAGATTAGTACTTCCTGGACCATTAATATGGAACAGGATATGAGAGCCTTGTTTGACATTAACATTCAGGCTGAGTTAGTAACTATTATTGGTCAGCAGCTTGCAACTGATATAGATAGAGAGATTATCAACTCTCTAGTTCAAGCATGTACAAGACTTACTTCTGCTGATCACAAAGATACTTTCGATCTTGAACCACCGACTGGTTGGGCTTGGGGTAGGAAGTATTGGCATGAGAACGTAATTCCTAAGCTAGACAAACTGTCTGCTCAGGTATATACAGACACTAACATTGGTGCTGCGAACTTTATTCTTGCCAATCCGCTCGATGCTATAGTTCTTGAGTCTTTGAATGGTTTTGCCTATACTGGAACTGCAAGTGATGGTGGAGATGTAGGTTATAGGACTGCAACTGTAGTGGGTGGAAAATGGAAAGTATTCACTTCTCCAATTGTTCCGCAAGGTAAGATGGTTCTCGTTTACAAACCTGACACAGAAATGAAAGCGATTTACATCTATGCGCCATATGTTCCCGCAGTCTTGCATCCATATCCATTGGGAGCAACTCCGTCACTCAGCATTCTGAGTAGGTATGCAACGGCTCTGATTCGGGCCAACGGTATCGCTCTTCTCAATATAGTGGATACCGCTTAATATAAACTCCTAACCTCCCTTGTCCAGGACCCGTTTTTAGCGGGTCCTTTTTCAACAGAAGAAAACTCCTCAAGGGGTTGTTCAATATGGGCTAGGTCTTTAGAGTATAGAGAATAGGCCTAGCCTCCTTTCTTTATGATATTCTTAACTAGATCAACAAAAAATTGAAGGGGCCCCGTAGAGACCCCAACACCCTTACTGGTTGCCGTCAAGCTCTCTAGTTAGGGGGTGTCTGTTCGCAAAGCAGAAAACTTCTGTATCATATGTCAGTGTAAAGATGAAGTTATGCTTGTGACTTCGGAAGAAGTCGTGTATGATCTTCCGTACTGCAAGTAAGTCATGGTAACTAGGGATTTTCCCGCTCTCATAAATCCCTTTCAATTCTATCATCCTCATCATCTCTTTGTTTTCTATAAAATCTCTTATGTCCATAATAAAACTCCTTTTGTTAGTGGTTTGTAATTCAAACAGAAATATGCTGGAAAGAGATTTTTATCCTAGTCCATCTTCTTATATACGAACCAACAGTCTATCAATTCAAGACCAGTATCATAAAAGATGATTTCAAACTTGTTCGTTAATCCAAACATCTTATCACCTCCTTTCAAATAATAATATATATAGAAAGTGAAGATAACTTAGGAACTTGTCTTCAAGATAGTTACCAATAGCAACTTCGAACAAAACAAACTGAAGAACAAAAATAAAAAGAGTAATGGTCTGCCTAAACTCATTAGTCTTGGGCACAAAAATTCACAGTAAAAAGGAGTGGAACTATGGCAAAAGTTTCGGCGAAGTGGATTCTCCTAGACTCTAGTACTATGGAGAATGATTCTGGGAATCTAAAGGTAAAGATCCCTGGTTCCACTGATGGTGTGACTTACGACTCAAACGGTCTCAAAGTAGACAACACAGTCGTAAGAACATCTGGCGATCAGACCATCGGTGGTACAAAAACATTTTCTAGTATTCCGATGTTACCAGCCATAGACCCAACCAACGACAACCATGCTGTTAGAAAAGCATATGTCGATTCGGTTGCTCAAGGTCTATCCTGGGAAGATCCGGTATTTGCTCACACGCAGCTTGTAGACGGTTCGTCTGGTGTTGGTGGTATCAGACCAGCAATGACCATCGAAGTACTTGACCATACTGGATTTTCTGCTGGTGACACCATTACTATCAACTACAACGATGGGACTGCGAAAAGCTTTGTTCTTACTGCGGTTGACAATGCTAGTCCCGGACCAGGTGAGTTTGACGTTAACACCTCTCGAGTTACGTCAAATGAAGCACTGGCACAAAACATTAGAGACGCGATTTTCTCAAGCAACGATCCTGACTCAGACAAGTGGGATACAACTGGTGTAACTTTTAGCCAAGACGCTTACATCTACATTGTCTATGATGAGCCTGCAGAACTTACATCTGGTACTATTGACTTTAGCGCTGGAATCACCAGTAATGACGCTGCTCGTTGGAATGCAACAGAATCGAATCTTGGTCAGCTGTGGGAAAACTTAGAAACAAACGAAACTCACTTTGCTCAGGATCAGGACTATGCTTATACCTGGGATGCTAATGACAATAAGTGGGTCCAAGTTTCTGGTGGTGGCTCAATTCCAGATGCTACTAAGTCAGTCAAAGGTAAGGTCCAGATTGGCGACGGAATCGCAGTGTCTTCCGGTGTAATCTCAATTGACTTAGCTTCTAATAGTGGTCTTGAGTTAACAGGATCTACACCAAATCAGCAGTTAAGAGTATCATCAGCTCTTGCTGGTGATGGTCTTACTGGTGGAAGTGGGTCTGCTCTAGAAGTTGTAGCTGCTGATATCGCTGGCGATGGACTTGAAGATGACGGATCTAATAACTTAAGGATATCCACTAGCGCTGCTGGTGACGGTCTCTCTGGTGGTGGTGGAAATGCACTTAGTGTTGATGTAACTCAGATCGTAGATGACGTCACAGTCGAAGAAGATGGATCCAATAACATCAGAGTCAAAGAAGACGGTATCAATGAAACCCATATTGATTGGGGATCTGGTTCTAACCAAGTAGACGCTACAAGTGTTCCGCTAGATAGTGGTGGAACTTATGGTGGATCTGCATCTAACGTACAGGACGCACTAGAAGAGCTAGAAACAAACACAACTACTGAGGCATTTAAGACAATTGCAGTCTCTGGTCAAAGTAGTGTAGTTGCTGACCAGAAAGATGACACTCTCACTTTTGAGGCTGGAACTGGTATCACTATTACTACTGACGCAACTAACGACAAAGTTACCATTACTAACTCTGATCCAGCAGCAAATCTTACAGCAAGTAATGGTGTTGAGAGAGTTGGAGACGACTTTAGAGCTGACTTGATGAGTAACGGAGGTCTCAAGATAGTAGGTACTGAGCTTGCAGTTGAGCCAAATGACTTCGCTGGCTCTGGTCTTGAAGACGATGGATCTGATAATCTCAGAATCGCGTCATCCGCAGCTGGTGATGGTCTTACTGGTGGTTCTGGGAGTCCATTGGCAGTTCAGGTATCTGATATTGTCGATGATGCTACTGTTGAGGAAGACGGATCTAATAACATCAGAGTTAAAGCTGATGGTATTAATGAGACCCACATTGACTGGGGTTCAGGTGCCAACCAGGTAGACGCAACCAGTATTCCTCTTGACACGGGTGGAACTTATGGTGGTTCTGCTACTAATGTCCAGGATGCTCTTGAGGAACTCTATACTCAAGCAGCTAAGATGGACATTGAGTACTTCACTCTTACAGCAACTGATATTACTAATAAGTACGTCGACCTTGCTAATCCTCCTGAGGATCCGGCTGATACTCAGCTGTTTGTATATCAGGGGACGATGCAAAGGTACAACGTGGACTTTGTTGTGAAGAGTGACGGTGCTCAGGTCAAGAGACTGTCTTGGGCTGATGCTGATTGTCCGAATGGTAGTGGTCTTGAGGCTGACCTGGAAGCTGGTGACGTTCTCATTGTACAGTACGGAACTCAGTGAGATAACTTTAGTGCGAGTTTCTCTAACTCCACTACTTGGACTGTAAACCATAACTTAGGGACAGAAGATGTACTTGTTGAGGTATGGTGTAATGATTCGACCGCACCGTACGTTATCTATCCACAAGAGATCAAGATCACAAGTAGTGACAGTGTAGAGGTTACATTCTCGCAACCCACATCGGGTCGATGTGTGGTATCGAAGTGTGCTGCTTTCTACACTGGCACTTATAGTGGTACGGTGTGGAATGTGCAGCATGATAAAGAGTCTCTGGACGTTATCGTACAATGTCTTGACAACAGTTCACCGAAGAAGGTTATTAGTCCTCTTGACATTGAGTACACTGATAGCGATAATATCAAGATCACTTGGTTCTTGTCGACGACTGGTAAAGTTCTAGTTGAGAAGAGAGATAGCGACAGACTCTATACAGAAACTATTAGCTCAGCTTCATCTACTTGGGTGATCGACCATAATCTTGGAAGTAGAGCACTTCAAATTGAAGTACTTGATAATAGTTCACCAAGAAAGGTTATAACTCCTAAGAAGATTGAGGCTACTACTTTAAATCGAGTAACTGTAACATTCAATCAACCAACAGCTGGCAAGATCATTATCTTCAAGTAGTGTTGCTTGCCCATCTCACCTCCTTTCTGTTCTTTGTAGGGTGGTTCTTTGGCGGGGGAGCCACCCTACACTCCTCTTTTTGGGCTAGTCGGTTAACTGGGTAAACCACTGGACTCCAAATCCAGGACTGGGGGTTCGAGTCCCTCCTAGCCTGTCACACCAAACGATCTTAAACTCACAGAACAAAATTAAAAGAAAACCATTCCCTTATAATTCTTTGTTGGAGGTTGAAGATGCATGTCTTATCTGAAGTTGACACCACCAGAATTGCTAATATAATCGTTAATGAGGTAGGAATCATCGAAGAAGACTCGAAGCGAAGGATCCTAGAAGCTCTGGATGTCTTCATTCGAGGAAAAGTAGGAGACTTTAATCGAGTGTCGAAAGTACTAGACGATACGTTATTGGCGTATAAAGACTTGTTACAGCAGCAGAAAGAGTTATGTTCTACCATAGCAAACTTAAGAACTCATACGAAACAACTGCTAACTCAAACGTCAGTGCTATCTAATAAGATATCTGAGATTGAGAATCATATTAAAGGAGTAGACTCGAAACTAAACGATCTAGTTAAGAAGAGTTCTGTAGATAAAGTAGACGTAGA
>Ga0164318_10007617_pt1 | contig 10486 bp, 5 predicted proteins | sample GuaBasSedimGuay9_FD_113734 | JGI IMG/M metagenome (GOLD analysis project Ga0164318, IMG submission 113734) | Subseafloor sediment microbial communities from Guaymas Basin, Gulf of California, Mexico - Guay9, Core 4571-4, 0-3 cm | ecosystem: Environmental > Aquatic > Marine > Hydrothermal vents >...
GATTTAATTAAACAAAGTTCAGAATCACTTGCTGGAAGAATATGTTACATTGAATTAACCCCGTTTTTCTACAAAGAACTACAGGAAAACAAGTTTCAGCAATCAAACTTTATAACCGATTTCTGGAATAGAGGGGGATTTCCGGATAGTTTGGCCGCAAGCTCTGATAAAAGCAGTTTTGTGTGGAGAGAAAATTTCATAAGAACATTTCTTGAAAGAGACATCCCTCAACTGGGATTTCACATTCCGGCAAGAACTTTACAAAGGTTATGGACAATGTTAGCGCACAATCAAGGACAATTGCTGAACAGTTCAAAACTTGGTGAATCTTTAGGCGTTAGCCATACAACTATCAGAAAATACATTGATCTTCTATCTCAAACGTTCATGGTAAGAATACTGGAGCCTTATGAAGTGAATATAAAAAAAAGACTTATAAAATCCCCTAAAGTTTATATTCGAGACAGTGGTATATTGCATGCCCTGTTATCTATAGAAAGTCTGGAAGAATTATTTGGCCACCCTGTGTTTGGCAGTTCCTGGGAAGGGTTTGCTCTTGAAAATATACTATCTTATTACAAACAGTATTCTCCTTACTTTTATAGAACTTCCTCAAAAACTGAAATTGATTTAATCTTGACAAAAGGAACAAAAAGAATTGCAGTTGAGTTCAAAGCATCAAAGTCTCCATCTTTGTCCAAAGGATTTTACCAGGCTTTAAAAGACCTTGAAATAAAGCAAGCATGGGTAATTGCCCCTGTTGAAGAAAGTTATCAACTGCGAAAAGGGATCAACATATCGAATATTAAAGATTTTTTAGAAGAGCCAGCTTTATAATTTCAATTCACGTTCAGGAAAGACTCTTTGATTTTCAAAATCCCACTCCCTTACGCACATTCACAGGTACTTCGTCTTTGTTCCGTATGCAGTGAAAGTGCGTGTGCACGTGGAGGGAATTGGCCAATTCCCCGATTTTTCTGCCACCTGGCGCACCGCACCGCGCAATCCAATCCGACTTCTTTAAAGTTCAAATGTCTGGGTCTGATTCTTATGTGGTTTTTATGATTCAAAATGTGTAAATGGACATAAAAAAATGGCTCCGGAGGAGAGACTTGAACTCCCGACAAAGTGGTTAACAGCCACCTGCTCTACCAACTGAGCTACTCCGGAACCCATCAGGCGAAACGAATAGTAGCAAATCCCCCGAAACCCGTCAACAACTTTTTTTACCCGGGATGAATCGAGATTCTCGTGTGTAACTGACAGAAGTATAATCTGTTATCGTGATCAGAGTTGCAGAAAATGAGGATGAGCCGTTGATGGGGCCGGATTCTCTTTTCCTGAACAGTTGATTAAAGCAGTGTGGCAAGGGCTTCGGCCAGTTCGGCCGCATTCTGATATCGTTTTTCCGGATCTTTTTCAAGGCATTTGAGGACAATGGCCTTCATTTCAGGGCTGATGGCGAGTGTTTCCGGGAACGGCGGCGGTGGTGAGTTGAGGATTTTATAGTAGATACTGACCTGGTTTTCGTCGGTGAACGGCGGAGTGGCGGTCAGGAGTTTTGTTTGGTAACGGTCAATCCGTGAGCGTTGCTTTGCCAACTGTATTTTGGGTGATTCGGTTGTGATATTTGTTGAGAAATCAGGAACGTTCCTGTGAATTGTCATCAACGGCTGGGAGCAGACAAGGGGTATAGCAACCCCCCGCCTGTTTCCGTGTTCTTAAGAGTCTATCTGCAGTGAGCGGAACCCATCCGCCAGAAATCGGTGCGATTGAAATTCAACCATCCTTTCTGTTTCACTTCATAAATGTATATTTTCGTATTTCCTCTTCGGAAGTCCAGTGTAATTTTCCCTTTGGCTGGAGTGCCTTCGATATGCCAGGTTCCCCGGACCAGAGTGGTTTCTGTATTGTCATCTGCACCCCTCAATGTTGAGTTCTTTTCTGCTATTCCCCGCTCTTCCGGGCTGGCATACCGCATGAGAAATTTTCCATTGGGACATAACTTAAGCGTGAGATCCTTAATCGTGTTTGTCATGGCCAGGCCCTGGAAAGTGCCGGTCTTCATCATATAAGTTCCCGCGATTGCCTGGACCAGATTCGGTTCACCTGCTTTTGTGTTTACAACATTCGTTCCCGGTACCGTTTCCACCTTTTTCGGTGAATTGCAGCTGACAGCTGTAATCAGAATCACACATGTGGGCCAGAACATTGATTTCATTCTTCCCTCCTTTTTTTTCGGCGTGACGGCTCTTGAAACCCCCAGCCATTATTGAAATCTCTTCCGTATCATGCACATAATAATATATGCATTTTTTATGCCATCAAACTGTACTGAGATGAATACAAATGCCCTTCGGGCAGTGAAAGTGCGAGTGCGTGGGTGCCCAGCGTGGGCGGCAGAAAGGGAATAGACGGGAGTAGAAGAAAAAAGAGCAGAATTGGCTAATCCGAGTCTTTGCTCAACCCTGCCTCGGCCTCAACCTCAACCTCAACCTTTTCTCTCGGAGTAGGCGGCGGGAAGGGAAGCAAGAAAGAAAGGCCGTAAGTTTCTTGATGGAGGTGCCATTCGTTTTGAAGTTTTGGTACAGTTATGTGGCATGATGTTTGCATGTTAAAGATACAAAACTCTCAGGTGAGAGCGAGGATATTGGGAGGCAAAACCATTTTTGTAGCCGATAATTGGAGGTCAATGTGAACAATTGGGGACGTGCTGTATTGCTATGTGTTTTATTCTTATTTATGTGGGTATCGGGCTATACCCAGACGCTTCTGTCCGTTTCCGGAAAAACAGTCACACTGGATGTCGGAACTAAGAAAGGCGTGAAAATGGGAATGACAGGGGTGGTCTTTATTCACCAGCTTGTGTCCGATGAGCTTGTACAACTTGCAATTGCCAAAATCCGGGTAACGGCGGTGAAAGATAATATTGCCACTGCTATCATTGTTGAACAAAAACCCCGGTTTGAAGTGATTCCCTACCAGCAGGTGAGGTTTGTTTCTGCAGGAGTCTCACCTGAACCGGAGGTCAATCTCAAATCCAATCTGGTAGCCGGTCCCAATGAATTTCAGATTGAATCGGGTAAAGATGCGCTTTTCTATTTCAAAAAAGGGAATAAATACGAATCTGAGGGGGATTTTGACCGGGCAAAGCGCTACTTTCAGCGAACCCTCCGGGACGTTCCCGATGATCCCACAGTAAAAAAGGAGTTGTCCCGGGCCGAAGCAGGTATCCGTGAGGTCAGGGCAAAAGCTGAAGCGAAACGGAAAAGAAGGGCATTGTTGAAGCATGCTGATGAGCTTGAAAAAGCAGGAGACAGGGCAGCGGCAAAGGGTGATATTGGCAAAGCGCTCTCTTATTATCAGCGGATTCTGGATATTGTCCCCAATGACCCATGGATGCTGGAAAAAAAGGCCGATGTGTTGATTAAAGCTGGAAAAAACAGGAAGGCTGAAGCCGCCTTGAGAAAGGCACTGGCGAATTACCCTGAACTGAGAGGTGCCAGATCCAGGTTAGATAACCTGTTACATAAGCCAGGTGAGCAGACCCTTGTGCGTATCCCAGGGCATGTTCTGCTGAAGCTCGTGTATGTTCCCGCCGGTAGCTTCCTCATGGGCTCTCCCAAGTCTGAAAAGGGTAGAAGTGTGGACGAGGGCCCCCAACACAGGGTCACCATCTCCAGGGGTTTCTGGATAGGGAAATACGAAGTAACCGAAGCCCAGTGGCAAATTATCATGGGCAAAAATCCCTCTTTGAGGCAAGGTGAAAAGATTCTTTTACGGAAAATTGACCTTAATCCCAGTATCAACGATGCTCCGCGTATTACCCGAAACATGCTTCCAGTGGAAAGGGTCTCCTGGGATGATGTTCAGTCTTTCATCCTGAAATTGAATGCCGCAACTGGTATGACTTTCCGTCTCCCCACTGAGGCAGAATGGGAATATGCGTGTCGGGCAGGGAGTGAAACTGCCTATTCATTTGGCAACAACAAGAAAAAATTGGTGAAATATGCCTGGTACGATGCCAACACAACAGCCGAAACCCATCCTGTCGGCCGAAGAAAACCAAATGCCTGGGGACTTTACGATATGGCGGGAAATGTCTGGGAATGGTGTCAGGACTGGTATGGCAAGAACTACTATCAATATTCTCCTGTCATTGACCCTACTGGTCCCTCATCAGGTCATGGCCGCGTTTTTCGTGGTGGAAGCTGGTTCAGTTCAGATGATAGATGTCGCTCGGCATTCCGCTACGGGTACGATCCAAAACTTCGGTACGCCAATCTCGGGTTCCGTCTTGTGAGGGAAGTTTCCCAATAGCAAGAAAACAAAGTGCAGGTATTTGTGGGGGAAAATCAGGGAGGGGATTTACCGCAGAGTGCGCTGAGAGGGAGGAGCGGAAGGGAAAAGATGTGTTCTGTGTTCAGTGTTCTGACCGAAAAAGAGTGATGGGTGATGGGTGAAGAGTGAAGAGTGAAGTGGGAATAGCCAACTCTGTGGGCCGTGATTCGTAACTTGTAATTTGTGATTAGCAGAAACAAAGCAGGGAATGGCCCCCTTCTTTCGTTTACTCGCACTTTCACTCGCACTATTCTTACCCCTACTCCCGCGGCGCGTTGCGCCGAATGTTGAGTGATAGGTGTTGAGTGCTAAATGAAAGACAAGGTTAAGTGCAGAAAAGACAGGGAAAGGTTAATTCTCTGATTTTCCCTACTCTGCCGCCCACGCCCGCGCCCACTCTGAAAGAGTGATGGGTGATGAGTGATGAGTGAAGTGGGAATGGGATAGAGAAAGATTTTCCCTCACAAAGGCGCAAAGAACGCAAGTAAAGCAAAGGAAACGAGTAAAAAGCAAATTTACAACAAATCTTTTCCGACCTGTCAATTCGGCTTCTGAGCCGAATTGAGGGACGGCGGACCTGCCACCTGCGGTGGGATGTTAGATGATAAATGAAAGGTGTTAGATGCTCGGAAAGAAGAAGACAAGAGAGGCAATCGCTAGTTCCTTTATCTATTTCCCTGAGTTTTCTTTACCTAACATTCACCATCCACTAATCACAAGTTACAATTCACAAGTCACGGCGGCGAAGCCGCCCTACTTTGCCGAGGCCCAGTTGGGGCCGATGCCAATGTTCACTTTCAGGGGGACGGCCATTTCGATGACCTGTTCCATTTCTTCGGTGACGAGGGCGCTCAGGGCCTCGATGTCTTTGTCGGAGACTTCGAAGATGAGTTCATCGTGGACCTGCATGATCATCCGGGCGTTGAGCCCTGATGTCGCAAGGCGGTTGTGGATGCTGATCATGGCTTTTTTGATGATGTCGGCGGCGGTACCCTGGATGGGGGTGTTCACCGCCATGCGTTCCCCGCTCTGGCGGAGGTTGCCGTTCTTGCTGTTGATTTCGGGGATTTTGCGTTTCCGGCCGAACAGGGTGGTGATTTCACCGGTTCTCTTTGTGGTTTCAATGATTTCGTCTATAAATGTTTTAACATTTGGCATCCGCTCAAAGTAGTGGGTGATGAAGTCCCGGGCTTCTTTGACGCTGATACCGAGGTCTTTGGCCATGGAGAATTCCCGTTTGCCGTAGACGACGCCGAAGTTGATGGCTTTTGAACGGCTGCGAAGCTCCGGGGTAACTTCTTCCAGCGGGACGTTGAAGAGTTCCGATGCGGTGCGGCTATGGATGTCTTCCCCGTCTAAGAATGCCTTTATCAGGGTTGCGTCCCCGGAGAGGTGGGCCAGTACCCGAAGCTCTACCTGGCTGTAGTCAGCGGACAAAAGCTGCATTCCCTCCGGTGCGATGAAGGCCTCCCGGATTCGCATCCCTTCCTTTGAACGGATGGGGATGTTCTGGAGGTTGGGATCGGAGGAGGACAGGCGGCCGGTTGCGGCGACGGTCTGGTTGTAGGAGGTGTGGATTCGGCCGGTTTTCGGATGAATCATTGCAGGCAGGGCGTCTACGTAGGTGGATTTCAGTTTGGAGAACATGCGGTAGTTTACGATGAGCCTGGCAATATCATAGTTCTTTGCCAGTTCCTCCAGCACTTCGTGACTGGTGGAGTAGCTCTTTGTTTTTTTCGTTTTTTTCAGGATGGGGAGCCCCATTTTTTCAAAGAGGATGAATCCCATCTGTTTCGGGGAGTTGATGTTGAATTCCACTCCGGCGGCTTTGTAGATCTGCTGTTCCAGTACCCGGAGTTTGCCGGAAAATTCGGCGGAGAGTTTGCTCAGAAATTCCCGGTCTACCAGGACACCGCCCTGTTCCATTTCACCCAGTACCGGGATCAGCGGGCGTTCGATTTCTTCGTAGAGGGGCATCAGGCCTTCTTCTTCAATCCGGGGACGCAAGGTTTCCGCCAGCTTAAGGGCGATGTCGGAGTCTTCGCAGGCGTAGTCCACAACTTTTTCCACAGGGAGTTCGCAGAAGCTGAGCCCGCCGGTGAGTTCTTTGAAGGTGGTGGTTTGGCGGTTCAGCACCCGTTGTGCCGTCTCGTCCAGGTTGTGGTGGCGCATTCCGGCGTCCAGGAGGTAGCTTTGAAGCATGGAGTCGTCCCGGATGCCGGCAAGGCGGATGCCTTTGGCCTGCAGGACTTCGTATTCATATTTAATGTTGTGGCCGATTTTGCCAATGTTCGGGTTTTCCATCAGCGATTTCAGTTTTTCCAGTACCTTCCCGGAATCAAGCATCGCTTTTCTGTTGGAGATAAACGGAATATACACCGCTTTTCCCGGCTCTGTTGAGAATGAAATTCCGGCAATTTCCGGGGTGACGGCATCCAGCGAACAGGTCTCAAAATCGAAAGCAAAGAATGGGCTCTCCGACAGTTCCCGGATCAGCGTATCCACCGCTTCCATTGTATCCAGCAGCCGGTAGTCTGTTTCTATTTTTGTCCGGGGTTCAGCGGCGCCGATTTCTTTGAGAAGGGCTTGAAAGTTGAGTTTTTTGAATACCGGTACCAGTTGTTCCGGCTCAGGCGGCGTGAAGCGGCAGGCATCTAACGGGATGGGGATTTCGGAAGCGGGCCTCAGTGTTACCAGTTCCTGTGACAGTTTAACCAGCTCCCGGCTTTCTTCGAGGTTTTCCCGTTTTTTTCCCTTTAGCTGGTCGAGGTTATTGTAGATGCCCTCGATGGAGCCGAAGGCCTGTATCAACTGAATGGCGGTTTTGGGACCAATGCCTTTGGCGCCGGGGACGTTATCGGAGCTGTCCCCCATCAGCGCCAGTACCTCCGCTACTTTTTCCGGTCCCACACCAAAGGTTTCCGCCACAATTTTTTCGTCCATGACAAGGTATTCTTTCCGGGGATCCAGCATGTACACACCATTTCCCACGAGCTGGAACAGATCTTTGTCGGAGGAGACGATGTAGACCTCAAACCCCGCTTCCCGCCCCTCGTGGGCCAGGGTGGCGATGAGGTCGTCGGCTTCAAGGCCAGGTGTGGCGATTTTGGGAAGCCCGAACGCGTCCACCACTTCGTGGACCAGGGGAATCTGTTCCCTTAGGTCGTCAGGCATTTTCTTTCGGTTAGCCTTGTACTCGGGATACATGTCGTGGCGAAACGTCGGGCCTTTGGAATCGAACACTGCCACCATGTAGCGGGGCTGGAACTGTTCGATCAGCATCATCAATGTCCGGGTGAACCCGAAAACGGCGTTGTTGGTGAGGTTTCGAATCGCGTAGTAAGATCGAAAAATATGGGCATATGAATCAATAAGATACAATTTTTCAGCCATGGGGTCTCCTTCTGTTTTTCAGGTTTCGCCTTCTGAATTAATAATCTGTCCTGAAAATCATAACACAGGGCGGGGGGTATGCTACAATGCCGGTGAAGTTTTATCGGTGAGGGATTTACTATGAAACAAAACCTTGTTGCACTGGTCGGCACGGGAGCCATCGCCCAGGGAATCGCGCTGACACTGGCTCGGAACGCATTGGATGTCATAATCTACGATGAAAACAGGGCGGCGCTTGCAAGTGCGCTTGAAGGAATGTCTTTTTCAATAGACAGAGAAATTGAGAAATGGGGTATGACGGAGAATGAGAAACGCGCGGCGTTGAGCCGGATTGCTACAACGACGGTGAAGGCGGATCTCGCTCAGGCATCGGTGTTTTTTGAATCCAAAGGGGAAGAACTGGAGGAAAAGCGGGACCTGATGAAAAAGCTGGATATGATCAGTGACGATGAAGCGTTGTTGATTATGACCACCACAACCATAAGTGTTACCGAGGTTTCCAAGGTGTTGCGAAACCCGGAGCGGCTCATCGGGCTTCATTTTCTGCACCCGGTGTACAAGGTGCCGGTGGTGGAGGTGGTGAAAGGCCATAGAACCAGTGTTGAGACGGTGGACGCAACGAGAAAACTTCTCAATGAATTGGATCGCCAGTATATTGAGGTGTTTGAATACCCCGGTTATGTAACTACACGGGTGATCCTGCCCCTCCTGAACGAGGCCATGCATGTGCTGATGGAGGGCCTGGCATCGGCGGAGGATATTGACAAGGCGATTCGCCTCGGCTTTGACCTTTCCATGGGGCCGCTGGCACTGGCAGATTTTATCGGCCTGGACGTGCTGCTGGGGTGGATGGAATCATTGTTCCATGAGCTGGGTGAGGCGAAATACAGGCCATGCCCGTTGCTCAGGCGTCATGTGCGGGAACAGAAGCTCGGGATGAAAACCCTTGAGGGCTTTTTCAAATACGATAAAGATGGAAAGAAGGTGTCTCCATGATTATTTTGACGCTGAATTGCGGTTCTTCCAGCGTGAAGTATCAGTTAATTAACACAAAAAACAAAGTAAAACTGGCCAAGGGTTCGGTGGAGCGGATTGGCATGGCTTCTTCAATTATTTCCATTGCGACCAGTGATGACAAAAAAAAGAAGCTGACGAAGGAAATATTGGATCATACAGCGGCTATCGGGGCGATTCTGGAACTCATGAAGGATAAAGACCTGAAAATCTTAAAATCCTTTGATGAAATTGACGCGGTTGGCCACCGGGTGGTTCATGGCGGCGAGGAATTCAAGAGTTCCATGTTGATTACCAGGGAAGTCAAAGACAAACTCCGGGAGAACTTCAAGCTGGCGCCACTGCACAATCCGCCTAACCTCAAGGGAATCGAGGCTGCGGAACGGGTGCTGGCAGGACGGCCCCACGTTGGTGTGTTCGACACCGCTTTTCATTCTTCCATGCCGCCGAAGGCGTATATTTACGCGTTACCCTATGTGTTTTACAAACGGTATCAGATTCGACGATACGGTTTTCACGGCACTTCCCATCGCTTTGTTTCAGAATATCTCACCAAATTCTACAAGGATGGCGCAAAAGGCAAAAAAATCATCACTGCCCATATTGGAAACGGGGCGAGCATGGCCGCTATTGTGGACGGGAAATCCGTGGACACTTCCATGGGCTTTACTCCACTGGAAGGCTTAGTGATGGGCAGCCGCTGCGGCGATCTGGACCCTGCGATTATTCTGTACATCATGGGATTGCAGGAACTGTCCAAATCCGAAGCGGATTCTCTTTTGAACAAACACAGCGGGCTGATGGGCATTTCCGGCCTGTCAAGCGATGTGCGGGACCTGGAAGAGGAAATGGCGGCTGGAAATAAGCGGGCGAAACTGGCTATGGATGTCTATTGCTACCGCATTCGCAAATATGTGGGTGCCTACGCGGCAGCCATGGGTGGCCTTGATGCTCTGATTTTTACTGCGGGTGTCGGAGAAAACAGTTCCTTTTTAAGGAAAACAGTTTGCGAGGGCCTGGATTTTCTCGGGGTTTCGCTGGACGACAAAAAAAATGAAGAGCGTAGCAGTAATGCGCGTAAAATCAGTTCTGAAAAATCGAAAGCGGATGTATTTGTCATCCCGACCGATGAAGAGCTGGTTATCGCGCTGGATACGGAAAAAATCGTTAAGGAGAGTAAAACTACATGAAAAAAATGTTTGTCATCATTGCAACGATCCTGTTGTTTCCTGGAATCTCAATGGCGGATTCCATGTTTCTGGTGGACCAGGGGGCTTCCGGTACTGGAAAATCCGGTATTCAGGCGGATTCGGTTCGGGATGGTTCTGCGCTGTTTTACAATCCAGCCGGCCTCAGCCTTGTGAGAAACACTGATTTTGAAGCAACCCTGTCATTTCACTTTCCCAGCCTTTCATACTCCACTGAGAGCAGCAACCAATATGATGCTTCAAAAAATGTCCTTGTTCCGGGGAGTATGTTCTTCACATTGCCGCTGGGAGAGAGGATGACCCTGGGCATTGGCGTGACAACGCCAACAGATGTCAAGAATACCTGGGGCAGTGATTTCCCGGGGCGATTTGCAGCGTCCAAATACCAGTTGATGACAAACGCAATCTCAATCGGTGCAGGATACCAGCTTGGTAGCCGCTTTCGAATTGGAGTTTCGGTAGATTATAATACGACCTCACTGAAATTTCAGAACTACCTTGTGGCGCCTTACTCCAATATTCTCGGGGGA
>Ga0164318_10007618_pt1 | contig 10485 bp, 10 predicted proteins | sample GuaBasSedimGuay9_FD_113734 | JGI IMG/M metagenome (GOLD analysis project Ga0164318, IMG submission 113734) | Subseafloor sediment microbial communities from Guaymas Basin, Gulf of California, Mexico - Guay9, Core 4571-4, 0-3 cm | ecosystem: Environmental > Aquatic > Marine > Hydrothermal vents...
ATCTCTATATAATTTTCAAATCACATCCTCTTTCTTAAGATAAACCACAAAAATCATCCAGATGAGGAAGATTATAAACAGTATGTACCAGAAAGCGAATGGGTCTTTTTGTAAGGGAAGAAGAACATTCATGCCATAGATGCCCGAAATTGCAGCAGGTATGCTTATGAATATCGTGAAGATTGTGAGAAGCGTGATAATCCTGTTAAGTTTGTTGGAGAGAAGAATTGTGTAATAACTTCTTATATTCGATATGGTTTTGAGTGATGATTTGCATATGTTAAATCCCTGTTGAGCTTCAATTATAAGATCTTCTAAAATCTCCTTATCCTCTTTAAAGAAATTTATTTTGTTAACCATCCTCTCATAGAGCAAATTCATGTAATAGTATGATGAAACGAGTTGGTTAAGAATATCTTCTTGTTCAAGAAGAATATTCACATCCTTTTCTTTAAGTTTTATCATTCTCTTTCTCGTGTTTACTATCTTCAATATGTTGAGTGTTGCGATTTCAAACTCCTTGTTTATAAGGGAAAGAAGATTTATCAAACATTTAAGTTTCTGTGTGGTTATGAATCTAACCTTGTATTCTAATATCTTCTTCACACAGGTTGCTTCATGTCTAGACAAAGTCAAAAGATATTTATCAGTAACAGCAATAAGAAACGTACCAAGACCATCAGCATTAGGCAATATGACTTTAACGAAAACGTAGATATCTCCATTTACAAAGTCTATTCTTGGTATTTCGTTAGGGTCAAGACCTGAGATGATATTTTCTCTATCAAAACCCAACTCTTCGGAAAGATAGTTTATTTCATCTTCTTCAGGATTGACTACATTGATCCAACACCCAGACTCAGGTTTCTTAAGCCTCTTAAGCCTATCATCCTTAACCGTGCGTCTAAAATAAGATATCATAGTTAATAATACGTTCAGCGTTTAATAAGCTTTAAATATCTTATCACTCTTGCTTTAAACTCACGCCAATCTTTAACCGACGCACCTGCGGCTTTGACATGACCACCACCCATACCTATTCCTGAAGAACACCTTCTAGCCAAATCACCCACATTTATTTTTCCTGACTGATTTCTTAGAGATATCTTCCATCCCTTTTCATATCTTTTTCTTACTATAACAACCCTGTCAGGATTTTTCTCACCAAAAAACGTTGAAACAGCAGATGCAAGATTAAGTCTTGTTTTTATCAGATAGATGTTAAGTCCTATATCTTCATGAATCTCAGAGTGTTTTTCAGCATATTTCACAACCCTTCTTATTTCTTCTCTAACCTTTTTATGCCAAGCCCCTATTTTTTTGGAACTTATAAATCTTTTATAATTTCTGGATTTAACCAAAATCTTTAAAACCATCTGTGCACCTTCAGAACCACTTAGTGTCACAGCAGAGCATATAAGTTCAGAGGCATATCCAAGTTTTGATGTCAAAGGTGCTTTACCGATTGATCCTGGATAGAGCTCTTCACATTCTCTGAGTATATCTTCACTATAGCTCAGGTCATAATCACCTATAGTTCCTATGGCAGCTATCCATATGTACGGTTTTACATTCTTGTTCATCATTTCTAAAAGTCTATAAACTATATAACTGGCTGCAAGATACGCATCTTGAAAGAACCTCGGATTTATATGAATAATGTTCTTTGAATTAAGGTTCTTCTCAGGTATGTGATGATCAATTATAACTATTTTAAGTCCAGGCAAAGATTTCTTTATTCTTCGAATCTTCTTCCATTCTTGATCAACAGCCAGATCAACGAAAACAAGAAGCTTTGGTTTTTTATCTATAATCTCATCAACAAACTCATCTTCCAACTCAGGACTTATTCTCGGTATACACTCGAAAGAACCAAAGAATTTAATCAAGAGGGCTGCAGAGCATATACCATCCGCATCTCGGTGATAAAGAAGAATCCTTTTTTCATCTATACAAAGAAATTTTTCCAGTTTTTTCAAAACCTTTCTATCCTTGATTATTTTATACATCATATCACCTATATACCACCCACCATCTTACAAGGAGAGGCATAAAACCACTCGCTATTATTCTCGCTATACACGTACCTAAAAGACCGTAAAGATATGTTAACACAAAGATAAGAGCAATACCAACAAGATTTATGATGGTTTCTGCTTTATAAAGCCTGTTTATCTTTCCCTGGGATGTAAGTATGGTATTTACTACAGCGGACGGTCCTGCTATGGTTGAAATCATTAGTAGTTGGAAATAGAATATTGACTCAGCGTATTTGGTAGAATAGAAAAATAGAATGACAGGCGGCAAAAGGACCATACCAGCCAATATAATACCAACAGCTCCGAGCAGAATAAACACAAATCTTTTCCTTACAGCTTCACACGCATCCTTAAAACTCTTTCTGGCAAGATCAGGAAAGGTTATGTGAGACAGTATTGACCATAGAGGCTTTGATTGGTTAGGAATGGCAGTAGCAACCGAGTATATGGCAAGTTCGTGAAAGCCAAGAAAAGAAGCAATAATCACCTTGTCTATATAGAATCTAAGTGTTCCGAGAGATGTAATCAACGTCAATCTTTTGCCATAAGGAACAATACCTTTGTCTACCTTTTTTCTTTTAACCTCCCTCATCACGTTAAGAAAAACGTAAATATTCACAAGGGTTGCTGAAGTAAGATAAACAGCTATGACTATCAGAAGGTTTCTGAAGATATAACCAACGATGACTGTGATAAAGGATGAAATAACGGCAGAAAGGGTCGTCCAGAACGAATATCTATCGAATCTTTTCTTGCCTATAAAATACGCAAAAATTATGTTAAATGTGGAAAAAAATGGGAATATCAGGGCTGTTATGATTAAAGATAAAAACAACAGATACTCTCCTATAGAAAGGTAGTAAAGACTCAGGAGAAACAACAAAAAACTTCCAGAGGTAGAATACAGAATCTTTTTCTTGGCTCCTAATAAAAGAGAACCCTCATATCCCTTCGCAACAGAAGCGCTTAGTGCAATATTTATTCCTGGTAGAGAGAAGAGTGAAACAATTCCTAAAAGTGACAGAACGAAATTATACTGTCCGTAAACCTCATGGGGAAACACTCTTGCAAGTAGAACGGACAAAGCCAAAGCAGCAAGGGCGGAAAAAACATTTTGTGTTATCATATATGCACTATTCTTTATGTAATAAACTAGGTCTAAACCAACTAACCTTTCTACTCTTTTTAGAACATCGTGGTATACGGACATTTTAGATCTTCAATGATTTTAGATATTTTTTCAGTTCATCTTTCAGATCTTGTCTTTCCAAAGCAAATTCTATTGTGGTCTTGATGAAGTCAAGCTGATTTCCTATATCATATCTCCTGCCAAAAAATTCATACGCGTAAATATCTCTTTCTAGTATTCTAAGAGAATCAGTTAGTTGTATTTCACCACCACTTCCTGGTTTGGTTTTTTCTATACATTCAAATATATCCGGTGTTAAAATATATCTTCCAGCAATACCAAGATCTGATGGTGCCTCTTCAAGACTCGGTTTTTCCACAAGATCCCTAACAAGATAAATTCTATCATCAACCTTTACAGGGTCTATTATACCCTTCGTGGGGATTTTTTCTTTAGGAATCCTTTCTACACCAAGAACAGGCGATTTATATCTTTCATAGATATCTATGAGCTGCTTCGTGCACGGTGTGTCAGAAAGAATTATATCATCGCCTAGAAGAACAGCGAAGGGTTCCGAACCAACAAATTTTTTTGCGTATCTCACAGCGTCTCCAAGACCATTTTGCTCCCTTTGTCGGATGTAATGTATGCTTACGTGTTCTGGTATAACCTTTATGTCCCTTAGAAGGCTGAGCTTGCCTCTATCTTTCAATATCCTTTCAAGTTCATGGTTTGCATCAAAATGATCCTCTATGGCACGTTTGTTTTTTCCAGTTATAATAAGTATATCGTCTATACCTGAATCGATAGCTTCTTGAACAACATACTGAATAACGGGTATGTTTATTATAGGTAACATCTCCTTTGGCTGTGCCTTGGTCGCGGGTAGAAACCTTGTTCCAAGACCAGCAGCAGGTATTACAGCTTTTTTCACCTTCATTCTTTCACCAGCATATACCTTCGCATCCTTTTACACCTTTCAATACACGTCTACCTTCTATTATCAATCTGTTTTTCATCACACCGAAATCTGTATCGCGTAGTGATTTAAATTCGTCCCATTCAGTAAGTATGAGACAGGCATCTGATCCGTTCAGAGCATCTCTTGGGTTTCTACAATATGTTATGTTCGGAAACATCTTTTTAAAATCATCCATAGCTTTTGGATCATACGCTTTCACTTTACATCCCCTTTTGAGAAGCGAGTCAACTATCTTAAGTGATGGGGCATCTCTTATATCGCTTGTATTCGGCTTAAACGACAAACCTAAAACAGCTACGGTTTTATCTTTCAAATCACCGAGTCTTTCCTTAAGGAGCTCAACCATTCTTAAGGGTTGCTTCTTGTTGATCTCGAGAACCTCTTTAAGAAGTTTTGGTTCGTATCGAAGGCTTTCGCTTTTCACTATCAGTGCGCTCAAATCCTTTGGAAAGCAGCTTCCACCAAAACCTATACCTGCATTGAGAAACTCTCTACATATTCTGTGATCAAGACCAACGGCATCCATAACCTCGTATGTGTCTATATCCAGTTTTTTACATATATTACCTATCTCATTTGCAAACGATATTTTGGTTGCGAGAAAGGCATTTGAAACGTATTTAATCATCTCAGCTGTTCTCCAGTCAGTTACGATTATAGGCGAATTAAAGTTTTTGTAAAGCCTCTTCAATGCATCTATTGATTTCTCATCAATACCACCGATAACAATTCTATCTGGGTTAAGAAAATCATTAAGAGCAGATCCTTCTCTTAGAAATTCGGGATTAACACAAAGACCAAAGTAATTACCAAAGGATTTTCCTGAAAACCTTTCTAATAAAGGAAGAACGATTCTTTCTGTTGTTTCAGGAACAACGGTAGATTTAACAACAACGATATGATATGCATTCTTGTCCTTAAGAACCATTCCCAGATCTTTCGAAACCTTTTCTATGTAAGAAAGATCTATACCTTTCTTTCCAAAAGGTGTTGGAACACATATGAAGCTTATATCAGAGTTCAACACAGCATATTGAAGGTCGTCGGTTGCTTTTATCTTTCCTAAATAGAGCTGCTCAACAAGTTCGTCTTCAAGTTCTGGTTCATAAAACGGGCAAACACCATCGTTTATCTTATTTACCTTTTCTCTATCATTATCAACAAGTATAACATCATTTTCTTTTTTTGCAAAACCAACGCCGGTTGAAAGACCAACAAAACCGCTTCCTATAACAGAAATTTTCATATTTAATATTAAGGACAGATTTTAATAAACACACATTTATTACAGCCCCAAGATAATAATAAAACATGAAAGGTGTAACGCTAATATCCGCTGTTATTCTTATAGGCGTTACACTCACAGCAATTGCAATAATATATCAAGCAGGTATCCCTATCATCAAAAAAATGCAATCAACTGCAACGGTTGAAAGGATGAAGCAGATCTTTCTCCAACTTGATGATCTTATACAGCAGGTTGCATCTGAAGGTAATGGTTCAAGAAGAACAGCATACATAAAACTCGGATCAGGCAACCTTGTTTTTAATGGTTCTGAGAACAGAATAGAATGGACATTCGAAAGCGATGCAGAACTTGTGTCACCAAGATCTTACATCCATTTAGGCAACGTGATCTTCGGTTCGAATCTCGATACAAAGGCTTATGAGGATCAATACCAGGGCACGGATGTATATGTTCTTGAGAATGAGCATCTGAAGGTCTTTTTTAGAAAGATTGGCTCTGTAAGCTCACCACAAGAATATAACACAACAGATATTCTAATGGCCGTCTATATGAAGGATATAAAAGAATGGGTACCTTTGGAATCTCTTGAAATATCCCTTGGAAGTGAAGAATCTAAAACAGGCAGTGGATATACAATTCTAAGCAGTACAGGCAGCGATTTGCCATATGCGACTTTAACTGCATATATGAACTCTTCTCAAGGGGAGTATTACATAAATTTTACTCTTGAATCCGGTGCTGATTTTATTATTGTTGAGGGATATAGATGAAGGGCGTGTCACCTCTCATATCAATGATAATCCTTATAGGTATTGCTATAGCTATAGGAGCTATGCTCTCACCATGGATAACAAGACTTATTACATCAGGTATGAACGAGGCATCTAATCAAACTCATACGGAAATAAAATGTCAAAATCTTGCATACGATTTCGATAGCAGCTATGGTGTAAACGGTGCCGAATGGGACTTTTCAGGATCAAATGATTGGTTGAGAGTTAAGATAGTAAACACAGGGACAATAAATGTTTATGGTTTTTCTTTTGAAATACTTCTTGATTCAGGAACCCCTGTTATAAAGCACTTTGTTGCTACATCGTCAACACAAAGGACAGAGTCAAAGCCATTGAGACCGGGGCAAAGTTATATAATTGAAGCAAATATAACGGAAGATCTAACAGGAACAATTAAGGAAATAAAGATACTAAATGCGGTTTGCCCAGAAATATACGCAACTATAAGGTTTTAAGCATGAAAGAACAAAATCATAACATGATGAAACAAGATAAACACATCTTAAGATCTATAGATAAATTGAAAGAGAAAATAGAGTTCTTAGAGAAAGAAAACAAAAAAACCATCGAAGAGTTGGAGGCAAGGATGATATCCCTTGAGAATGAACTAAGATCTCTCAAAGATGTGGAAAATCAGATGAAAACATTGGATGTTAAAGGTCTAAGAAGAGATTTAGAAGCTCTTAAAGCAAGAACAGAATGGCTCGAAAATTTTGTGAATGGTTTTAGTATAGAACCTTTCATGGAAAAAATACATGAGATAGAAGCGACTATACAAAGGGTTAAAGCCCTGTCACCGATAGTTATAGAGTGATAGAATGAACTGGACTATAGTTGCATTCCTTATAGGACTCATAATAGGATATATAGCAGGACTCTATCTGCCTATCTGAAGTCTTGCCAGAAAAAACATTCTTTTTTCGTTTTTATCGTCTTCAGCACGTTCAAACATATCTCTTCAAACTCTTCTTGAGATATATGCTTACCACCAAGGCTTATTATGAAGCTGCTCACAGGTATGTTAAGTCCGTAGAGAGCATCTCTAACCTCTGGATATAATATTCCACCATAACCAGGTGAAAGATTCTGATCAACCACACCAACAGCCTTCACATGTGACAAAGCTTTTTTTAACTCATTTTTAGGAAACGGTCTGTAAACTCTTATTCTAACCAGACCTATTTTATACCCTTTTTTTCTTAAAGCAAGAACAGCAGCCTTCGCTATGGTTGTATTTGAACCTATTGTGATAAGTGCTGCTTGAGCATCTTTCATCATAAAGCTTTCTAAAAGACCATATCTTCTCTTGAAGATCTTCCACCACTCCTTATGGACATCATTTATAATTCTTAAAGCGTTTCTGTGAGCAAGATATATTTGTTGTCTAAAATAGGTATATTCTTTCATGACACCAACACCCAAAGCCATGGGTTTTTTCACATTCAAAACAACATCTGCTTTTCTCTTTGGAAGAAATCTATCTACAAGTTTTTGTGAAGGTATTTCAACAGGTTCTCTTGTATATGATTGTATAAATCCATCCATGTTTATGACTGCTGGAAGAAGGACACGATTATCTTCGCATACTTTGAAAGACTGAATAACCGTGTCAAGAACCTCTTGATTCGTTTCACAGAAGAATACAATCCATCCTGAATCCCTAAGGTCAAGAATATCATTATGATCAGGCCATAGAGTTATTGGTGCTGAAAGTCCGCGTGAAACGTTTATCATAACAACAGGAAGTCTCATTCCTGAAGCAACATACATCATTTCATGCATCAGCATTAGACCTTGCGAAGATGTTCCTGTAAAAACTCTTGCACCAGCGGCAGATGCAGCAATAGCAGCTGACATTACCGAATGTTCTGATTCTACAGGAACAAACTCACCCTTCCATGAACCTTCTGACTTCCATTTTGCAAAGGTTTCTATAAGCTCAGTTTGTGGTGTTACAGGGAAGTTGGGTACAACCTCCACTCTCGCAAGCCTACCACCCCAAGCAGCAGCAGAATTACCGTCAAGTAAAGTTTTGACCATATTAATAAGTTTAGTTTTTTAATTAATTATATGGGCTTTCTTGATTTTTTTAGAAAGAAGAGCAAAGATGTTAAACCTCAGAAAACGCTTCAGGTTCATGTTCTTGAACTCCCAGAATGGATTAAAAAAACCTTTAACGATCAGATAAAGGATATATTAAACACAGCAAGAAAGATGCAAAAAAGTATAGTAAAAGGCTTTTCCGATGTAAAGAGATCATGTGAATCTCTTGAAAAATCAGATCTAAGCGGAACAGATAGGATACACTCTGCTGCAAGAATGGTCAAGGAACAGTTTGTCAAAAAAACTATAAAACTTTCCGAAAGTTTTCAAGGACTACAATCAATAGACAATTATAAAAATCTCAAGGAATTTCACGATCAAGTTGTATCAGCTCTTGATGCTATGACCGATGTTACACAGAAGCAAGCGTTCCTTCTTTCAAATTATTTCAGAGATGAGATAAATCAAGTCACAGAGAAGATAAAATCGGTGAGAGAGATTGCTGATAGTCTTGGAAATTTCATAGAGTTTGATACAGGACCTCTCTATCTTCTAGATGTTGTTCGAGAAAAGATCAAAACCTATCAGAGACTAAAAAACGAACTAAAATTACTTGAAAAAGAAAAGAGTGATCTTGAAACAAAACTTTTTGAAATCAAAGAATCTCTTCAGCAACAGAAAGCATCACTTCAAAAGCTTTTAGAAAGTGATGAGTATGTTGAGTTTGAAAAAACCGAAAAGGAGATAGATAAATTAAATAAAACACTTTCAGAAATAAGAGAAAAACTTCTTCAAGAGGTAACATCAATAGAAAAACCATTCAGAAAACTGGAATATCTTGCAAACAAAGATTATATACTCACTAAAGATCAGGAATGGTTTTTAACAGAATTTCTCGAGAAACCATTTGAAACCATCATGCTTGATGGAAGCGAAGAGTTTCTCGAAGACATTCTAACAACTATAGACACACTTCTTAAGGAAAACAAGCTTGCTTTAAAGACGCAGGAATATAAAAGGCTCAAAGAACTTCTTAATAAACTCGAGTCTAAGATACCACAGCTCAAGGAGTTGTATAAGAGGACCGAGGCTGAACTAAAATCCCTTCAAGATGGAATGAAAGAGTACAGTCATATCTCGAAGGAAAAGAAACATCTTGAGGATTCGTTGAAAAAGGGAGAAAAGGATATAAAATCTATCGAAGAAGATCTGGAGAATGTCAAGAAAAAAACAGAGAGCATCAGAAACGAGATTAAAGGTATACTGAAAGGATTAGAAAGCGAAATCACCGAAGTAACAGGAATAAAGATAATTATAGAGGAGTGACTTTTTATGGGATTTGAAAAACACATTGATAAAAGGATTTTAAAGATAGCGAAAGATATTGTTGAGAAATGGAATGTATGTGATAACTGCTTAGGCAGACAATTCGCTCAGATCGGAAGAGGGTTTACAAATCAGGAAAGAGGAAGAGTCATAAGAAAAGTTCTTCTTTCAAAAAAACAAGCAAAACCATTTGATCCAAAGAAAGGATGTGAGGTTTGTTTGGGATTTTTCCAAAACATAGATAAATGGGTTGAAAAGGCTTTGAAAGCCTTAAGGGGTTTAGAATTCCAGTCCTTTCTTGTTGGAACTTTAATGAGTGATGAGTTTGCAAAGAGAGAGGAATCTCTCTGGGAAGATGTGGGTATAGAATATTGCGAATCAATTAAGGCTGAAATAAATAGAGAGGTAGGAAAGCTTATAGAAAAGAAAACGGGAAAAAAGGTCGACAAAGAGAACCCGGATGTTGTTATAACTTTAGATCTTCAAAACCAGAAGATAGATATTCGAATAACTTCTGTTTACTTTTATGGCGAGTATAAGAAGCTTATAAGGGGTATACCACAAACTAAATGGGATAAGTATCCTCTAACAATAGAGGATATAATAGCAAAACCTTTCATGGAGGCCCTTAAAGGAAAAGCTCATGCGATGCATGCTGCTGGAAGAGAGGATATAGATGCTAGATGTCTGGACTGGAGACCATTCGTTCTTGAGATTATAGAACCAAAAAAAAGAGACACAGATCTATCAAAGATCCAAAAGATTATAAACGAAACGGGAATGATTGAGGTTAGAAATTTAAGAAAGACCGACAGGCATGATGTCGTCAGAGTCAAATCCATGAGTCCTGATAAAACCTACAGGATTCTGGTCGAGTTTGAAAAACCACTAAAAGATCTTGAGAGGCTAAAATCGCTGATAGG
>Ga0164318_10007619_pt1 | contig 10485 bp, 7 predicted proteins | sample GuaBasSedimGuay9_FD_113734 | JGI IMG/M metagenome (GOLD analysis project Ga0164318, IMG submission 113734) | Subseafloor sediment microbial communities from Guaymas Basin, Gulf of California, Mexico - Guay9, Core 4571-4, 0-3 cm | ecosystem: Environmental > Aquatic > Marine > Hydrothermal vents >...
ATAAAGAGCTTTAATGACAAATAATTTTAATAATCCCTTGCAATCAATAAAGAAAAAAGAATTATTTTTTTTTCTTATAATTTTGATTCTTCTTTCTTATGGGACCTTCCTTAGAAATCAAGATTATACCAACCCTATAGAATTTTTTACAAAAACATCTTTACGCGCCCCAAAAAAAGCGAGACCACTCATTAACTTAGCAATAGAATGGGAAAGAAAAGGAGATTTTAAAAAAGCTGAAAAATATTATAAAAAAGCTTTAAAGATTGAACCATTAAATGTCTATGCTAATAATAATTTAGGGGCTCTGCTTTTAAAGGAAAAAAGGGTAAAAGAAGCCTTAAATTATTTAGGAAAAGTTATTATGGTTAACCCTCATTATTGTGATGGATGGTATAATTTAGCTGTTGCTGCTGAAATAGAAAAAGAGTATGAAAGAGCTCTTAATTTTTATAAAAAACTCCTAAAATTATGTCCTGATCATATACATTCTATGGTAAGAATAGGCGCTATTTATGCTAAAATGGGAAAAGAAAAAGAAGCAATATTATATTTTAATAAGTCTCTTTCAATCGATCCTGGCCTTTTTGAAGCTCACTTGGAATTAGGAAAGTTTCTTGGTAAAAATAAGAGATGGCAAGATGCTATTTACCATTTTGAGGAAGCAGCTAAAATCAATCCTCACCGTCCAGAAGTCTGGTATAACCTTGGCCTTGCATTTGCTTATAAGGGTGAATTCAAAAAAGCGATAAACTCATTTAAAATGGCACTAAAAATTAAAAATGATTATCCAGAAGCTCATGCAAATTTAGCCATTGCATATCTAAGAGCTAATAATAAAAAGAAAGCTATATATCATCTAAAAAGGTCTCTTGAGTTAGGGGGTGAAAATCTTGCCCATAAGCATGAACTTGAGATTCTTTTAAATCGTTTATCTGATAAAAAAAATTAATTTATAAACCCATAATTTCTGAAGGAAATTCAGAATAAATAAAATAGGGGTAATTCATGAATTACCCCTATCACCTTATTAAATCTACTGTCCACATAATGCACATCTAAAACCAACATCATCCCAACAAGCATCAGGATTACCAACATATCTATAAGATACCCTTAACTCATCAGAATCTGCCCAGTAACTTCCTCCTCTAAATGCCTTTCTTGTTCCGGTCTCAGGACCTTGTGGATTCTCATTGATACCTAATTTATAATACTCCCTGTCATACCAATCGTTTACCCACTCTGAAACATTACCTGCCATTTGGATAGCACCATATGGGCTTTGTCCATTTGCAAAATTATCAACCCTGACTGTTCCATAACCACAGGGAAAATATCTAACGATATCACAGGTAGGATCATCAAATCCCCATGGATATGTTCTTCCATCAGTACCTCTTGCTGCTTTCTCCCACTCTGCTTCTGTTGGCAATCTTTTACCTTTCCACTCACAATAAGCTTTTGCGCCATACCATGTAACCAAATTTACAGGATGATTCTCATATCCCCCAAACACCTTGTATTTCTGATCTTGTTCATCATAATAGATCCTTGAATGAACATGATTAAGGTTATACCAGAGGGCTCCGCCTTCTTCTTGATTTCCATTTGCATTTAAAAATTCAGCAAATTCTTTATTAGTTACTTCATACTTATCAATGTAAAAAGCATCAAGATAAACATGCCTGACTGGTTTTTCATCCGCTCTCCCAATGTCGGATCCCATTAAGAATTCCCCAGCAGGAACATAAACCATATTTTCTGTTTGTCCTGGAATAGTAGTTGTTGTTGATGATGGGCCAATTGAGGTTGTTGTTGGTCCTTCAACCGTTGTCGTTGTAGATGGAATACCTCCACTAACCGCATTTGCATATTTATAACAGCGATAGGTGTTGGTTATTCCAGTAGTTGCATCAATAATGTATAGAATCATGTTTTTAAAATCAAAATGAACAGTTAAATTTGAATCCTTAGGATTAATAGGATCACTGCTATTAAATAGATCTGATTCTACCTCTGAATCCCAGAATGCATACATTTTATCAGTATCAAAAGTATAGATAAGCAAAGTCCCTCCATTATCATAGCTCTGCACAAAAACATTAAGGTTATAAGAACCTCCGATATCCTTGTAAATTCCATCATAGGAAAGATCATCTGCAGAGACTACTATAAACCCTATCAAAGCTAAAACAGATAATAAAAAGAAAACCAAAAAAATCTTTTTCATTGGTAATCCCCTCACATATTTTTTGTCTCAATTACTAATAAAATTTTTATTTTCAATTACTTCCATTGAAACACTTTTTAAAATATTCTATAATATAAAAGATAACTTGTCAAGAAAAAATTTAAAATTTTTTCTAATATTTCAACTTGTTATGGCTAAAATATAATTCTCTTATTTAGATTTTATTTATAACAATCTATAAATAAAAGAATTTTAATGAATATAATAAAAATTTAAATTAAACATGCGTTTTTCAATGTTTAAATAACCTAAAATAAAAAATTATTAACATTATATTATATTTTTTTATCTATCTTCTGCTCTAAAATTTTAAGGAAAAAGTTTTTTCATTTTAGAATTGTCTGATAATAAAATATATGTTAATATCAAAAGCTAATTTTTTTGCAAGAGGGAAAAAGTATGGATAAGAAAATAATAAAGGAGATCGAATCTATCGTAGGAAAAGAAAATATATTTTATTCAAAGGAGGAATTAACTTGTTATTCTTATGATGCAAGGGTTGATGGTAATCTCCCTGATCTGGTTGTTTTTCCATCATCTGCCCAAGATGTATCAAAAATACTCATTTTAGCTAACAAATATCTCTTTCCTGTTATACCAAGAGGACAAGGTTCAGGTCTGACTGGAGGGGCTATACCAATAAAAGGTGGTGTTATCCTTTCTTTTACAAAGATGAACCATATCTTAGAGATTGATACAAAAAATCTTATTGCAATAGTTGAGCCAGGGGTAATTACCTATATCCTCCAACAAGAGGTAGCAAAAAAAGGGCTTTTTTACCCCCCTGATCCAGCATCATACAAATATTCCAGCATTGGAGGAAATATTGCTGAAAACGCAGGAGGGCCTGCATGCGTAAAATATGGAGTAACCCGAGATTACGTACTTGGTCTCGAGGTAGTTCTCCCTACTGGTGAGATCATTAAAACAGGCGCTAAGACCATGAAAGATGTAGTTGGATATGACCTTACAAGGCTTTTTGTTGGTTCTGAGGGAACATTAGGGGTAGTTACAAAGATCATTTTAAAACTTATACCTTTGCCAGAAGCAAAAGCTACTATATTAACCCTTTTTAAAGAGGTTGAAGAAGCAGCTGAAACGGTTTCTGCAATCGTTGCTGCTCGTATTATTCCTTCTACTTTAGAGTTTATGGACAAAGCATCGATAAAATGCAGCGAACAGGCTTCTCCAATGGGTTTTCCAAAAGATGCTGGCGGACTTCTTCTTATTGAAGTAGATGGAGATAAAGGATCTATCACTCATCAAGCTGAAAAGATAAAGAAGATTGCCTTTGAACACAAAGCAATAAAATGCGATGTAACACAAGATCCAAAAGAAGCCGAAAAGCTTTGGCATGCAAGAAGAACACTTTCTCAGGCAACTTATAATTTGAACCCTGTAAAGATTGCAGAAGACGTTGTTGTACCTCGATCAAACATACCAAAACTTATACATGCAATCGAAGACATGGAAAAAAAATTTGGAATACCAATATTGAGTTTTGGTCATGCTGGAGATGGAAATTTTCATGTAAGTATTATGATAAAGGATACCCCTGAAGATAAAAAGAAAGCAGAAGAAGCAGTTAAAGAGATATTTGCTGAAACAATTCGTCTTGAAGGAACAATTTCAGGAGAACATGGCATAGGAGTGGCTAAGTCAGCCTATATTGAAATGGAACTCTCTAAAGAAACAATAAATACGATGAAAAAGATTAAAAAAACTTTAGACCCTAATAATATATTAAATCCTGGCAAGATATTTCCTTCTCCTGATGAAAACGGCTCTTGAAATTACTTAACTTAAGCTGAAAAATAATATGTTAAAAAATCAAAAATATTAGTTTTTAAAAGTTTATACAAGTGTCAAATAATACAAAATTTAAATTATAAATTTTTTCTTTTGATAAGCTAATTTGATCAAAAAAATGGCTGGGGGACAAGGATTCGAACCTCGGTAAGCAGATCCAGAGTCTGCTGTCCTACCACTAGACGATCCCCCAGCTTTTATATATTTATTAAAACAAAAATTGATGAAAGTCAATACCTTTATTAACAGGACTTTCTCAAAACTCTCTTGCTTAAGTATGAAAATATAAATCTAATAAAAATATATTAAGAAGAAAGGATAAAATAAGGAGGAATTTAAAAGTGATTAAAGCGATTAGAGGTTTTAATGATATTTTACCAGATGAAATAAAATTTTGGGAATATATTATTGATACGTCTAAAAAGGTATTTAAATCATTTGGATATAAAGAGATCATAATACCAATTTTGGAAAAAACGGATCTGTTTTTAAGAAGCATTGGAGAGGCAACTGATATTGTTGAAAAGGAGATGTATACTTTTTCAGATAAAAAAGGGAATTCTATTACTTTACGTCCTGAAGCAACTGCAGGGATAATAAGAGCATATTTAGAGCACAATTTATATACAAAAGAAACCATTACAAAATTATATCTTATTGGACCTATGTTCAGGTATGAAAGACCTCAAAAAGGAAGATATAGACAATTCTACCAAATTGATGCTGAGGTTTTAGGTGAAGAACGACCATTAGTTGATGCAGAAATTTTAGTTATGGTAAGACAACTTTTAAACAATATAGGTATAGATGATGTTCAAATCGAGATAAACTCTCTCGGATGCAAAAAATGCAGAGGATTATATATCAAAAAGCTCATCTCTTTTCTTGAAGGAAGAAAAGATGAGCTTTGCTCTGATTGCAGGAGACGTCTTAATATCAATCCGCTTCGCATCCTTGACTGTAAAGTAGAAGGCTGTAGAAAAGTCATTCAAGAAGCACCTATTATTCTTGACTATCTCTGTAATGAATGTTCAAACCATTTCTCAGATTTAAAAACCTACCTTGGTCAACTTGAGCTCCCCTTTATTGTTAATCCTTTAATGGTAAGAGGCCTTGACTATTATACACGCACTACATTTGAAGTTACAACCAAAAAGCTGGGTTCACAAAATGCTGTTGTCGCAGGTGGAAGATATGATAACCTTATTAAAGAATTGGGAGGGCCTGATATCCCGGCTATTGGCTTTGCAATGGGAATTGAGAGATTGGTTTTGCTTTTAAAAGAAAAAGGATTTAAATCATATATAACCCCTCTTATTTTTGTAGCCTCTTTAGGCGAAGATGCGAAAAAAGAAGCGATTAATTTGGTTAAAAACCTAAGGGAGGCATCTTTTTCTGTTGAGATGGATTATTCATTAAAGAGTTTAAAAGCACAGTTAAAAAGAGCAGATAAGTTGAATGCAAAATATGTTCTAATCATAGGAGAAGATGAATTAGCTAATGAAGAAATAATCATTAGAGATATGGAAAAAGCAAACCAAGAAAAGATAAAAAAGGATTATATTTTAAATTATCTTAAAGAGAAAAATCTTTAGTTATTTCCTTAAAGGGCGAAGTTTCCACGCACAATATAGATCAGGGCTAAAAAACATAAGCCCCTACTATCATTCAGAATATGGTTTGCTACTCGATTTGTTTAATTTTATTAACCATTCTTGACAAAGATAATTAATCAATTTATTAAAATAAGAAGAATTAAATAAAAGAGGTAAAAAAATATGGCTTTAATTGTTCCATTTAGGGGGCTGCTTTTTGATCCAGAAAAGGTTTCAGATCTCTCTAAGGTAGTTTCTCCTCCTTATGATGTGATCTCTCCAAAGGCTAAAAACTCCCTTTTAAAACGTCATCCATTAAATGTGGTCAGGATCATCTTGCCCCCAGAGGAAGAAGGAGAAAAAAGATATGATTTGTCTGCATCTCTTCTTAAAAAATGGGAAAAGGATGGTATATTAAAGATAGATAAAGAACCAGCGTTTTATTATTACAGACAAATATTTTCTATAGATAGCAAGGGGCCAATTACTCGAGATGGTTTTATCGCTCTTGTCAGGATAGAGAGTCTTGACTCTGGGATAATATTCCCTCACGAGAAAACCACTTCTAAACCAGTAGAGGATAGACTCAATTTACTTAGGGCATGTAAAACAAATCTTAGTCAGATATTTACTCTCTATTCAGATCCTGAAAATTTTGTTGATGAAACATTTTCTCCCTATCTTGGATTTCCTTTTTTTAATATAGTAGATGACTTAGGGGATCAACATATCTTCTGGCGTGTAACAAATAAAAAGGTTATATCAACCATCTCTAAATGGATGATTGATAAGCCTATCTTCATTGCAGATGGGCATCATAGATATACAACTGCAATGGCCTATAGGGAAGAAATGAAAGCTAAAGATCCTAATTTTACAGGGAAAGAGCCTTATAATTTTGTAATGACATATTTTACCAATATGGATAATCCAGGTCTTACAATATTACCAACTCACAGACTTCTTCTTAATCTTGGTGAGATCAACCAAAGCGAATTAATGGAAAAATTTGAAAGATATTTTAATGTAACACTTTTTCCTTTTAATAATAAAAACAGGGAAGATATAAAAAGAAAATTCCTTTTAGCCCTTAAAGAAAGAGGAAGGATATCAAAATCTTTTGGCCTTTTTATCCATGGGATGAAAAGCTTCGTCATATTATCTTTAAAAAATGAAACTGATTTAGAAGATATTATTGGGGATGTTTCAGAAGTGATTAGAAACCTGGATGTAACCATCCTTAATCATATAGTGCTTGAAAAAATCTTTAACATATCAAAAGAAGAGAGGGAAAGAGGTATAAAGCTTAATCTCATAAAAAACAGTGAAAAGGCATTAGATATTGTCTATGAGGGTAGATGTCAAGTTGCTCTGCTGTTAAACCCTACAAGAATAGATGAGGTAAGAAAGGTTGCATCCATAGGAGAGGTTATGCCTGCTAAATCTACCTTCTTTTATCCAAAACTCCTTACAGGTCTTGTCTTTTATAAGATGGTTCCTGGTGAGGTTTTCAATTATGAACCAACTCCATGATGATGAGAGAATTAATCATCCATATAATGGGTGTTTAACAGTAATCCAGAAAAAAGAGGGATACCGTTATTCAATTGACGCTTTTTTACTTGCTTCATTTGTCAAGATTAGAAAAAATGAAAGGATTATTGAATTAGGTACAGGTTGCGGGATCATCTCTTTGCTCTTGGCTCTAAAAGAAAAAAGAGCTCGTATTGTTGCTGTTGAGATTCAAAAAAATCTATTTGAACTTGCTAAAAAAAATGTTCAAATCAATAAATTAGATAATATTATTGATCTTCTTAATATAGATTTAAGAGATCTTCCTACTATATTTCCTCCTGACTCATTCGATCTGGTGATCAGCAATCCTCCATATAGAAAATTGAACTCAGGCAGAATCAACCCAGACCCAGAAAAGGCGATTGCCAGACATGAACTTTTTGTTTCAGTGTCTGATATTACGAAAATAGCAAAATATCTTCTAAAAAAACGTGGGAAAGTTTTCTTTATCTTTCCTGCTATTAGATTCTCTGCGATTTCAAAAGCAATGGTAGAAAATTCTATTATCCCCAGCCGCTTAAGGAGTGTTCATTCCTATAAAGATGAAAACGCAACCTTAATCCTTATTGAAGGAAGAAAGGAAGGTGGTGAGGGAATGGTGATTCAACCTCCTTTGATAATCTATAACAAAAAAAGAGAATATTCATCTGAAATGAAAAAGATATACTCTTTTTATAATATAAAAGAAAAAGAAATATAATTTTTTATTTTTGGTATTATGGAATAATTATTCTTTCAATTCCCAATCCTTTATTGATCTCAAGCCTAAAACAGAAGGTTCGAAAGTTCCTTTTGTAATAAATTTATCCTTATAAGCAAAAAAACGTGGCCTTAAAAAAAGAAAAAGCATAGGTAATTCATCTGCTAAAATTTTATCTATCTTTTGATAAATAACAAAACTTTTTTCCCTTTCTTCTGTTTTTAATGCTTCTTTTATCATCTTTTCTAACTTTTTATTTTTATAACCAATAGGGAAAATCCCATCAGAAAAAGCCGCCCATTTTTCTATATTTTCAGGTATTAATCCTAAATTAACAGGAACAAGCCTTGCACAAGATGATTCTGATACATCTTTTTTTGAAAATAATTCAGTTGTTTTTCTTATAACTAATTTTGTCCTTATCCCTACAAGAAAAAGATCTTGTTGTATCATCCTTGCTATGATCTCAATATCCTCTGCACCTTTATAAAAAAGAAGGGTAAGGTAAAAAGGATTTCCATTCTTTTTTAACTCCCCTGTCTTTTTTGAGAATCTCCACCCTTCTTCCTTGAAAAGGGATAGAGCTTTTTGAGGTGAATAAGGATATGGGGAAACAGACTTATTAAAAGCTTTCCATTGTGGCAAAAAAAGACCATGAGATACATACCATTTATCACCGCAAATCTTTTCAGCTAATCTTTCCCTATTAATGGCATACATAAGAGCTTTTCTGATCTTTTTTGATTTAAAGAGCGGGATATGATGATTAAGGATGATCAAATATTCTTCCTTTGGAGAAGAAATCCCTGTTTTTATCCCCTTTTCTTTTTTTAAGAAAAAATAATGATAAAGATCAATATTAAAAGCAAAATCTGTTTCAGAACGCAAAAGTCTTGCCCAGTTCAAGGTTTCATCCTCGGCAAAATAGAAGCGAATATATTTTATTTTTGCTTCTCTTCCAAAATATCTTTTAAATCTTTCAAGAACTATATCCCCTCTATTTTTAAAAGATTTTACAAAATAAGGTCCTGTTCCATAGTCTTTTTTCCCATCAGCAGATGTTAATAATATAGGAAAGAGAAGCAACCTAAATAGATCAAATCGACTAAATTCAGTAAAGTAAACCTTTAAAGTATAACGAGAGATAGCCTTAATATCTCTTATTCTTTCTATTTTAACCTTTTTTACCCATTTTTTTAATATATTTACAACAACCTTACTAGTAAGTTCATCTCCATTATGGAATAATATACCCTGTTTGAGATAGATAGTTGTTTCTCCCTTTCCTATAGATAAAGACCAATCTTTTGCTAAAAAAGGTACAACTTCCCCTTTCTCCGTTATCTTGCCAAGTGAATCAAATATAAATGTACTAATTTCAGATGGATAAAAAGGGTAGGTTTTAATGGGATTTAAGGAAGGAACAGCATAGTTATAACAAATAGAAATAGAGTACTCTTTTGTATATGCATCATAACAAAATAAAAAGAGAAGAAGATATAGAAAAACTATTATTAATAAATTATTTTTCTTCCTTGGTAAATATATAATATACACCTCTTCCAATTTGATCTGGTTTAGGTTTTATAATAAGCCCTACTTTTAATAGATTATTCAATATATTCTTAGCGGTAGCAGGACTGCAGCTAAAATACTTTTGTACTATTGAGTTTGTAATAGGAAGATCCTTCCTCCTTTCCAACATATTAGCTAATGTTTCAGATTTTTTAATTAAAAACCTATTTAATTTTTTTCTTTCTTCTGGTAAAAGTGTTGACCATTTCCCTTCCCCTCTCTCTATTGCAAAAGCTAAATCCTTTATCCTTGTTCTAAGTTTATAGCTTTTATCATAAAATTCAAGCAAAAATCCTTTATCATTTATCTCTATATCCTTGGGTAAAATATATTCCTCTTTTGATAAAACAACCCCTCTATGGATAATATTCTCTAATTCTCTTACATTACCAGGAAAAGAATATCTATCAAAGATCTCTAACACCTCTTTAGAGAAGCCTTTTATGTTTTTATTATATATCCTATTATATTTTTTTAAAAAGAACTCTGCAAGCAAGGGAATATCCTCTTTCCTCTCTCTTAAAGGTGGAAGATGAATTTCTATTACATGGAGACGAAAATATAGATCCTCTCTAAATTTTCCAAGATTAACCAAACTTTCTATACTACGATTAGATGCAGCAATAATTCTGACATCTACAGATAACTCCTTTTCACCACCTAAACGGAAAAATCTTTTTTCCTGCAAGACCCTTAACAATTTGGCTTGAAATGAAAGCGTTGCATCTGTAATTTCATCAAGAAATATTGTTCCACCGTTAGCGAGTTCAAAGCGTCCCTTTTTAATCCCTTTCTTAGCCTCTGTAAAAGCCCCTGGCTCTGTGCCGAAGAGCTCACTCTCTAACAAGGTTTCAGGTAAGGCACCACAGTTCACTGCTAAAAAAGGGGCTCTATATCTATGGCTAAGACGATGTATCAACCTGGCAATAAGTTCCTTCCCTGTTCCACTTTCCCCTGTAATCATAACAGGTGCATCA
>Ga0164318_10007620_pt1 | contig 10484 bp, 11 predicted proteins | sample GuaBasSedimGuay9_FD_113734 | JGI IMG/M metagenome (GOLD analysis project Ga0164318, IMG submission 113734) | Subseafloor sediment microbial communities from Guaymas Basin, Gulf of California, Mexico - Guay9, Core 4571-4, 0-3 cm | ecosystem: Environmental > Aquatic > Marine > Hydrothermal vents...
AATAGCCGATTCGCCATCCAGTTGCAAGGGGTTGATGGTATCGGGTTCTGAAGTATGACAGTCGGAGCAGGCAACATCCTGCTGTTGTTCCTGATGTTGGTATCGTTTTCCGTCACCCATCAATTCGTAGGATGTGTGACAATCGATGCAGTCCATGCCCGCGGCATGATGGACATCATCCTGAACCTGCCTAAAAACACGACTTCCCTCCACCAGCCTGTAACCGGGTATACCAACCACATCAGCAGGTTTAAAAGTAGTTTCGTGCCACCCCTCGTAATTGGCAGATATTCTGCCCGAGCGGCTATGGCAGCCAAAACAGTGGTTGTTGGTAACTGTTAAATCAACCGAAGCGTGATGCAACAACCAGGCTGAGTCGTCTGGCATGTTAAGATGGGCAGCATGAGCCTTTTCAGCCCTTTCATCATAATTTAAATGGCAGGCCAAACAACCGCCTCCCCTGCTCTCTTCGGTAACAGGGCCTGAAGCCAGCTTTTCATTTCCCAGATGGCATCGCACACATAAGTTTTTAAGATGCTCATCGGCGGCAGTATGGTGAAGGGTGGCAAGGTCACCATCCCCGTCGGGAACAAGTTGCTCATTAAACACATATCGGTCAACGTTTATCATCCCCGTAAGGGTTGCCATAAGCCCTTTATCAATTCGATTTACTATTTCAGGATGACAGTTGGCAGTACCACACGAACGGCCGGCATTAGACAAGTTACCCGGAATCAGTATCATTCCTTCGTGAGCCTCCTTTTTGTTCATTGAAAAAGGATTGCCTCCATGACAGGAAAAGCAACCGATAACCGCCGGGTTGTGCGAAGCGGAAAACCCGTCCACGTTGTTGTGGCACATCAAACAGCTCTCCTGACGTCCGTCGATCGTAGGTGAAGTGGCTATTACACCGGCAAACTTATCCGATGAAAAGTCCGGTTTACTAAAATGATAAGCATCGAAAACCTGATAGCCGTAGCCTTGTTGCCACGGAAAAATCCTGCTCCAGTTTTCACCCCTGAAAAACACACCATCGAGGGTTAACAGAGCGTAAGCAAGTGTCAAAACCAAAAGCAACCTGCGTGACGGGAAGTAAATACTGTACCGTTTGGATCCTGTCATATAAACCACCATCATGACAAAGGCCAACATCATCAAGAGCCACCGCGGATGGCTAAACCAATGCAACAGATTCTGTAAACCCAGAAAATACCAGGGGCCTTTTACCGTGGGATGGATATTATCATGCAACGGAGCATTGATAAAAAACGAGATAAAAAACACAAAAACAACCGCAAACAGAGATGTCTTTATTTCTGGCCACAGTTTCCTGCTATGTTCAAAAATGAATATCAATGAAATGATGGTCAAGGTTGCCGCATGATTGAGGTAGATAATTTGATAGCTGCCCGGTTTACCAAAAATCGAATAAGCCAACAGGTTTCCAATAAACGGGATTTCCCCGGTAAGTTTCACCACAATCTGCCTTGCCTGTAAGGTGTCGGCATCACCACGCAACAAGAACCCGGTAAACATCACCAAAAAAACTATCACCAAGCCCAAAGAAAGCCTAAACCAAACAGCATGATTAAGCCGAACCGGTTTCTTCACTTTAAAATGCTCGTACAGGTGTAACAGCAACAGCACCAGAAACAGTTGTGCGCTCCAGAAATGAACGTTTCTTATCCACGAAGCATAAGGATTTACCAATAATATTTGTGAGATGGCTTTATAAGGCTGGTTCACATCGAAAGGAATCATCAATACAATACCCGAAAAAACAGCCATTAAAAACATGGCCAGACTCCATTGCCCAAAAGTTGTTTCGTTTAAATATTGTTTTAAATGTTTCAATGTTTACGTATTGCCTCTTTTTAGCAAAAATATAGATTTAAGTGAAACCACCGAATCAAAGAACATCATTGTAAAAAGCCACAAACCAAGTTGTAACAAAATTCCTACCATCACCTTTTATGAATCACCGGGTCTCTTCCCAAAAACTCGGTCACTACTTTCAATGTCTTTTGTTCAGCTTCTTCCAGATTGTCATTTATAATGACCACATCGAAATTCTTGGCGTACTGAAGCTCATAATCGGCCTTTTTTACTCTTTTGCGAATACTTTCATCGCTGTCGGTATTTCGGGAGCGCAATCGTTTTTCCAGCTCTTCGATGGAGGGTGGTTGTACAAAAATAGCCAGGGCATCGTTGCCATAAAGTCGTTTGATGTTCATTCCGCCTTTAACATCCACATCAAAAACAACATGCCTGCCTTCGTTTCGCAAACGCTCTACTTCGGAGATAAGGGTGCCGTAAAACTGATTTTCGTAAACTTCTTCCCACTCTACGAATGCATTTTGCCGGATTCTCTGTTTAAAATCTTTTACACTTAAAAAATGATAATCTTTACCATCCGTTTCACCTTGCCTTATTTTCCGGCTGGTGGCTGAAACGGAAAAGGCCAGTTCAGGAATCTGTTTCATCAGCCAGTGAACAATAGTGGTTTTGCCTGAGCCGGAAGGGGCAGAAAAAATGATTAGCTTTCCTTTTTGTACTTTGGTCATTGGGGTAACTATAGAATATTAAACAACTGCTCTTTAATTTTTTCCAGTTCATCTTTCATCAACACTACTATTTTTTGAATTTCGGCATGGTTGGCCTTTGAGCCCAGCGTGTTGATTTCGCGGCCTATTTCCTGTGTAACAAACCCAAGTTTCTTTCCGGGAGATTGCGGGCTGTCGATGGTTTCGATAAAATAGTCAAGGTGTTTTTTCAGGCGTACTTTTTCTTCAGTGATATCAAACTTTTCGAGATAGTAAATCATCTCTTGTTCCAGCCGGTTTTGGTCTATTTCAGCATCGCTGCCCCACTCTTCAAGTCGTTTGCGAATGCGCTCTTTTACAATAGCAGGGCGTTCCGGTTCAAAAGGAGCTACTTTTTGCAACAGCTCTCCAATGATGTTGATACGGTTGATAAGGTCTGTTTCTAAAATGGCACCCTCTTCCATTCTGAACTGATCTACCTTGTTGATGGCACGGTTAATCCCCTCATTAATCAGGTTCCACTCCTCGGGATTGGTTTCGTTTTGATTTTGTACCATCACATCAGGCATCTTTACAATCACCGGGAGGAATCCCGTGTAGTCAGTTTGGTTAACAGATTGAGCCAACAGCACCATTTCGTCGTAATAGTGTTTTGCCAGCTCTTTATTAATTATCGGAGCCGACAGGCTTCCGGTGCTTTCGGATTGTATGCTAAAATCGATTTTGCCTCTTTGTAAACGTTTGCTAAGAAGCGACCTGAGCCCTGCCTCTTTTTCACGCAACTCCAAAGGTGTCCGCAAGTTTAAGTCTAACTGCTTGCTGTTGAGCGTTCGTATTTCAACGGTTACTTTTTGAGAAGGGGTTTCAATAACCTCTTTTCCAAATCCTGTCATCGATTTTAACATGCTTTCAAATTCAAATGGTAAATAAAAGGTTAAAAGTAAATTAATTCCTAAAAAGAGCGCAGGTTTATGGTTGTTTTTTCTAAACACAAAATAAGTAATTCGAGTGCGTGGAGTTTGGAGTGGCTAAAGTTGGGAGTGCCTAAAGTATTTTGGGTACTTTTGATTGATAACGCTGAACGCCCAACGTCGAACTCCCAACGCTGAACGGCTTTAATAAATATATACCTCAGGTTTTCGACCGTTACTTATTGTTCCCCGAAACATCCCGGTGGTATTAAAAACCATGGAGATGTTCCCTTTATGGTCAACGGCAATAACCCCACCGTCGCCGCCGGCATCTTTAAGTTTTTTCATGATAACCTGATGGGTCGCTTCTTGCAGCGATAGATTTTTGTATTTCATCAAGGCAGAAATATCGTAAGCTACGGCGTATCGAATAAAATACTCGCCGTGGCCTGTACACGATACCGCACAGGTGTTGTTGTCGGCGTAAGTGCCTGCACCAATAATGGGAGAATCGCCAATGCGGCCATGCATTTTCATGGTCATGCCGCCCGTGGAAGTTCCTGCAGCCAGATTACCATGTTCATCTAATGCAACACAGCCTACTGTGCCATGCTTGTCGCCTTGCTCCATCTTTTTCTTAACACGTTGATAACTATCCCATCTGCTTTGGGTGAAAAAGTAGGAGGGGTCAACAATATCAAGCTCTTTTTCTTTGGCAAAGGCATCGGCACCATTTCCCGATAGCAGCACATGGGGCGATTGCTCCATGACAGCCCTGGCACCAAGAATGGGATTTTTTATGGTTTGAACTCCCGCTACAGCACCGGCTTTCAGGTTTTTGCCATCCATAATGGAGGCATCCATTTCGTTGGTGCCTTCGGCAGTAAATACCGCGCCTTTCCCGGCGTTGAACAGGGGGCTGTTTTCCATTACCATGATGGCAGCAGTAACAGCATCCAGTGCATCACCATTATTTTTTAGAACCTCTTCGCCGGCCAGCAAAGCCTCTTTAAGTTTGGCTTTGTACTTTTCCTGCATTTCAGGCGATACATTTTGAGGGGTTATATTTCCGGCGCCGCCATGAATGGCCATAGCGTATTTATGTTGCGAAAAGGAGGCCGTGGTAATGAACATAATCATCACCCAAAACAACAGTTTTATAAATTTCATAATTGATTAATTTTAGACTTGTAAGATACTATTTTATAAGCAGCCCCGCGATATCTTTAAAACTATAGAGGCCAAACATTTCGCCGGCGGTAATAAAAACAACCACAACAATGACCCATTTTACAAATACCACTCCACGTTTAACAGCCATCCGCGAAGCAACAAGCGCTCCAATAACATTGCCGATGGCGAGTACCAGCCCGTAAAGCCAGTTTATTTGTCCGTAATATAAAAACACGAGCAGGGTAAACGGGGCATAAGCAAGCACGATAAACACCTTAACGGCGTTGGCTTTTACCAGATCGAAACCTGTACCCAGCACGATGCTTGCCAGCAGAAAATAGCCAACTCCCATGTGGATAAACCCTCCGTAAATACCAATAAGGAAAAACACGATGTAAACTTTCCAGTTGAGTGGCTTTTCTATAATATCGGCTCTGCCGTAAATGTATTTTTGTGGTTTATATAAAATAAAAACCAGCATAATGAGCATGATAATTCCGATGGCTTTTTCAAAAATGTCTTCCCGTATATCGACTGCCAGCCACGCACCCAATAAGGCACCCAAAATGGCAGGTATCGAAAGGTAAACGGCTTTGCGAAGGGGTAATATTTTTTGTTGTCGAAAGCTGGTAGTTGCTGTAAGGGTTTGGATGGTGATGGCTATCCGGTTGGTTCCATTGGCAATTCCGGGAGGTAATCCCAGCATCATTAAAACGCTGAGCGAAATGATGCTCCCGCCACCTGCTAAGGTATTGATAAATCCCACCAGCAGCCCGGCAGCGATTAAAGTTACAACTTCTGCCCACGCCATACTGTTAGTTTACTATTTGGTCAATCAGATTGTCTTCAACTGCTAACACATAGCAATACGCCGGATCTTTAAAAAAAACAAAAGCGAGAATAGTATTTAACAGAATATCCAATTCGTTAGCGTGCATGCTTGATTCTTTAGCTATCTTATGTAAATCGGAAGAGGTTTTTACTAGAAGGGAGTTAATGATGTTTTTATCTTTCAGATATTTTTTTAGTTGAAAATCTTTTTCAGTATCGCGTTGTTTGAGTTTGTTAATATCTTCAAGGATGGATAATTTTAACGGGTCAAAGTCATTAAAAGATTTTATCTTTTTTATTTTATCACTTAAATCATTAAACAAGTTATTCATGAATTTTCTATTTTATCTCGTTTATCGAAACTAATTGTACAGGTTTGGTTATAAAACTTTCCTGTAGTTTTAGCAGAAAAAGATAGTGTTTTATGGTTTGGACGTTAATGTCAACAAATTTATAAAAATTTAGTTGCCATTAGCCATTTAATGCCGAATCTATTTCTCGCTCCTTAAGTCCGTCCCAACCCTGGGCTTTTAAGTCGATGGCCTGATTATCGACTGTAATTAACCGTTTTCCGTTTTCAGGTTCTGTCATGTAACCAATTACTGAAACATCTTTTATTTTCACAATTTTCTCGTAATCGGTTTGTTTAATGGTAAAAAGCAGTTCGTAATCTTCGCCACCGTTAAGGGCTGCCACGGTTGGGACAATGTTGAATTCACGTGCTACGTCGTATGTTTGCTGGTCGATGGTAAGTTTTTCTTCATAAATCATGCAGCCTGTGTTCGAGTTTTTACAAAGGTGGAGTATTTCGGATGCCAGGCCATCAGAAATATCAATCATTGAAGTTGGCAGAATTTTTTGTTCACGCAGTTGGTCAACAATATCAATACGAGCTTCGGGTTTAAGTTGTCGTTGAATGATATAATCGTTACCACTCAGTTCGGGCTGCATGTTCGGGTTCGCTTTAAAAACCCGTTTTTCTCTTTCAAGCACCAGTAAACCAATGTAGGCAGCACCTATGTCGCCACTAGCACAAATCAAATCGCCTTGTGCAGCACCTGACCGGTAAGTGATTTGAGGTTTTTCCACTTCACCGATTACGGTTACCGAGATAAACAAGCCCGCTTTTGAGGAGCTGGTGTCGCCCCCCACAAAGTCCACCTGATAAAGTTTGCAGGCCATTTTAATGCCTTTATAAAGTTCTTCAAGTGCCTCCACGGTATATTTAGCCGATATTCCCAGTCCCACCACAATTTGTTTGGGTTTGCCATTCATGGCAGCCATATCCGAAAAATTAACAACGGCTGCTTTGTATCCTAGATGTTTTAGCGGTGTATAGGTTAAATCAAAATGAACTCCTTCGATAAGGAGGTCGGTAGAAACCAGGGTGTGGAAGCCGGCTCTGCCTTTAATAACAGCAGCATCATCGCCTACCCCTTTAATGGTTGTTTTTTGGTTAATTTCAAAATCGTTAGTAAGAATATCAATCAGGCCAAATTCTCCCAACTCGGCCACTGTAGTCAGTTTTTCACTATTCATTATTTTTTATTTTTCGGTAATACAAACTGTTTTATCATCTCTTACAAAGGTAGCTATTCTTGTTGAATTGGCTAAAACTAAAAAACCCCTGCCTTTTGTAAGACAAGGGTAATAGTACCTTTTTATGCAGAACCGGGATAATCCGGGAAAATATTGCTACGCTTTAGCTTCTTCAACAACCAGTTTTCCTTTGTAATAAAGGTCGCCATCAACGTAGTAAGCACGGTGATAAATATGAACAACACCAGTTGTAGGGCAAGTGGCCAGCTGAGGAGCTGTTGCTTTATAATGGGTTCTTCTTTTATCTCTTCTGGTCTTCGAAATTTTTCTTTTAGGATGTGCCATTTCTTTATATTTTAACTGTTACTAATCAAGTTTGATATCTTTTAATGCAGCCCATCTCGGGTCTGACTCTTTTTTACTGTAATCATCAATTTGCTTAAGCATTTCAACATTGCATGTGCTGTTTCCTTCTTCATCATCAGGATGTACATGTTTTAGCGGAAGCAATAAAACAATGTATTCGTAGAAATAGTGCGTTAAATCGAAGGCTGTCTGTTCAAACGGAATGATAATAATTTCGTCGGAAACCTCCTCAGATTTCTCACCAAATTTTACAATGAGTTTAAAACTCCCTTCCAATGGTTGAACATACTGTTCTAAACAGCGGTCGCAAACCAAATCGACATAACCCTTAAGCGTAAAATTCAATATTAACATGGTTGATTCTTTAATAAGCTCAACCTCTGCCATAATCTTACCTTTGGCTATTTCGGAATACGAAAGATTTTTAAAGAACGAATCTCCTATTTCAAAATTAAACAGATGAGTTCCCAAACCAAGTCCCTTAAATGGGATTTCAAAATCACTATCGCTTCTCTTTTTCATCCAGTTCTCTTCTAAAATCGGGCGGCAAAATTAGTTACAATTCTTTTTATAAACAAATTTATGTTAAACCTTTTCCTTAAATCCGCCAGTAAGTTATTAATAAACCTTAAATCTGCCAGTAAAGTAAGGTGCATCTGTTAATTTGGCAGCATTTCATACAAACCGGAAATTTGAATTTTCTTTACGCATAATTACCGGTTGTTGTTGTGACATCTGAATCAGACAATAGAACTAACTGTTTTGGTGAAAGATAGCTGTTATTGTTTTTAAGCCTTATAAATTATTGTTAATACATCCTATTAGCTATTATTTGTGGTCAGAATATATAATTTTGCACCATTAAATTTAACGCTATGATGTGGTTTAACAAATTGGTAGCTGCCATGCTACCGCTTATGCCAAAGAATTTGGTTTGGATTTTTTCAAAGAGATACATTGCAGGCACCAAATTAAGCCAGGCTGTTTCAATTTCACAAAAGTTGAACAGCGATGGGTATATGGTAACCATTGATTTGTTGGGCGAATTTATTGAGGATTTATCGGAAGCAACAAAAAATAAAGATGAGTACCTCAGTATTATTGATACCATTCAGAAAAATGGGGTTGAGGGTAACTACTCGTTAAAACCTACCATGTTTGGCCTTTTACTTGACAAGGAAGTGGCTTATGAAAACATCCGTGAAATTGTAAAAAAAGCGGTTGGGTACAACAATTTTGTCCGTATCGACATGGAAGACTCTTCGTGTGTTGACATGGAGATAGAGATTTTTAGAAAACTGAAAAAAGAGTTTCCCAATCATGTTGGATTGGTTATGCAAGCCTACATGCGCCGTAGTATGAGCGATTTTAAAGCCATGATGGATATGCATTCGGAAAAAGCACCTTTAAATTTTCGTTTGTGTAAAGGTATCTACGTTGAACCCGCTTCCATTGCTTATAAAGATTATGAAGAGATTAACGAGCATTACCTTGAAGATTTGGAATTTTTGCTTAAAAATGGCATCTACGTTGGTATTGCCACCCACGATACCCCTTTAATAGAAGGTGCTTATAAGCTGCTCGAAAAATATAAAGTCCCCAAAGACAAATACGAGTTTCAGATGTTGTATGGTGTAACACCGGCATTGAGAAAATCGATTATTGAGAAGGGGCATCGCCTTAGAGTTTATGTGCCTTTTGGAAAAGATTGGTTTGCCTATTCCACCCGCCGGCTAAAGGAAAACCCTAAAATGGCTGCTGAAATTATGAAGGCATTATTTGTTAGAGGATAGCCGTTTAAAAGTACCGGTAAAAAAATCTTTAGTCTATTGTTAAAATTATGCTTCTTGTAATTGCTTGAATAACAAATTTTTTTTATCTATCTTTGCACTCCGAAAAATACTAAAAGCATCGATATGATTAAAAAGAGGGTACTATTTGTAGCTCAGGAAATTATGCCATACCTTCCTGAGACCAATATGAGTAATATTTGTCGTTTTCTTCCGCAGAAAACCCAAGAATTAGGAAAAGAGATAAGAACTTTCATGCCGCGCTACGGTTTAGTTAACGAGCGTCGAAACCAGCTTCATGAAGTAATTCGTCTTTCGGGTATGAACCTTATTATCGATGAAATCGACCATCCGTTAATTATTAAAGTAGCCTCCATTCAGCAAGCCAGGATGCAGGTCTATTTTATTGATAATGAAGATTATTTCCATCGCAAGTTTCTTTTCAGAGATGATAACGATAAGTATTTTGAAGATAATGATGAGCGAACTGTTTTCTTTGCCAGAGGGGTTATGGAAACAGTTAAAAAACTGGGTTGGACACCCGATGTAATTCATCTTCATGGATGGTTTAGTACACTGGTTCCGTTTTACGTAAAAACCCTTTATAAAGACAACCCCATATTTACAAATGCCAAAATTATCCTTTCGCTTTACGACGATGCCTTTACTGATAAATTCAGTAAAAATTTCGCTAAAAAAATAATGGTTAAAGGAATGGATGAAAAACTTTTTCAACATTATAATAATGCCGATTATTACACGTTGATGAAAGGTGCTATCGAGTTAGCGGATGCTTTTATTATGGGAAGCGAAGAAATTAATCCTAAAATATTAGAAGCTGTCAAAGCTACCGGCAAACCGATTCTCGATTATCAGAAAGACGAAGATTATCACGTGAAGTACAATGAATTTTATGATCAAATCATCGGAGAGTAGAAAAAAAATAGCTGTTGCCATAGTACGCAAAAGCCTGTTTTTATTACCCGTATTTTTCCTGCTATTATTATTTTCTTGTAGAAAAAGCCCACACACCATAGGTGCTTCCATACTACCTGAAAATGCCCAACTTAAAATTGTGTACGGTTTTTGGGACGGACTTTACGGCCATTCTATTATAGAAGACTCGATTAGAACTGATGAGCTTTCGCGAAATATGCTTGGCAGCATGAACGACTCTGTTTTTGGTGTTACAACGGCAAATATCGCTGCCCAGTTTACCCTCACCTCTAATGGAATCGATTTTGGTGAGAACCCTCAACTAGATTCAATGGTCTTGTATTTACGTTATAACGGTGAAATTTATGGCGACAGCTCTACCGTGCAGCACCTCC
>Ga0164318_10007621_pt1 | contig 10484 bp, 6 predicted proteins | sample GuaBasSedimGuay9_FD_113734 | JGI IMG/M metagenome (GOLD analysis project Ga0164318, IMG submission 113734) | Subseafloor sediment microbial communities from Guaymas Basin, Gulf of California, Mexico - Guay9, Core 4571-4, 0-3 cm | ecosystem: Environmental > Aquatic > Marine > Hydrothermal vents >...
CCATACTCTACACAATAGATCCAGGAGGAGGATAACATGTTTCCTCAAGTCAATACTTTATTCTTTATTCTCCTTAATTAATTTAGAATAGACTTATATTCTCTATTTTTTAGTGAAAATCACCTATTTTTTATCTCCAACAGATAAGAAAGCCTGTTTTTCTCCATATCACAACCTATTTATACACTGTTTCTATCCTGAAATTCTCTTATCTTAGGGTACCTTCGGAACTACTGGACATCATAGAAAACTTTATATAGAAGTGTTAATATACCGTTCCCAGTTTTTACTTTAAAAAACTGGAGGAGGTATAAAAAAATATGATGACAGGACAGCAACCTATAATAATACTAAAAGAGGGAACCAAAAGAGAAAAGGGAAAAGGAGCACAGCTGAACAACATAATGGCAGCACGTGCAATATCTGATGCGGTAAAGACAACCCTCGGACCCAAGGGCATGGACAAAATGCTGGTAGACTCAATGGGAGACGTAGTAGTAACCAACGACGGAGCAACCATTCTAAAGGAAATCGACGTAGAACATCCAGCAGCAAAAATGATCGTAGAAGTAGCAAAATCACAAGACGAAGAATGCGGTGACGGAACCACAACAGCAGTCATACTAACCGGTGAGCTACTACGATATGCTGGTGAGCTACTAGAACAAAACATCCATCCAACAGTCATAACACGCGGATACAAAATGGCTGCAGACAAAGCAGTAGAAGTACTAGACAAAATGGCTATACCCATAAAAGAAGGAGACAAAAAAATTCTAAAAAACATTGCAATGACCTCTATGGCCAGTAAAGGAGCAAGCGCTGCAAAAGAACTACTCGCCGATGTAGTTGTAGATGCAGTAACCAGCGTCGCTGAAAAAATAGATGGCAAAACCGTGGTTGACATGGATAACATACAGATACAGAAAAAACAGGGCGGCAGCATAACAGACACAGCAATCATAAAAGGTATAATACTAGACAAAGAACGTGTACACGAGGGTATGCCCAGACTCATAAAAAATGCAAAGATTGCACTGGTAAACGCAGCATTAGAAGTAAAGAAAACAGAGGTAGACGCTAGAATACAAATCCAAGATCCATCGCAGCTTCAGGCATTCCTCGACGAAGAAGAAGCAATGCTAAGAAAAATGGTAGACAAGATCAAAAAAAGTGGTGCAAACGTACTAATCTGCCAAAAAGGAATCGATGACATAGCACAACACTTCCTAGCCAAAGAAGGAATCTATGCAGTACGACGCGCCAAAAAAAGCGACATGGAAAAACTCGCTAAAGCAACAGGTGCAAAAATAGTAGCAAACCTAGATGACCTATCACCAAAAGACCTTGGAAAAGCAGGAACCGTAGAAGAGAAAAAAATCGGCGACGACAAAATGACATTTGTGACAGACTGCAAAAACCCCAAGGCAGTATCCATACTAATACGCGGTGGAACAGAACACATAGTAGATGAACTTGAACGTGGAATACATGACGCACTATTCGTAGTCAAAGTAGCACTTGAAGACGGAAAAATGACCGCAGGTGGAGGCGCTGCAGCAACCGCAGTTGCAATGGCACTAAGAGAATACGCACCCTCTGTCGGTGGAAGAGAACAGATGGCCATCGAAGCATTCGCAGATGCAGTCGAAGTAGTACCTAAGACGTTATCAGAAAACGCTGGTCTAGACCCAATCGACATGATGCTAGAAATGCGCCGTATACACAAAAAGGGAAACAAATACGCAGGTATCGATGTGATAAACGGAAAAGTCAGCGACATGCTAAAAAACAATGTCATAGAACCACTACGAGTAAGTGTAAACGAAATAAGAACATCATCAGAAGCCGCCACCATGATACTAAGGATCGACGACGTAATCGCCGCTAAAACCACAACACCAGGCACCGGCGGACCTGGCGGCAGTGGTGGACCAGGCGGCGGTATACCAGGTAGCAGCGGAATGGATGAATACTAAAAGAACACAATCCAATCAGTGACAACAAAAAAAGCAAAAAACCACGACGTCACACCCTTCAGTGAACTCAAAAAATTTTCCTCAAAAATTTTTTTATTTTTTTCAAAAAACAAATACAAACATGTCAGAAAAAAAAACCAGTGTAAAAAAGAAAACATCCGACAAGGAAAAAACTGAGTTACTACAAAAAAAAATACAAAAACTCGAGGAAGAAATACAAAAACTTCAAGAAGAACTTAAAGAGAAAAAAAACAAACTACTCCGCGCATACGCTGATTTCCAGAACTACCAGAAAAGAATGGAAAAAGAACTACACAACATGGAGGAGGAAACCAAAAAAAAATATCTATCAGAGTTAATCGATCTTCATGAAATACTACAAAAAGCCTACGAAGATAAAAACCCGAAAGAAGGATTAAAAATCATACTAAAAAACCTCAATAACCTACTTGAAAAAGAAAACATCAAAAGCATTGAATGCATAGGAAAACCATTCGATCACAACATCCACCATGCAATTTCCACAATAGAAAAAAATGACTGTAGAGAGGGAATCATAGTAGAGGAGGTAAAAAAAGGTTACATGATCGGAGACAAACTACTAAGACCCTCTCAGGTTATAGTATGTCAAAAAAAGAAAAAAACAAAACCAAATTGAAATAAAATTATGTTTTAGAAAAAAACCATAAAAAAAATATTTTGGGGGTGATATAAACAATGGGAAAGATCATAGGGATAGACTTAGGAACAACAAACTCTGAGGCAGCCATAATCGAAGGAGGAAAACCAACCATAATCAAAAGCGCCGAGGGACAACCATACTTCCCCTCCGTAGTCGCATTCACTGAAGACGGCGAAATGCTTGTTGGAGAAGCAGCCAAACGACAGGCAGTCACAAACCCCGAGGGAACAATACAACGTATAAAAAGAAAAATGGGAACCGGCGAAAAAGTAAGAATCCGAGGAAAAGAATACACCCCCGAACAAATATCTGCATTTATACTACAAAAGATAAAAAAAGATGCAGAAGAATTCCTAGGAGAAACCATAAAAGACGCTGTCATCACAGTACCAGCATACTTCAACGACGACCAACGTCAGGCAACAAAAGACGCCGGAGCCATAGCAGGCCTAAACGTTAGACGAATAATAAACGAACCCACCGCTGCATCACTAGCATACGGCCTAGATAAAGAAGGAGACCACAAAATCGCAGTATACGACCTAGGAGGCGGAACATTCGACATAACCATAATGGAAGTAGGCGAAGGAGTATTCGAAGTACTATCCACCAACGGAGACACACAACTCGGCGGATCAGACATGGACCAAGCACTAGTAGACTACATAGCAGAAGAATTCAAAAAACAACACAACATCGACCTAAGAAAAGACCCCAAAGCACTACAACGCCTACTAGAAGCAGCAGAAAAAGCAAAAATAGAGCTGTCATCAACACTACAAACCGAAATAAACCTACCCTACATAACCATCACAAACAACGAACCAAAACACCTAGAAACAAAAATCACACGCGCAAAATTCGAAGAAATAATCACACCCATAGTCGAAAAAACCGAACAACCATGCAGACAGGCACTAAAAGACGCAAAACTAAAACCAGAAGACATAGACCACATAGTACTAGTAGGAGGAACCACCAGAATACCACTAGTAAGAAAAAAAGTAGAAGAAATATTCGGAAAAAAACCCAAAAGAGACGTCGACCCAATGGAAAGCGTCGCAATAGGAGCAGCAATACAAGCAGGAATACTCTCCGGAGAAATAGACAAAGACATAGTACTACTAGACGTAACACCACTAACACTAAGCGTAGAAACACTCGGCGGAATAGCAACCGAACTAATACCACGAAACACCACCATACCCACAAGAAAAAGCAAAATATTCTCAACAGCCACTGACAACCAAACCAGCGTCGAAATACACATAGTACAAGGAGAAAGACCCATGGCCGCAGACAACAAAAGCCTAGGAAGATTCCACCTAGACGGAATACCACCCGCACCCAGAGGAATACCACAAATAGAAGTAACATTCGACATAGACGCAGACGGCATACTAAACGTATCAGCAAAAGACCTCGGAACAGGAAAACAACAATCCATACGAATCACCGGATCAACCAAACTATCACAAGAAGAAATAGAAAAAATGAAAAAAGAAGCCAAGGAACACGAAGAAGAAGACAAAAAAAGAAAAGAAAAAATAGAAATAAGAAACAATGGCGACGCAATGGCACACACCGCAGAAAAAACACTAAAAGAACTCAAAGACAAAATAACAAAAGAAGACAAAGAAAACATAGAAAAAGCACTAAAAGAACTCAGAGAAGCACTCACAGGAGACGACACACAAAAAATAAAAGACAAAACAGAAAAACTATCACAAGCCATACAAAAAGCATCAACAACAATCTACCAACAAGCAGCACAACAATACCAACAACAAAAAGAAGAAAAAAACAAAAACGAAACATGGACTGGACATCCATCATCAGGAAACAACAAAACCATAGATGCAGACTACAAAATAAAAGACGACAAAGAAAAAAAGAAACAACACTAGAAGAAAAAAAACTACATAAGAGGAACACCACCAGAAACATTCGGCTTTATAATCATAACAGAACAAGGCGCACGACGTAAAACCTCCTCAGAAACACTACCCAACAAAAACCTATCAATCCCCTTCTTACCATGACTAGCCATCACAATAAGATCATCATCCCTAACAAATTTAACAATCTCATCAGCAGGAACACCCACAACCAACCTCGTAGTAACATTCACACCCACACCCACAGCCTCCGCTATCCTCCTAAACTCCTCAAGAGCAGCCTCATTCTCCCTCATCAACCTCTCCTCAATAGCCACAGAAGCCACAAACCTATGAGAATCACTAACATTTATTATAACCACATCCACACCAAGCAACCTAGCCAAATAAGCACCCTGCTCAGTAGCAACCTTCGAGGCATCCGACCTATCAACCGGTATCACCACACGCTTTATACCATGCATAGCACAAAATACACTCCTCTAACCACTCACCACTATCTTCCTATCCGAATAAGAAAACAAATAATAAAAGTTTTTATCAAACAAAGAAAAAAAACCAGACAAAATCCACTCAAAAAAAACACACATCCTAAAATCAAAAAAACCTAGATCCAAAAAAAACGTTATTTTCATATACTAACAAACACATAAAAAGGATGAGATATCACGTGAAGATAAAATCAAGAAATGAGATATTAAATGACATAATCAGAGATGCAAAAAAACACCCAACTGGATGGAAGGCAGCATTTGGAAGAGATGAAGAACTACTATCATATGACTACTACATCTTCAACCCCCGTATAGGGATCTACCTACTCAAAGAATATCAAAAAAACCCATTTGATATAAAAGGAGTAGGAGCTAAAATAGCTAGACACATCGACAAAGACATAGAGAATATGATAAACAAAAAAACAGGAGACTTCGGCATAATACAGGGCAACATCAGAAAAATACTAAAAAACATCGAAAAAGGAATACATCCACAAAAAATACTTGATGCAGCAATAAAAGGAAAATATGATCTAGGGCTAAAGATGCCTGTGAGGGGATACGCCTCAACATCAAAAGACACCTTCAGCCACCTAAAAGACATTTTGTCAGCAAAACACAAAGAACTTGACATCAAACTAGAAAAAATGATCTACGAAGATGGGATATACAACTCATACAGCTAAGCTATTTCAACCAATTTTTTTGTACCCCTCAACCTTTTCCCCTTTCTATTGAAGGTACAACTTTGTTTCATCTCTCATAGCCCCTCTTTTCTCTGCTAAATCCAAAAGCAGCTGCTCCATCAGCATAGCAGCATGTTTTTTACATTCACCACACACTCTATCTCCACTCCTACACAAACGGTATATTTTTTCCAACTCTTTATCATCCTCTATCAGATGATACAAAAATAACTCATACACCATGCATTTCTCAGGTTTTCCTCCCTTCTTCTTTTGCTCCTCCAGACTAACCCCACCACCTGTTTTTGCATTCATTATCTTTTTCCTTGCCTCCTCTGGAGAATCTGTAAGAAATATAGCACCACCAGGATTAGATGACGACATTTTTTCACCATCTAATCCTGTTATAAACCTATGGAAGGTTGCTGATGGCTGCAGAAAACCATAGCCGCCAAACTTTTTTTCTGTCTTAGCAAGCAACTCGTTGATTCTTGGTATATCCATCTTCTCTGCATCATCTATATAAATCGCCTTATAGTCTGTGATACGCCTTAGTTTTTCAAATCCAGCTAAACTCAGCTCTTTTTCTGCATCATCCAACAGCTTCTTTACATCTCTATCCGTCTTAACAAAAACCCCTATCTTGTTATCTCTTGTGAGAATTGTACTATACAGCCTATGAGCCTGCGCTATGTCTCTACTCAAACGTATATGCGGATCTTGATCTACACCCACAGGAACCAACGTGGGTCTAATCCCTCCGTATTTTTCCAACTGAACATGCAGTATATCACCGGTCTGTATCAATGGTGAGAAAATATGTGTCATATTAGTTGATCCATCAAAACCATATGTAGCCACCATCTGCGACCAATTCACCTTTTTTCCAAGAATATACGCCAGATCCTTTACATCCTGATTCTCCGACTGGAAATATATATGACATCTCTCTGGTTTCAATCCTAATGCAATGTAGTTTGGAATGTATTCATTCAATGCAAACTCTCTTGTCTCCTCCAATGAGTATCCTCGTGTCGCAAATGCCTCAATATCTGCTACTGCAATAAAAACATCTGCACCAATACTCTGATAATATATAACTTCATCTATCACCATCTTATGACCAAGATGCATTCTACCAGATGGCATAAGACCAGTCAAAATAGCCCATGATTTTCCACTGAGAACAGCATCCCGTATTATCTCAAAATCTCTGTGACCAAAAACCACGCCCCTGCGGAGAAGACGATGAGGACTGGGTAGATCCCGCCATAGACTCTCATCAAACTCCTGTATACCAAATTCATCACGAAGCCGCGTATAGTCCTGATACATAGTTGAACTCCAAGGATCTATATATTTTTTCATAGACTTTCCCATATCAGCAAAACAGACAACATTTCAAAAAACTTATCCCCTCGACTAAACCTCAATCTAAATTAATTTGATAAATTTGATACTATAAAAATTCTTGGTAATCATCCAAAAATTTAGCATCCAACTTAGTTTAGAAAAAAATAGGATGGAATAAAAAGATAATTTTTCTTCCGCAAATTATCTTTTTTATCTTCTCCGTCTTATCAGAACACTGGCTACTAATGCTGCTATTATGATAACGATTATGATTATTATCCATAGGTATTGTTCCCAGATGGATTGTATTTTTTCATGAGGATGCTGTTTTGCACCAAACGGTGTGTGCCCACTGATGTTAAAGTCAGTGTATACATCATATCTAAGTGGTTGTACATCTTCTACAGTCCAATGATTTTTACTACTATATTTTGTGCTAGGAGACCATATTCGGAGATTAGGGTCACCGAATAATACGACATTTTCCATTATATCCCACCACCATTGTGGTTCAGGATCATTTACATATAGAATACCGACCTTACTTACTCCTTCTTTGTAGATTTCTCCAATGGTTTGACCTAAAGCAATTCCTCTTGGAAACTCATCTTGCCAGACAGAGGAGTACCATGATGTGGGCCACGGATCCATTATCTGAAATACAGATCCATGTCTCACGAGCGTTAGATGAAGATATTTTCCAGCAGGAAGACATGCGACGCTGCTCACTCCAACTGAATGAATATTATCTAATGCATCATCAATTTGTATGCCATTGTACCAGGATGTTCCAAATCGTCCAAGTAGAACAGTAATTATTACCCCATCATAGTAGTCGTCAGTATCTTTGAGCCATTCCGGAGCAAAAAATCTTATAAGTGGCAGATTTGCAATTTTGCTAACAAGGTCCAGGTATGGTTTTTTTGCCCATGCCCAGTCCAATGCGGTTATAAGAAAACGCAATCCCCGGGGGTTAGGATTTCCAAATAATGCTGGAAGTACACCATGTATTTCAGAAGTCATTGTATCTGGCTCTGCTGTTGATCCCATCAACCATTCATACGCTCTCCATGGATTTGTTTCTTTGTTGTAACCTGCAAGAGGTATAGGAGGATATCCCTGAGGGTTTTTCTTTGCTACATCCCAAAACATTAGCAGACCACCATTGAATGGCCCACCATGAGTGTTCACCATCCACAGTAGCACTCCCTTGTTGAGATTGTACATATTCGCATCAAAATTGGTTGAAAAAACTGTATTGTATCCTGCTTTTTTAAGATAAAAAGGCTGTACTTCTGAACAACTCAAGTCAGGTACAAATGCACCCTTTTCTCCATTGATTTTTTCCATTACTCCTTCATCTATTGGATTCATCGATATTGATTCCCCAGGTATTTTTCCATCAGCGGTTATGTACTTGAATCCCCAATATTTACTTGCTCTTTCGTTAAAACGATGTTCATAGCATATCAACGTATCTAGTACAGGATATTTTAAAAGTTCTTTCTGTGACGGTCTATCAATTTTTAACCCTAGCTTTCCCCAGAATGGAAAACGTCTATGGCTTTTACTCCCATTAATAAGTTCTACACCATTGACGCTAGTTGCTGCAGGGTTTTGAAATATTAAAGCTGGATAAAATATGTTCCGTGTTATCCAGTATGAAATGTCTACTGGTGATCCAAAAAATCTACCTGGCATGGCTTTACCTACAAATGCTCTATCCCATGAAAATCCTAGTTCATACTGACCTGCGATTGTTATTATAGTCTCAGCTCCATTTTGATCAAAACCGTATTTATCTAGGAAATTATATACACGTTTGGCTGTTAGATACATACTAGCTACAGATGGGTCTGTGAGTCCATTGGAATGTTTTCTCCAAAACTCTGTATGCCATACAGCTGCAGAGGAGAGTTCTGGATGATTATCAATAAGCAAAACTGGGCTGCCATGATGAGCAGCTATGTAAGCAGCGGGTCCTATGAATAATGCATTAGGTGTTTCCTCCCCAGGTTTCAGGACCCCAACTTGCCATTTGTCCCATGGATTAATGGTTGAAAAAATAATATCATTTTTAGATGTTTTCTTCATGATTACATCATAAATTTTTTGATAATCTTCATAGTACTCTTTGATACTGGCAATTTTTCTCAGTTTGTCTTTTGTTTCAATAGACATGTGCTTCCCAAGATCTACTACATAAATTTTTTTGACACCGAGTTTCTGCAATGCATCAATCGTTGAACTAGGAAGTTTTGAGGGTGACACATAGAGAAGAGGTGAATTTAAAATAGATGCAAGAATTGCTCCCTCAGTTGCAGATGCTAGTAAATCACCTTGAGTTCTGGAGAAGTTCTGGTCCCATGAGTATTCTATCTTGAAGTTGAATGGTTCACCTGGGGTTTTTTCTGTAGTAAACACGCATATTCTATATTTTTCACCTTGTGGGCATTCTCCCAATCCACTCAAATGTATTTCTGTTGGGTCTACATTTTTTTTGTCCAATGAGGAGAATATTTCTTCTCCGCTTGGTCCTATTATGGAAAAACCAAGTTGAACATTTGGGTTATCCCATGAAAGTTTAAATTTTACATTCCTGCATCCGAAGGGTGGTATATCTGGTATTTCTAGTTGTGTACCTGGATACATTTCTATATCAATTTTGTAATTTACTTCTTTGAGATTCCTAAGTACATCGATCAGTTTTCCATATCTGCCAAATTCTATTATTCCTCTGAGGAGGCTGCGTTTCTTTTGTGGTTCTAAGTTAAGATCCATGGATTTACTGTTTTTAGAAAAATATTTTATAAAAGGGTTTTTGGTCGGTGTATCAGTTAATCCAACTCTCCATTTACCACTTTTATATACATAGGATGATGTTTTATCTGTATCCATACCTTCTTGTGCGTTCCATCCCTCAGTTGCTTGTACCTGCATCCAATTTCCGTCATAATAGCAGTATAGCTGTATATCTCTGTCACCTGGGGGTATAGTCATTCTTACAGCGCTTTCAAACCCGGGTATTGGGGGGTTAATATTTAGATAAAAAGATGGGTACCAACATCTGGCTTTTATGAATTTATATCCCTCTGGTACTACAAACTCTTTGTATTGTGGGTTGATTTTATTTGTTTTAACTATTCTAAAACTTTCAATTTTAACATCTAGATTTGCTGGGAATTTCCCTGATATCACCCTCTGAGTGTGGTTCTCTGGTTTTTCAAATTCTTTTTGTATAACAGCTATAACAGCATTGTCCGAATATTCCCAGTCATTGAGAGCTATTTTACTCGCAATCTGATAGGGATCATCTCCTTCTACTATGGTGTATTCTTTTGCTTTCCATTCATGTGGTATACTGTTTTTTGGAACATTTATGAGCGTCA
>Ga0164318_10007622_pt1 | contig 10482 bp, 7 predicted proteins | sample GuaBasSedimGuay9_FD_113734 | JGI IMG/M metagenome (GOLD analysis project Ga0164318, IMG submission 113734) | Subseafloor sediment microbial communities from Guaymas Basin, Gulf of California, Mexico - Guay9, Core 4571-4, 0-3 cm | ecosystem: Environmental > Aquatic > Marine > Hydrothermal vents >...
ACAAAGTCCGCTCATCATTCGTGGAGGTAAATAACGAGCTCGTCCTTAAGACGGCAGGACGCTACAAGCCGGAAGAGATGCTGCTGCTTATGCCTCATTGTCTGCAGAGATCCAAGTGCAAGTTACGTCTGACCTATTCTATCCATAACTGCAAGCGTTGCGGCAAATGTCCCATTAGCGACTTGATTGCCCTGAGCGAACGGTACTCTGTCTTTCTGGCCATTGCCACCGGCGGCACCATTGCCCGCAGAATCGTGATCCAGCGTATGCCGAAGATGATTGTGGCCGTAGCCTGCGAGCGAGATATGGCCAGCGGTATCCAGGACACCTATCCCCTGCCGGTCTATGGGGTATTGAATACCAGACCCCATGGGCCCTGTCTCGACACCCAAGTCGCTATAGAAAGTGTAGAACAGGCCCTCCGCAGATTCATGCAACCCCGATACTATCCGGAAAATCTGCATCAAGATCAGGATGCCGGCGACAAAGAAACAGCCGATGTCAGAGAAAATCTTGTTGAGACCGGACAGGCTGTAGCCGAAGCTGCCTGAGTGATGAACCGCGCTCCCGTATCCATGATCTTCTCCAGGTAACCTAATGGGAATACCAATTACTCAAAAAGCCCGTATCGGGAAGTATATCATCAGTCAGATGCTGATGAACCGGAATCGCTTTCCGCTGGTGCTGATGCTTGAGCCTCTCTTTCGCTGCAACCTGCGCTGTAAGGGTTGCGGCAAGGTGAATCACCCTCCTGAGATACTGCGTAATCATCTCAATGTTGAAGAATGTGTGGGAGCGGCTGAAGAATGCGGCGCGCCTGTGGTAAGCATAGCCGGAGGCGAGCCATTGCTCCACCCGGAGATCACCACTATTGTGGATGAACTCATCAGCCGCAAACGGTTTATCTATCTTTGTACCAATGGCCTACTGGTGGAAAAGCGATTCCATGATTTTTCTCCCACCCCCTATCTCACATTTAATGTCCATCTGGATGGTATGAATGAGCACCACGATCTTGCGGTCCGCCACAAGGGAGCCTTTATAAAGGCTACTGAAGCCATCCGCAAGCTGGTAGCAGCCGGTTTCAGGGTAACCACCAACACCACCTTTTTCAAAGGACAGACTGTGGAAGACGCAGCCAGGCTGTTTGATCATCTCACTTCCCTGGGAGTTGAGGCCATGACCGTGGCCGCTGGTTTTAATTACGATTCAGCCGATGATCAGGACTGCTTTCTGGGCAGGGAAGGTACAAAAGAGCTGTTCAGAAACATTTTTCGTCAGGCCAATTCGTCCTGGACTTTTAACCACTCAAGCCTGTATCTCGATTTTCTGGCAGGAAACCGTGATTATGCATGCACACCATGGGGAAATCCGACCAGGAACCAGTTCGGCTGGCAAAAGCCGTGTTACCTGCTCAATGATGGCTACGTGGCCACCTATCGTGAGTTGATAGAGGACACCGATTGGGACCGGTACGGGGTAGGACGTGATCCCCGCTGTGCCGACTGCATGCTCCACTGCGGCTTTGAGCCGAGCGCTGTCCTGGATACGGTTAAACATCCTTGGCGGGCGCTCACTGTTAGCCTGCGCGGACCGGGGGGATAGCATATCGTGCCTGGTAACCGTTCACACTCCCTGGCAGCCGACAGGCTTTTGCAGGGTTTCAACTGCGGACAAGGTTGCACCAAAAGGCGTGTTCTCAACGGATTGTGCTTTGAAACCCGAAAAAGGCTGTTGGCTGTCAGGGGGGGAAGTGAATGATTACCGTGCCTGGGCAGCGGACAGAAACGGTTCATCGACTAAGAGCCATGCCCTTTCCAGGGCGATCAGGGCCTGACGGAACCGGCAGGCCATTCGTATCATATCCCGCAGGAGCCAGGGACGTCGCACAAGATGAGCCAGGAGATAGCCGATCCTGGGATTGCCCTGCTCATCCACCATTGCAAGTAAGGTGTCAGCCACAGTCTGATCGGCCGTATCGCATATGGCCCGCAAACAGAAAAAAGGGAGTCCTGCCTCTGCGGCAACTTCGCAAACCGCTCTGCTCTCCATGTCCACTGCCAATGCGCCGGTCAGTCGATGAGCGCTCAGCTTTGAGGCTGCGGTTGGAATCGGTTTGGGTGAACAGAGTATGGGGCCTTGATAAAAGTGGATAGCGTTCTCTTGAAATTTTTCTGCAATGTAATCGATGAGCCAGGCATCGGCTCTAAAGCTGGGAGGTAGAGCCTGTGTCGGAGGCAGTGCATGCAGATCGAGATCCCAGGTCAGTACCCTGTCAGCCAGTACAAGGTCTCCAGTCTTTAGGGCGGGGTGTAAACCGCCGGATACACCGAATGAAACAAGCAATTCACTTATGTCGGCCAGATATTCTGCCTGCCTGCGAGCCGCTTGCAGACCGATTCCCGACTGATGGACAACTATTTTCCCTTTTGCCGGCAACCCTTGTATCATCTTATTTGCCACCCGGGTCAGCACTCTGGCTTCAGCCGGGAGAGCAGCAACTACGCCGATAGTGGGAAGCGAGTCAGTATGCATTGTATTTGCCAGCATAATAAGATTGAAAAGCACATGGGCTCATGGGTTCGACCCCTCATAGCATGATCACGGACAGCCTGCAACAGGGGATCAAAAACGGTGTATCCTGGTTGCTGGATAACCACCGGCCGGAAGGATTTTGGGTAGGAAACCTGGAAACCAACTCCTGCATGGAAGCAGAGTGGGTCCTGGCCATGCATTTCCTCGGTATTGAGAATGATCCGAAGTATGAATCGGTAATCCGGGCAATTTTGAACGAGCAGCGCCCCGACGGTTCATGGGAGGTTTACTATCAGGCGCCCATTGGCGATATCAACACCACGGTCGAGTGCTATACAGCACTGAGAGCTTCCGGCATGCCGGTTGACGCCATGCCTCTCCACAAGGCGAGAAAATGGATCTTTGAGCATGGCGGGCTGGGGGACCTCCGGGTCTTTACAAGATATTGGCTTGCCCTGTTTGGTGAATGGCCCTGGGATGCTATCCCGGCGCTGCCTCCGGAAATCATATTTCTGCCATCCTGGGCCCCCTTTAATTTCTATCAGTTCGCATCGTGGGCCCGTGGCACCATTATTCCGCTGACAGTGCTGAGTGCCAGACGGCCGGTCAGAAAATTTCCGCCGGAGCACCGGATTGATGAGCTTTTTCCCAAGACACGGAATCGTTTTGATTACCGATCTGCCGGTAAAGGCCATACCTCTTTCCGGCAGCGCCCCTTCTATTGGTCTGACCGGTTGTTGAGCCGGTATACCGGGTTTCCGTTTCATCCAGGCAGGGAATCGGCCATCCGCCAATGTCTGGAATGGATCATTCGTCATCAGGAGGCGGATGGAGCATGGAGCGGCATTCAGCCGCCATGGATCTACTCACTGATGGCTTTGCATGTGGAGGGATACGCCATTGATCATCCAGTGCTGGCAGCCGGACTTGATGCCTGGAATCAACACTGGAAATTCGAGAAAAACGGGGCCACCTATCTCCAGGCCAGTGATACGCCTGTGTGGGACACACTTCTTTCACTTCTTGCCCTTTTGGACTGCCGACAGGATTTCAATGCAATACCGCAGATGCAAGCCGCTCTGGAATGGATCCTGAACGAGCAGGTTATGGCAGGAGGGGACTGGCAGGTCTATGTCAAAGACGTGGAATCTGGCGGATGGGCCTTTGAGCGGCAAAACGATTTTTATCCCGATGTGGATGATACGGCAGTGGCCATAATTGTCCTGCTCAGGTTGCTGCCTGCCTTACATGGCTCCGGCCTGCGAAGCCGGATTGATACGGCTGTACGCAAGGCGGTTGCCTGGATGAATGCCATGCAGAGCTCAAACGGTGGCTGGGGGGCCTTTGACAAGGACAACAACAGCCGTTTTATTACCCTTATTCCTTTCTGTGATTTCGGCGAGACGCTGGATCCACCAAGTGTTGATGTAACAGCCCACGTACTGGAGGCCCTCGGGCTCCTGGGACGGGGGACGGATGATCCCGTTGTTGCCCGGGCCTACAGATATGTCCGGTCAGAACAGGAAGAGGACGGTAGCTGGTTTGGCCGCTGGGGGGTCAATCATATCTATGGAACATCCGCAGTCCTACCGGCCTTGGAGGCCATTGGCGAGGACATGAATGCGCCCTATGTGCAGAAAGCGGCCCAATGGATCGTGGACCACCAGAACCCGGACGGTGGCTGGGGCGAAAGCTGCGGCTCTTATATGGATATCACACTCAGAGGATGTGGTCCCAGTACTGCGTCACAGACCGGCTGGGCCCTCATGGCCCTTGTGGCCACGGGATCCCATGCCTATGACCCGGTGATTGAAAAGGGGCTGGCATGGCTGCTGGCAACGCAACGCGCTGACGGCACTTGGGATGAGCCGCAATATACCGGCACCGGCTTTCCTGGCTATGGAATCGGCGAACGCACCGACATTGCCAAGGCGGTGGATAAACTGGATCAGGGCAGCGAGCTTGCCAGGGGATTTATGCTGAACTACAACATGTACCGCCATTATTTCCCGCTCATGGCCATGGGCAGAGCACGACATCACCTGCTAAAACGTAAATGAGTAAAGAAGCCGCCGGCCCCTTCAATAGATATCTTCGGGTTCCTGCATAGAGCACATACGCTTCAGGAGTGCCATGGCCTCCCTCCATTGTGGCGTAATACCATGAGCAGGTGGCATGTCATCCAGGAGTCTGTGCAACTCAAGACAGGCCTGACCAGGCTCTTCCTCAGCCAAAAGCGCCTCTATTAATCCGAGCCGGTTTTCTTTAAACCCAAGGCCGTGGTCAAGAGCTCGGCGGTAATGGACGACGGATTTGCTTGAATCCCCGAAGCTCACGGGAAAGCCGGGTGCACGCAAATACAATTCGCCTAACATCCTGTCAGGTCCGCCATGATCGATCTTTGGACTCAATTTGGCGGCCAACAATGCCTCACGCTCGATAGTTGGTACAAGGTTGAGGCCCCGCACGGGATCATTCTCAGCTTCCAGGCCGGTCAGGTATGCGGCCAAATAGTGGGCCAATCCGGAGTTTGGAAGCATGTTTACTGCTGCTTCGGCCAGGTTCCGACCCTGCCTGGCATCGGCAAGCATCAACACTTTATCCCCTTCCTGTTTTATCAGAACTACATAGCAACTCGCGGCCTTTATGGCAGTCCCGGCATCTTTTCCGGCAGTTGCAGTCCACTGTATTGCCTGTTTGCGGGTACAAGGTGTCCAGAGGACAAAACTTGAATCTGCCGCGGCAGGGTCCTTATCTACTGTCTCTTTGGCGCTCTGCCGTGGCAGATCAGAGACCTTAGCGCATGCTCCAACAAGAAAAAGAACCACCAACAGGCTACGGACAATCGTCATTTTACACCCAACCTGAATCCGGGCAAATCACTGTCCGACGGGCCAAAGCCGTCGGTTTGAAGGAGGCCCAGCAGTGTATCCGCGTCCGGATCACGGCGCATCCCTTTGAGTATTGCGGCCAATCGCTCCATCCGTTCATCAGGATGCCCAAAACAGACCATCGGGCTTGTGGGGAGTTCCCCGGAGGTCAAGATGATCTTAATCTTCTTGGCCAGAGGCAGGGCTTTCAGTGCCTTATATTGCATTCGATCCAACACAACACCGGCGGCCTTTCCCCTGATCATCATTCGTAAGGAACGGAGTGGACTGGATGTGCCCTTCAACTTAAATGGCAATTGTGCGGCTCGGCACCCGAACAGGATGCAGGCTGCGGCATCTGTCTCAAAAAGCATGTTTCCCAGTACGTTTCCGCGCAAGGCATGCCACTCTCCCGGGGCTTCATGGTTTACAGCCAGCCGCCACACGTCTTTACCCGATCCTCCGGGACGGCTTGAAGCTAAGGCCGTCATGGGAAAACTCCGGAAGAATTGGGCGTAAAAGCCAAGACGCGCAATGCCCCACTTGGGCGGGGTATTGCGCATAAAATCCAGGGCCTGGTCAAGGTCGTTGAAATAGCGTCCCTTGACTGTGATTCCTCCACCCATTTTCTCTTCCACATAGCAGGCTAAGGAGTCCATAACCGGCTGGGCCTCCTGGGAAGTGCCCGGCTGACCTGGTTGAATGACAGCGAAATCAAGGGCTTCGCCGGTGAGGGCCGGACTGCCCCAGGCAAACAAACTGATTGCAAACAGCAATGCTACTGAGATACGCTTCATCCTAGCCTTCATCCTTTGTCTTTGAGATGAAGTTGCCAAAAAGCTTGAGCGCTGGTGGAAGCACTAAAAGAGAGGCAACCATCCCCATTAAGGACCCGAGCACCATGACCGCTCCTAAGCTTGCCAGACCGCGGTGGTGCGCGAAAAGCAGGCCCCCAAACCCTATCATAGTGGTGGCAAAGCTCAAGGTTACGGCTGTAGGCGTGCTTGTGAAAAACAACCCGCTGCTGCCTTGAAGCTCTTTCCAGCGTGCCAGGAGATGCACACCCCCGTCCACACCGATAGCAATAAGAATGGGAATAGCAAAAAAATTGGCTAAATTAAAGTCCAGGCCAATCATGCCCATTAATTCCAAAAGCCATAGCATACTCACCCCTAAAGGCAAAAGTGTGAGAAGTACATAGCGAAGAGAGTATGAATGGAACCACAAGATAAGGCTCACCAGACACACAGTCAGCGCGGCCGCGAAAAGGAAGGTCCTGTGCATCAATCTGGCCGACTCAAGCACCCCTACCGGAACGCCGCTCACTTTGGGGTCCACCCGCCGCAAGTCAGACACGAAATGCTCCAGCTTCTCAAAATCCCAGACATCTTCGCTGGGGCTGACTTTAATCTGATAGCTGCCGTCCTTGCCCACGTATATGTCTCGAATGGAGGCCGGAAGATCCTTTGGTGTCACCGATTTTGTATTAAGCCGGCGTTTCAATTGCTGAAGTGTGTTCACTATATTGCCGTACAATTGGGCCTGGAGCCCTGTCAGGCGCGAGACCTTTGCCGGGTCATGTTGAAGGATATCAAGGGAGGACTGTATTTGGGTAATACACTGGTCAATGCGGATCAATTCGGCGCCGGCGCCGGCAGCGAACAATTTTTCCTCTAAACTTTCCAGGACTGAGCCAAGATGAGCTAAGGCATTGATCAACGAATCCGGATCAGGACCTGTGGTTACGGAGTCAGATACTGGTATGTCGTCTAAGGCTATAGCGGACCTGGCATACAGGGCCGACCTCTGCGCCTGTTCTTGCGGAATGAAATCCAGGATACTATCGACTTTGCTCACACTGGGCATGGCCTCAAGGCTTTTGGTCAACCGCTTTACATCATCCAGGTTGTCCGCCGTAAGAATAGCATACCAGGTAGATTCGTCTGATGAGCGGATCAATTGCTCTTCATATTCCACCGATTCCAGACCCTTGGCCTGAAGCTCCAATAGATTGTAATTGAAGCGCGCCTTGAAAAGGCCAGGGAGCCCGGCAAGGCTCAGGGCTACAATAATCAATAGCACCCACCCCGGTCGCGCAGAGAGACGTTCAAGAAATGGCATGGCGGACACCCTGGGCGCAGATGAGGGAAAAAGGTTTTTCCTTCCAGCTATCAGCAACATAGCCGGAAGCACGGTCAATGTGGCCAACAGGCACAGAAGAACACCGGTACCCCCGATAAGCCCCAACTGTGCAAGACCTGTAAAATTGGACCCGAGCACAGAATAAAAGGCACAGACCGAGGTGATTGCGCCCAAGATGACACAGGGACCAGTTTTGAACATAGAGGTGAGGACCGCCTCTTCCACGCCGACTTGGCCCCTTTTAGCCTCTATGTACCTCATGACCATATGTACCCCGAAATCCACGCCTATGCCCACCAATACCAAAACAAAAACAATGGACAAGAGGTTCAACTCGCCTACGGTTACCGTAGCGAATCCGAAGGTCCAGGCCATGGCCATACCAAGGCAGATCAAAAGCAAGATGGGCCTGAGCCACCCGTGGAGGATAACCGTGAACAAAAGCCCTACAAGAATCACGGCGATAATAGACGCCCTGGTCATGTCCTTCTCAGTAGTCCGCATCTCGTCGGCCTGGAGTACAGGCCGTCCCGTGAGACCGGCTTCAAGGCCGGGAAAGTCGGCACCCGTGGTCTTTAACGCCTGGCGGACTACCTCTATGGGTTTGCCGATAACGTCCATAGTCCCGTAATCTTTCTTGGGCAAAACCCGCATGACCAGGATCCTGCCGTCCTTAGTGAAAAAATACTCCCCCCCGATTTCAGCGAGATTGAATAGAGAAGATTCTGAAGGTTTGCCCACCAAGTCATTGTTTATGTTTGCAAGCAACCGCTCCAATGCTTCAAAAGCTTGGTGCAAAAGGGAAGCATCGAATGTGGGTATAGCCCTTTGATCCGAACCGAGTAATACACTTATCTGAACCAGGAAGCCTGCCAGGCTGGGATTCTTGATCCAATTATTTAAGGCAGGGGCCAGGAAAACCACTGTTTCGGCAAGGGTTTTGGCCTCCTCCGGAGAAGCGAAAAGGAGTGCCCCATTCCCCAAATCACGAGGCAAAATGCGGTAGTAGATGGCCTGAATAAGGTCCGGATGCTGGAGCAATCGCTGGTTCAGGCTTTCAGCGAATTGCTCGGCCTTTTTCTTTCCTTCTTCAGTACCACCGGTCTTGATAACAACATAGATGTGTTCTTGATCGCCGAAGTTTTTTAGATTCTCCAAGTATCTTTTGTGGAAAGGCACTTCAGGGGAGACCAACTGGTCCTGGTTGCTATTAAGACGCAGAAAAAAAACCGCGGACAGGACCGAGATTAAGGCCAATGTCAGGCCAAACGCAATAATAGTGCCCGGATGCAGGGCTATCTGCCGCCAAAGCGCGCTTAACATGCCATCCAGAAGTTCTTTCTGCGAAATCATGCGGATTTGGCAGTACGAACGCCAAGTTTCGTGACCGTTGTCCAGGCGGAACCGGGAAAAGTGTGCGCTTCCTTCAGGACCTGGTCCATTGCTTCAAGAAAATAGTCTGCATCGCTCTCATCGATAATGAGGGGAGGCAGAATCTTAACAGTATCTAATCCGTGTCCCGCCACCTGGGTCAGGACATGATGTTTGGCCAGGAGAGGCATGGTGATTATTTGACAAAAGAGGTCCTCGTTCATTTTGTGCAAGAGCTTCCAACCGGCTTTCAGCGTATATGACCTGGGTTCGCCGAACTGTATTCCGATCATAAGGCCTTTCCCCCGGACATCGCGAATCAGCTCATAGCCGCCCGCCAACTCTTCAAGGCCTGTCTTAATGTAGTCACCCATCCTGGCCGATCGCTCGGCCAAATTCTCCTGTTCAAGCACGTGAAGAGTGGCAAGACCTGCGGCCATAGCAAAGTCATTCTGGCCAAAAGTGTTGGAATGAGCAAAACATCGATCCATGCTGTCGAACACTTTGGAATGAATTCCCCGTTTGCTGATAATTGCGCCTACCGGGATATACCCTCCGGAAAGTGCCTTGGACAGGACAAGGATATCCGGGACAACGTCCCAGTGATTCACCGCAAACATCCTGCCTGTGCGACCAAATCCGGTCTGGACTTCGTCCGCAATGAGAATCGTACCATATTCGTCACACAGGCGGCGGGCCCTTGGTAGATAGTCGTCATCAGGAATGAATACACCCTTTCCCTGGATCGGTTCCACAATGAATGCGGCCACATCCCCCCCGGAAAGGGCGGCTTCAAGTGCCTCCGGATCATTAAATGGAACAGGAATACAGTCAGGCAGTAACGGTTCGTTGCGGCCGCGAAACTCCTCGTTGCCGTTCACAGACAGTGCCCCCAAGGTCAGACCGTGGAAGGCGTGGTTGCAATAAACCAACTTGCTCCTTCCCGTGGCTTGCCTGGCGAATTTCAGGGCGGCCTCCACTCCTTCAGCTCCTGAATTGGTAAAAAAAACCGCTTCCAGATCACCTGGCGCCAGGGAAGCTAACGCTTCGGCCAGGAGGCCGGAAATGGTTCCCACATCCATCTGGACCATGCCGGCCGGATCGCTGTCTAACATATCATGGAGGACCCGGGCCACCAAAGGATGGTTGCGGCCGATATTAAACACACCGAAACCAGCCAAAAAATCAAGCACTTCCGCGCCCTTTTCGTCTTTAATCCATGCCCCTTTGGCTGTAGTATAATTTCGGTCAAATCCGATAACCTGTAACACACGCACAAACTGGGGATTAATATAGCGACGGTGCAAATCGTAGGTATCGCCAAGTCGGCTTTTCACGAGGGATATAATGTCCATGATTAACGCATCCTTATACTATTCTGGATGGCTATATTGAAAAACGGCATCCTTCATTCACCAGTTTACACTTTTTTCGAAAAAGTGTGTATTATCAAATTGGTAACCGTTCACGCTAATGTGTCATGATTCGCGCTGCCATGTCATTTCGACCAAAGGGAGAAATCTTTACCATCCAGAACTCAGATCTTTCCAGTTTGGGTTCATCC
>Ga0164318_10007623_pt1 | contig 10482 bp, 10 predicted proteins | sample GuaBasSedimGuay9_FD_113734 | JGI IMG/M metagenome (GOLD analysis project Ga0164318, IMG submission 113734) | Subseafloor sediment microbial communities from Guaymas Basin, Gulf of California, Mexico - Guay9, Core 4571-4, 0-3 cm | ecosystem: Environmental > Aquatic > Marine > Hydrothermal vents...
CGTACTACCTCAGCCAGACCAAAAGCCCTGTGGGAGCCTCCGCGCCCGATGAAAGGGACCCACCCCGACGTAGAGCCCAACAGGCACGGTAACTCCGTGGATGATGCTCGGCACCAGCACACGCCTGTAAAGGCAGGGCCCGCCGGGCAGGAAGCCCTCGAGGCGGTCGATGGCCGGGGACGTCCCGAGTCCATTATGGGAAAACAACGAAACCTAGAGGGGATTCACCCGTCGGGTTTCTGAGTTAGCCAAGATCCATTAAAAGTTGGTGGGGTATAAAAAAATGGCTCCCGGGGAGGGAATCGAACCCCCGACCAGGCGGTTAACAGCCGCCCGCTCTGCCTCGCTGAGCTACCCGGGAACGTGGGAGTCTTATAAGGCCATGTTCCGGGAGTGTCAAGGGAGAGGGCAGGGAGTTTTTTTTCACCCTTTTTCTCCACAGGACTTGAGGGATTAGTGGGGCTGGGTTATGGGATAAAAGGCTGGGGCTTGGAGTCTTTAGGGAGGATGTGATGGGAGTCATCGGTAAGGAGGAGGTGCTGAGGATGGCCCTCTCCATGATCGAGTGCCGGGGCTTTCCCAGCAGGGATGAGATGAAGAAGGCTGCTTCTGCTACGGTGAAGCGCCTTTTGTTGTACGAGGGGCTAGAGGTGGAGGAGTTGCTGGAGGCCTTGAATGTGGACTATCACCCCGAGGAGCCCCTAGATTCTAAAATAGACAAGGTTCTGTGGCAGGTCTTTGCCGAGATAGTGGTGGCCATGGACAAGGAGAGAATGGCATGAGCCGGCAACCCGTTCTGGGCTGGGTGGACGGTGAGAACATGGCCCTCCTCACAGACCTTTACGAACTCACTATGGCTGACAGCTATTTCAGGAGGGGCAAGAATCAGGAGACCACTTTTGACCTTTTTATCCGCCATCTACCGCCCCATCGTTCTTATTTGGTGGCGGCAGGGTTGGAGCAGGTCCTTTATTATTTGGCTCATCTTCGTTTCACTCCCCAAGCTATAGATTATTTGGCCAGCTTAGATCTCTTTTCCGGGGAGTTTCTAGAGTATCTCAGGGACTTTCGCTTTACAGGTACTGTGTGGGCCATCCCCGAAGGGGAGTTCTTCTTCCCCAAGGAGCCTGTTCTGAGGGTGACGGCTCCTCGGATAGAGGCCCAGATCGTGGAGACCTTTCTCCTCAACACCATCAACTTTCAGTCTATGATCGCCAGCAAGGCTTCTCGGGTGGTTCAGGCGGCTCGGGGTAGGGCTGTGGTGGACTTTTCTCCTCGGAGAGACCATGGGGCTGATGCTGCTCTCAAAGTGGCCAGGGCCTCTTATATTGGTGGGTGTGCCGGTACTTCCTGCACTCTGGCAGGTCAGGTCTTCGGTATCCCCGTTTATGGTACCATGGCCCACTCCTACATCATGTCCTTTGAAACGGAGATAGAGGCCTTTCGGGCCTTTGCTCAGGACTTTCCCAACAACGCTCTTCTCCTTATAGACACCTATGACACCCTCCAGGGAGCTAGACATGCCGTCGTGGTGGCAAGGGAGCTGGAGGCTCTGGGTTACCGCTTGAAAGGGGTGAGGCTGGACAGCGGGGATTTGGTGACCCTGAGCCAGGAAGTTCGGGAGATTCTGGATGAGGCAGGGTTGGGCTATGTCAAGATCCTCCTCTCTGGGGATCTCAACGAGTACAAGATTCAGGACCTGCTGGAGCGGGGAGCTGTGGTGGATCTCTTCGGTGTGGGCACCGAGATGGGCACCAGTCGAGACGCCCCCTCTCTGGGTGGGGTCTATAAGCTGGTGGAAGACGACATGGGTCCTAGGATCAAGCTCTCTGCCGGTAAAGTGACTCTGCCGGCTAAGAAGCAGGTCTATCGAGTGTTGGACGGTCAGGGCAAGTGGAAGGAGGATGTTATCGCCCTGGAGAAAGAGAATTTGGTGTTTGAGGAAGAAGCCTATCCTCTTTTGGTGAAGGTGATGGAGGGAGGAGAGGTGGTTTACGACCTGCCTTCCCTGGAGGAGGTGCGCTCCCGGTGTCTGGAGGCCGTGGGGCGCTTACCCGCCGAGTATCGCATTTTGGAAGCTTTCTCTGAGGAGGAGTTGCCAGTCAGGCTTTCCCCTGCCCTGGAGGCTCTCACCGAAAAGCTCATCGAAACTTACAGGGATCTGGAGTTGAGGACCTGATCACCTCAAGGTGCTAGGGAAATGAGAAGGGCCCCTGCCACCATGAGGGAGGCTCCCAAGAGGCGTTCCTTTATCTCTTCTTCCTTGTAGAGGATTCGGCCATAGAGCACTCCAAAAAGGATAGAGGTCCTCTTTAAGGGTATCATGTAAGAGACCCGGGCAAGGTTTAGTGCCAGGGTGTGGAAGAGGAAGTGGAGGGCGAAGAAGAGGGCCATGAGGATCATGGCCTTGTCCTTGAGCTTCCAGACCTTTTTGCCTCCTTTATGGTAGGGGATTACTAGGGCTACCAGGGCCATTTCCAGAGCAAAGAAGGTGGCAAAGAACTGGGGGGAGGAGTGAGTGATGGCCACCTTTCCTAGGTTGGATGTGATGGAGTAGATGAAAGCTACTCCCAACATGAGCATGGCGCCCCTTTCCCGGATTAGAGCCTTGATGGGTTCCACCAGCCCTTCCCTTACCCTGCCCACCTGGAGGAGGTAGGAGCCAGCCACCATGGCTAGGATGCCTATGAGGGCTTGGGTAGAGACGTGCTCTCCCAGCATGATCCTGGAGGTGAGAAGGAGGAAGAGGGGGGTGAAAGAGAGGAAGGGGAGGCTGAGGGAGAGAGGGGAGACGTCAATGGCCTTGAGGTAGAGGAGGAGGGCCAGGATCTCTAGGGGCAGGTCAGCTCCTGCCGCCAGCCAGAAGGTGGTGTCCAGAGTGGGGAAGCCGTAGATGAAGGGTAGGGGTACTAGGAAGACCAGGGCCAGCAGGAAGCGGGCTCGGATTACCTGCCAGGGGGAGTAGCGGGTGAGCAGATCCTTGGTGATGGCGTCGGAGGACGCCAGAAGAAAAGCTGTTAAGAGGGTGTAAATGATCCACATGCTTGTGTGTATGCCCTCCTTGGGTAATCCCTGCCAGTAGAGCATCCTATCCTGCTGGGGACAAGGGTGGTCGGAGGGTGCTGCTCTTACAACTCATTTCTTTTTGGCCTTGACAGGGATGAAGAGGATATGGAAATCCAGAAACACTCCCTCAAAAGGGCTGCGGGGGTTTTATGGACACCTTCTACCACCTGGGTAGAGGAATACTGGTCATAGTTGTGCTTTATGTTCTGGCTGTTCTCATGCGGAGACGGGGTGTTCTCACGGAAGAACATTCCTCCGTTCTGGCCCATATAGTCACTGACTTGTGCCTGCCTGCCATGATTTTCGTCACATTAGCCCGGCGTTCCGTCCGCCTGGATCAATTGGGTCCTGCCTTTGTAATGTTGGGGCTGGAGATCACTTGTATCGCTTTGGCCTGGGTGGTCAGTGTTTGGATGGGCCTGAAGAGAGCCCAGCAGGGTGCGGTGGTTTTCTGTTCTGCCTTCGGTTCTTCCACCTTTTTGGGCTATCCCATCATAATGGCTATGTTCCCCCATAAGACAGCGGCCCTCACTGAGGCTGTTCTCATCTCCGAAATAGGGGTGGGCTATCCCATCTTTATTCTGGGGCCTCTACTGGCCATGTATTTCGGTTCCGAGGGTTCTGATTCGGGATTTGATTGGTCTGCTTCTTTGGCCTTCTTCAGGTCCCCGGTCTTTTTTGCTTTGGTTTTGGGCATCCTTTGGGGATGCCTGAAGCTGCCTGGTCAGGATAATTTTTATTTGGCTCCCCTTTTTCAGGTGTGTCATGTGCTAGCTGCTGCCCTTACACCATTGGCCATACTTTCTGTGGGCCTCATGTTCAGGATCCCCAGCATGAGGAGCATTTTTTTTGCCTTGGCCCTAGTGATAGTGCTCAAGTTGCTCTTCAAACCCATATTGGCGGGCTTATGCGCCTTTCTCTTTGGCTTCCCCAAGCTCTGGAGGGATGTTTTGGTGCTATTAGCTGCCATGCCCCCGGCTATTCTGGGCGCTGTGTTCCTCAAACGCTACGGAGGAGATGCTTCTCTGGCTTCAACGCTGCTGTTAGCGGCCAGCTTGGTGAGCAGCGTCACCTTGCTTTTCGTCTTTTGGTTGGTGGGGTGAGGGAGCCTTTTGGGCTCATTCACCTTTTTGGTCTCGACGATCCACTACCCTCTGGGCCTTGCCGGGTTTCCTGGGGATAGTGCCTTCCGGGACCAATTCTAGCTCTACGCGGAATCCCAGGAAGTCGTAGAGGTGAGTTGCTAGGTGCTCCCTCAGTTCTCCATTCTCCACTCCGGGTCTGGTTTCCAGAACGACTTTGACGTGGTCTTTGCCTTTACGTTTCTCCAGGATGATCTGGTACTCGGGCCCTACCTCTTTGTGGCGCATGAGGATGGCTTCTATCTGCTTGGGGTAGAAGTTGACTCCTTTCACTTTTAGCATATCATCGGTGCGACCTTTAAGGCGGTCCACCCGGAGGCAGGTGCGGCCACAGTCGCACTTGTCCCGGGAGATGATACTGGTGATGTCTCGGGTGCGGTATCGGATAAGGGGGAGGCCTTGGCGGGTGAGGGTGGTGACCACCATCTCTCCTTCTTCTCCGTCGGGGAGGACCTGGCCCGTGTCGGGGTCTATGATCTCTATGATGTAGTGGTCTTCCCAGATATGAATGCCCTGGTGGGCCTGGCAGTCTATACCCATGCCCACGCCTCCTGTCTCCGTCATCCCAATGATGTCGAAGGACTCGATACCCATCTCTTCTTCGATACGCTTCCGCATCTCGTCGCTCCAAACTTCGGCCCCGAAGATACCCACCCTGAGCTTGGTTTCACTGAAGTCGAAGTCTTCCTCCTTGGCTACCTCGATGAGGCGCAGAGGATAAGAAGCGATGGCACATAGGACAGTGGCTTCCAGTTCTTTCATAAGTTGGAGCTGGAGCATGCTCCTTCCAGCGCCTATGGGGATGATCATGGCCCCCAGCTTCTCGGCTCCATAGTGGAAACCGAAGCCGCCGTTGAAAAGGCCAAAGGAGGGGGTGATCTGGATTACGTCCCTATGGGTCACACCGGCGGCGCTGTAACAGCGGGCCATGACTTCGGCCCACTGGTTGATGTCATTTCTGGTGTAAAAGTTGATGATAGGCGTGCCTGTGGTGCCTGAGGACATGTGGAACCGGAGGAATCGTTCTCTCGGAGCACAGGTGAAGCCGTAAGGGTATCCTTCCCGTAGTTGATCTTTGGTGAGGAAGGGGAGGTGCTTCAGGTCTTCCAGGCTTTTTATGTCCTGAGGATGAACCTTCCCTATGTATTTGTGATAGCGGGGGTTGTTTTCTGCAATGCGCTGGATGGTTCTCCTCAGCCTCTCTAGCTGGAGGAGTTCCAGCTCTCCTCTAGTCATTCCTTCCAAGTCAGGTTGTAGCATTGCCGGCCTCCTTATACCCCAACTCTAGGGCCCTGGAGTTGTCTTTAAAATATTTAGGATTGGTCACTTCTTTCAGGGCCTCCAGGAGACGTTCCCTGGGGGTGTTCAGGATCTTTCTGCCCAAAACCCCCAGCATGATGAGATTGGCAAAGAGAGGGGAACCCAATTCTTCCGTGGCTATCCGGGTGGCCTGTATGGGCCATACCTTCTCTTGAGCTTCCCCTTCTCTGTTGGTGAGAAGTATGCCTTGAGGGGTGAGGTACTCTTTGGCCCTTCCCTCTTCCCCAGGGGCCAGTGCTATGGCTACCTGGGCGTTTCCCTTTGCTACAAGGGGAAAGTGGTGTTGGCCTATCTTAATGTGCGCCGTAACGCTTCCCCCTCGGGTGGCCATGCCGTGAGTTTCTGTGGCCAACACTCCGTGCCCCTCCAGGAGGGCCCACTGGCCTATGATTCTTGTGAGGAGGATCACCCCCTGGCCTCCTAATCCGGTCACTACCATCTGAAGGTTTTCCTCTGTCATGGAGGTCTCCTATAGCATAGGGGGTTGGATTCCATCAAGTTGATAAATATTGACAAAAGTGCCTTCGAGAGGTAGTGATTAAAACATCGGTTATGTCCAATGGTAAACTCCTTCTAGGGTGGGACACAGCAACTCCCTCCAGCGGTTTGGTGCTTATGGAGGGGGGGAAGCTTCTGGCCGCTGTGGAGCTTCGCCTGGATAGAACTACTGCAAGCCGGATGTTCGCGGCTCTTGATCTCCTTTTACGTTTATCGGACAGAGAAAGGGAAGAGATAGGGGGAATGGCCCTAGTGAGGGGTCCGGGGTCTTTCACAGGTATTCGTTTGGCCGTGGCTGCCGCTAAAGGGCTGGCCCTTTCTTTAGGTGTGTCTCTCTACTCTTGCACCGTCACCCATGCTCTGGCTCGGACTGTGCCCTTAGAGGGGAGGATTTTGGTTCCTTTGGTGGATGCCCGGAGGGGGCAGGGCTACGGAGCCCTCTTTAGGTGGTTGGATGGTGAGTTGGAGCGTCTCACTCCCGACATGGCCCTGGACGTGGACGAGTGGAGGGCCATGGAGGGCAAGGTGGTCTTTTTGGGGCCGGGGGTGGAAGCTTTGGGGGTCGAAGGGCTTTATCCTACACCTTCAGCTGCCCTAGGTGGTGCCCTCCTGGCCTGGGATAGGTGGAGACAAGGAGACGAGGGTGAAGACCCCTTAACTTTGAATCCCCTCTACATCAGGCCCTCCGATGCTGAAGTCAATAAAGGGATAAAGGTGTCTTCATGGGACTAAGAATGGCTGAGGTTAGAGATCTCCTCCGAGTGGTAGAGATAGAGGGTGCTTCTTACTCATTCCCCTGGAGCTTTTCCCTCTTTGCTAGGGAGTTGGAAAACCCCTTCTCCCTTTTTTTTGTGTGGGAGGAAGAGGGAGAAGTTGTGGGGTATGCTTGCTACTGGCTGGTGGAGGACGAAGCCTATTTAGCCAATATAGCCATTGATCCTTCTTGGAGGAAGAGGGGATTGGGGCGGCGTCTCTTGGAGGATTCCCTAAAGAGGGTGAGAAAAATGGGCGCCGGAGAAGTGGTGTTGGAGGTGAGGAGGGAGAACAGGGTGGCCCTGTCCCTATATCGTTCTGTGGGTTTTAAGGTGGTGGGAAGGAGGCCCAGGCATTACGAGGATGGAGAGGATGCCTGGGTCATGAGACTCAAATTTCAGGAGGTGGAAGATGACGGAGCAGGAGATTATAGAGAAGCTTATGGAAACTCACGAGGAGTTTAAAAAGCTTAAAGCCGAACATGCCCGGCTGGAGGCTCGGCTGGAAGAAATCTATTCTAGCAAGAGGTTTTTCTCCACAGAGGAGGAGGTGGAGATCAAGAGCATAAAGAGGCGCAAGCTTCAGCTGAAGGACAAAATGAACGAAATTATCTTCATGGTTAAGAAAGGAGAACTGAGCATTTAGAACCTTTTTAGGAACTAGGTGAGTCCAAACCGTTGCCTCTGGGAACGCAAAGGAGTAGAAAGTTTAAGTTATACCGCAGGGTTTCAGGGGGGGATGAATGTTTAGAAGCGATGAGGTGAAAAAGGGAGTGGATAGGGCTCCCCACCGGGCCCTTCTCTATGCCACGGGGATGCCTGTTAAGGCCTTGGATATGCCCTTTGTTGGGGTAGTGAGCAGCTTTACCGATTTGGTTCCCGGTCACGTAGGCATGAGGGATCTGGAAAGGTGGATCGAGAAGGGGATTCACACGGGGGGAGGGTATGCTTTTCTTTTTACGGTTCCTGGTATTTGCGACGGAGTTGCCATGGGCCATTCGGGGATGAAGTACTCTTTACCCTCCAGGGAGCTCATAGCCGACATGATAGAGTCTATTGTGGAGGCCCATAAACTGGATGCTCTGGTGATGCTCACCAACTGCGACAAGATCACTCCGGGTATGCTCATGGCTGCAGGTAGACTGAACCTGCCAACAGTGGTGGTGACGGCAGGGCCCATGCTTTCGGGCAGGATAGGGAATAAGCGCTTGAGCCTGGTTAGAGACACCTTCGAGGCCGTGGGGCGTTATCGGGCAGGGGAGATTACCGAGGAGGAACTCACCCGTTGTGAGCTAGAGGCTTGTCCTGGTGCGGGGGCCTGCCAGGGGCTTTATACGGCCAATACCATGGCCTGTATGACAGAGGCTCTGGGCATGTCTCTCCCCGGTTGTGCCACGGCCCCTGCAGTATTGGCTAGGAAGAGACGTATCGCCTTCGATAGTGGATTAGCTGTCATGGAGTTGCTGAAGAGGGAGGTGAAGGCCAGGGACATCATGACTCGGGCGGCCTTTGAGAATGCCATCAGGGTGGACATGGCCCTGGGTGGATCTACCAACACGGTTCTCCATCTCATGGCCGTTGCTCATGAGGCCAAGGTGGAGTTGGATCTTGAGACTTTCGATAGGATTAGTCGGGAGACCCCCAATATCTCCAAGTTGAGGCCGGCAGGAGACTACATGATGGAAGATCTGGATGCTGCAGGGGGTATTCCCGGGGTGTTGAAGCGGTTGCTGGATAAAGTGGAGGATAATCCCACGGTGGCAGGAATGGGGATTAGGGAGATCGCCCAGGGGGCCCAGATCCTGGATGATGATGTCATCAGGCCTTTGGATAAGGCCCACTACCCCGAGGGTGGTTTGGCCATCCTCAGGGGGAACCTGGCCCCTGACGGTGCTGTGGTGAAGCAGTCGGCGGTTGGAGAGAAGATGATGAAGTTTGAGGGGACGGCTCGGTGCTTCGATTCGGAGGAGGAGGCCATGGAGGCCATTTCCTCGGGTTCCATAAGGCCTGGAGAAGTGGTGGTCATCCGCTATGAGGGTCCCAAAGGTGGTCCCGGGATGCGGGAGATGCTGGCTCCCACTTCTGCCATTGTGGGTATGGGGTTGGCGGAGTCGGTGGCCCTCATCACCGATGGCCGCTTCTCTGGAGGTACCAAAGGCCCCTGTATAGGCCATGTCTCTCCCGAGGCCATGGAAGGAGGGCCCATCGGCCTCATTAGGGACGGGGACAGGATCAAGATAGATATTCCGGGTAGACGCTTGGATCTTCTGGTGAGCGAGGAAGAGTTGGCCAGGAGGAGGGAGGCGTGGAGCCCTCCTGAGCCCAAGGTTAAGGAAGGTTATCTGGCCCGCTACGCCGAGCTGGTGACTTCTGCCAGTACAGGGGCCGTTTATGAGAAAGGATGAAGAAAGACGGTGAGAAGGGGGGCGGTGGTTTGGCTAAATTGAAAGGATATCAAATTTTCTGGGAGTGTCTCTTAAAGGAGGGGGTGGATCTCATCTTCGGTTATCCCGGGGGAGCTGTCATCAACCTTTACGATGAGATGGTGAATTATCCCCAGATCCGGCACATCCTCACCAGGCATGAACAGGGAGCAATACATGCTGCCGACGGGTATGCCCGGTCTACAGGCAAGCCGGGGGTGGCCATAGTCACTTCTGGGCCGGGGGCTACCAACACGGTGACAGGTATCGCTACGGCCTGCATGGACTCCAGCCCCCTGGTGGTCTTTACAGGGCAGGTGCCCACGGCACTTATCGGCAACGATGCCTTCCAAGAGGCGGATATCGTGGGTATCACCAGACCCTGCACTAAGCACAACTTCCTGGTGAAGTCCACTGAAGAGCTGGCCAAGACCATCAGGGAGGCCTTTTATATAGCCACTACGGGTAGGCCTGGGCCTGTCCTGGTGGATATGCCCAAAGATGTTATAGTTGGGGAAGCAGAGTTCGAGTACCCTGAGAAGGTCCACATTCGGGGTTATCATCCCAGTACCCGGGGCCACCCCCAGCAGGTGAGGAAGGCGGCTCAGCTTATAGCCAAGGCCAGGAGGCCCCTCATTTATGCGGGGGGAGGGATTATCATATCTGGCGCCCATGAAGAGCTCAGGGAGCTGGCAGAGCTCACCTATACCCCTGTTACCCTGACTCTCATGGGGCTAGGGGGGTTCCCCGGGGACCATCCCCTTTTCCTGGGTATGCTGGGCATGCATGGTACCTATGTGGCCAATATGGCCATTACTCACTGTGACCTTATCATTGCCGTGGGTGCTCGCTTCGACGATCGGGTGACAGGGAAGTTGGAGGCCTTTGCTCCCAGGGCCCGGGATGCGAGGGAAGGGGGGCTGGGTATCATCCATATAGACGTGGATCCCACTTCCATCAGCAAGAACGTGGAGGTGAATGTCCCCATTGTAGGGGATGCCAAGAACATCCTCTCCCAGATGTTGGAAGCGCTGAGGGACATGGACGTGAACTGGGAGGGGAAGCATGGGGACTGGCTAGCCCAGCTTAGAGATTGGGATTCCCAGCATCCTCTTCAGTACACTTACTCGGAGAAAGTGATTAAGCCCCAGTATGTGGTAGAGAAGCTCTATGAGGTGTCTCAGGGGGAGGCCATCATTACCACCGAGGTGGGGCAGAATCAGATGTGGGCGGCTCTTTTCTACCGCTATAAGCGTCCCAGGCAGTTTATCACTTCTGGAG
>Ga0164318_10007624_pt1 | contig 10481 bp, 10 predicted proteins | sample GuaBasSedimGuay9_FD_113734 | JGI IMG/M metagenome (GOLD analysis project Ga0164318, IMG submission 113734) | Subseafloor sediment microbial communities from Guaymas Basin, Gulf of California, Mexico - Guay9, Core 4571-4, 0-3 cm | ecosystem: Environmental > Aquatic > Marine > Hydrothermal vents...
AAGCCCTGAAAGAACAGTCCCGTTCGCGCATGTTTCAATCGTAATATTACTCTCTCCGTTAAGAGAATAAAAACAACTATCTGGATTAGACTCATTAAACGAGAAATTAAGCATCGGAAAATATGAATAGTTGACATCAAGCGGGCTCACAATCTCAACAAAAGGCAAAGTCCCATCCACAAAAACAGTCCTGTTGGTGCTGTTAAACCCCCTCATAGAATCATCATCAACACACTCGACATTCCATACATAAGCCCCGTCGTAAGAAAAATCAAATGAAAAATTATTGAGTCCTCCCTTGACAACCACACTCTCATTATACTTCTCGCGCCCCCATCCACTCATATTAGTATACAGCGAGCAATTAATTACACTGCCCTCGTCCTCAGGAATGTATTCAAAAACAACAGTAGTATTGCTGGAATAATTTCCATCAATCGGGCTCAAAAGAAAAACCTCTGGCGCTGCAATCTCATAAAGTGCAGCCAGCACATCAATCCTCGCATAACTATTTGCCCCGTCCTGTATCTGTTTCCCTGTATCATTCAAAATATCCTCAATATATTTAGGCGCCGGAGCAATTCCATACTTCAGCTTGTACGCCTGCCAGAGAAGCGCCATAGCCCCGGAAACATGCGGCGTTGCCATTGATGTGCCGCTATAAGATATGTATCCGCCACCATTTTTCGTTGAAGTAATATCGCTCCCTGGCGCAAGCAGCAAACCTGCAAAATTAGCCCCCCTGTTAGAATAAGAGGCAATTACATCACTTTTAGTAGTGGCCCCAACTCGTGTAGCATTAAAAAGGCATGCAGGCGCGGAAATACTCGTACTACTCCCGGCATTGCCGGTCGCAGCAACAAAACTGATATTATGTGCAACAGCAGCATCAATTGCCTTCTTATAAGCTCCCCAGTCACCATCGCAATAATCACTGTAACTGTATCCCCCCATACTCAAACTGATTACAGATATGTTATACTTGGTCGCATTATCAATGCACCAGTCTATTCCACTGACAATATCAGCATCATTAGCCCATCCGCTGGCGTTCGCAACCTTGATTGCAATAATATTCGCGCCCTTTGCGACACCATAAATGCCTCCGCTTGCAGCAGCAATGCCCTCAACATGTGTGCCATGCCCATGGTCATCATTTGCATCCGTATCTTCCGCCTGATTATTCGGACAGCACCCACCATCGCCATAGTCCGTTATGTTGCAATAACAATATTGATCAACAATCCTCCCGCTAAAGTCCGGATGCGTTGAATCAATCCCTGTATCAAGCACACACACCGTTGTCTGGGCGCCGGTAATATTCACACCACCCACCTTCTCAAGCCATACATCATCCGCATTCACAATAGGCACACTTTCAGTCAAAAACGTATGTATCATTCCCACCTTTTCAACAGCAACAACATTCGAATCCTTTTTAAGCGCATTCATCTGCGCCCTAGTAACTTCCGCACTGACAACATTAATGTTATTATACGTATGCTCTACCTTTCCACCAGCCTTCTCTACCTTATCTGCAATATCCTGCTTAGCATCCACATCTTCCCTGAAAATCCCAAACTTCCTGCGCACAACCGTTTCATCCCGAAGATTGATAAACACCTTCACCTTCTCATCATCCAAAAGAATCCCATCCTTGACATCACCCCCTCTATCACCATTATCCGCCCATGCAAAACACAAGATACACAAGCTCACATACATAAAAACAACAGACAAGAAAACGATTTTGCGCATACATAATATTACACCACACAATATTAAATAAATTAAGTATTAACGACTCACAATTTAGCAACATACTCACCAATCCTTTCCACCCCCTCATCAATCTTCTCAACCGGCAGCGCAAAACTAAGCCGCACATGCCCCGGAGCCCCGAACCACTCCCCGGGATACACAATCACCTTATGCTCAAAAAACAGATCCCTTGCCATACTCATAGAATCACCGGCCTTTGGAAAAAGATAAAACGCTCCCTGGGGCTTATCAACATCAAAACCCAACCCTTTAACCCGCCTGTAAATATGATTCCTCCTCCTTCGAAATATCTCCCTATTCTTAACAACATGCTTCCCCGGCACACTAAGGCACGCAAGAGCAACCCTCTGCGACAAAAGATTAGTATTCATAGAGCAATGAGCCTTAATCTCACAAACATCCTTCATAAACCACGGATTTTGGCAGAACACATACCCTATCCTGTACCCGCAAAGGCTATACGTCTTTGAAAAACTGTTAATAGTTATCACATTCTCCCCCTTTGGCGAATAATGCTCACTCCCGTAACTAAGCGAATGATAAACCTCATCAGATATAAGAACACAGCCATTATCCAGGGTAATCTCCTGGATACCCCGAAGAAGACTTTTTTCAATGACATTACCTGTGGGATTTGCAGGGCTGTTGACAATCATAACATCACAGCTCCCCGATTTCTCCTTGACATCCTCAAGGTCAATATTGGCATCAGTATACACGGCCGTCATATGATTGATCCTCGCAAGATGCGGATACGAATAATAATAAGGTTTAGTCAACAGCACCCTCCTTCTACCCGCCCCGAGAGACACCTTCCTAAGCACAAGATCCAGTGCTTCAGAAGCCCCGTTAGTAACCGCGATACAATCCTCATCCACACAATGCCCGAACTCGCGCTTCACATACCCGCGCAATTTAGCTTTAAGTTCATCATCTCCGCCGACTTTGCCATACTTAAACCTGCTAAAATTCAAAAAAACCTCGCCTGCATCAAATGGCGGCGCCAAATCCGGCTGCCCAGACCCAAACGAGACTACATCAGCATCATCCACGCCGATAAACATTCCCGGGCTAATAACTCTATGAGTAATAGTAACATCCATTCAGAACACCAGATAAGAAAAAATATACTATAATACCAGGCGCCCTAAATGGCCTGCATGGCTCGGGCTGGCGCTGACATAAAGAATGCGCACATACATCTGCCGGGCACTGATATCATAACAATACAATAGCACTGGAAATTATTTATAATAACCCCCATAATTACCATCAGCAACAAAAATCAATAGAAACAATATAAAATTACCCGCAAATAAACTCACTATACTGTGCCCCCGTAGCTCAGTGGATAGAGCACTTGCCTCCTAAGCAAGGGGTCGCGCGTTCGAATCGCGTTGGGGGCGCTCTTATTTTCTTACCGCCCTTCGCACCCGCTCAATATCCATCCGCACCTTATTGCCAGAGGCATGCTTAAACACAATCGCGCAAAAAGACGCAACAATCAGAACCAAAACAAGCGCACTAGGACTCAAAAACCCCGCATGCTCAACCCCGCCCGACGCAGACACCCCATGCGCCATAAATGCCGCCATACAAAATCCAAAAAACAGCCCAACAAACTTATCCATAACACCTATTTAGGTTATCCTGCTTCATATAGCTTTCCCATGGGTGCAGAACTCCTCCATTCCAAGCTTCATTACAGTCTCAATCCCCTTGATTCTAAACAAATGCGCTCCGCACCTGCAATCCGAGCACCCGAAACCAGCCACCTCCTGTGCTGTTTCACACAACATCTGCGCAGTAGCACACTCAAAAGACTTAGGCTCTTCCATGTAAAACACCTTCACAACTTTCGCACAATCAAGCAGATAATCAATATGCCAGAATACCTTCTTATCATCCGACAGATGCCTCTCAATCCTTTTCTCAAGCCCATTCTGCGCAGAACCAACATAAGCATAAAGCCCTCTCAAAAACCGAATCCTGCCCAACGAACCAATTACTAAATCAACACTCTCAGAAACCTCAATAACCAGAACATAAACCCCTTTCATACTCATAATATAATAATTCAAATCTATTTAAAATAATATCACAATTATACGGTAATTACAATGCAGAATTATAATTAAATTTTAAGTGACGCAATAGATGCTCTTTCAGGCAGAGAACATATTAAAGAAGTATATCTGATGAGATTCGATGATGAAGTGCTTCTATACGATGAAGAATTCCAGATTAAATACGATATGCCAGATATTCCATACCTTCTTTGTAAACTTGACTGCCTGGGAAACAGGCAGCAGGCATGCCATATATATCCCGCATCTGATGGCGAAGAACTAATCGTCGCCGGAGAACTGGCACTTGATACTTTGGAGGGTGATATTTACAAAATTGCAGAGACTATCGCAAAAGAATATGATTTGCAAATAACCGAAGACCAAATAGGCAAAAACAGGGTTTTCTCAGAAACAGTTCCATCAGAGCCATATAAATAGGATTTATATGCCCGTGTTTTAAACGTAGCAAAAGCAGAAAAAGAGTTATCAGAAACCAGAATCTGGTTATCAATCTACAAAAGCTCCTGATACTCATCATAAAGAACCTTATAATTCCCGACAGCCTTCCTGTTCTTCTCAAAAATCAGAATATTCTCACGCACAAAATCCTTCATATTGACCTTGCACCCGAATCTGGAAAGCAGCAGCGTAGAGAAAATATTAAGCAGCCTCTTCTTATTCTTCTGCCCATCAGCAATAAAAAACAACACAAGCGAAAGATACACACCAAAAAAGCACGCATCAAAATTATCCGGGATCAGTGTCCTGTCATCATAATAAAGTCTCTTAAGATTTTTAATCGAAAGCACTTCCTTTTCAACAAAATTCTCCCCCAGAAACCCCGTAAACACATCATGATTCTCCAAAAGCACCATTCGAAGATTGCCCTCAAGCTCATCCTCTTCATCCATACCCTCAATCATTTTCGAGATATACTTCCCGAACTTCTTCATATCTGCCTTATAGAAAACATACTTTCCGGACTTCTCTTTCTTGACAAACTTATTCTTCAGAAGCTCCTCCTGCGAATTCCCGTGATACAGCTTGCCTGACTCATAATTATAGTCCCATACCTGCGCAATCTCTTTAATGCTCCTCTTCTTATCAATGCACGACATAAATATGATTTTCGAATTAGCATTCAGTATATCAGATAGATAAGACTTACTGGACATAACCGTATGTAGAATACATATTTTTATATTCTTTAACTATCCCATGGCTTTGAACGGTTTAGCGACTATTATGGAATTATAGAACTACCGCAACAACAAAAAAAATAGAAACAAAAAGGTCCAAAGGACCTCTTATTTGAAAAAAATAATTAAATAATCAAAAAGCAAGTTTAGACTTACTCAACTTTCTCATCTTCAGAAGCTTCAGCCTCTGTCTCTTCAGCTTCGTCAGCCACGGGTTCAGCTTCAACTTCTGCCTTTGGCGCAGCTTCTATGCCCTCGCTGACCTTTTTGAGCGCTTCAATAACTGAATCTACAACATCTGCATCAACAGGGAATGCAATAGACTTCCTGAATCTTTTCTCATCATTCTCAGGAGTAAAAAACCCTCTGGATATAGAAATAAACTCATTTTCAGAGTCACGTGTTATTGCTTTTTTTCTTGCTATCTCAAGGAAATTGTTTGTTCCAAATTTTACTTCCCCAGATACTACTGTTTCGAAATCTACTTCTGCCATGTGTTTCACCTATCGTCTTTTATTAGTACAAAAACTTGCGGAACGATAGAGTTCCGTTTTTGCCTTGGTTCAGGACACTTTACAAGTGTCCAGATACTTGATTTAAAAGTAACTATAACTCAATATATTTATAAACCTTCTGCATGTAGCTTGCCGATAAAAACTCATCCGACAAGCACTCTCAGGTTATTCAATACACTTGCCTGAAGCACATTATTACCGAGCTCACACTTCTTCCTGACCTTCACAGAAGACTTCTTGCCGACCATTGCAGAAAACAAATAGTCTTCACCCTTGTATATATCAACATTAGTGCCGATATACTTTTTCTGTACACCAATCAGGACATATCCTCCAGTTTCCTTCACCTTATAATCTACTTCATGCTTAAGTGTATCAAGAATCGGCTCAACAGAGATATGCATGCCGATAGTCTTCTCAAACTCGGAAATCTTCTTGCCCCCTTTTCCGATAACAGAGGCAATATCCTCCTTCGCAACCCTAAGAATCACCCTGTTTCCTGAAACAACCTCAACAACAGGATTATGGATATATTTGCCTAAAATCTCGGAGATCCTCTCAGAAGCAAGCTTATTGACATTCGACTGCTCAGCGTCGTCATCCTTCACAGGAATGACAACCGTCTGCTCGCCGTAAGTATATATCTCATACACCAGCTTGCCTGTCTCGAAATCGCACACATCAATGACTGGTCGCGCAAGATCCGTCTCAGACATACCCGTCGGCACCCGCACACCGAGATTCAAAGTATAAACACTCTTAATCTCCCCGTCCTTCACAAATATGATAGTATCAATCACCTGCGGTATAAGCCCAAGCTCAATGCGTGTAATAAACCTGTGAACTGCATCAATCGCCTCAGTCGCATGCACAACACCAAGCATTCCTACACCTGCAAGCCGCATATCTGCAAACACCCTAAAGTCATTCGTTCTTCTCAACTCATCATAGACCGTAAAATCCGGCCTCACAAGAAACATGATATCTGCGGTCTTCGCCATATCTCCTCCAAGCGCACCATACTGCGTAACATCCGGCCCGACCTGCAGATCCCTCGGCTGCTCCATAGTCTTCACAATCTTGCCTTTATCCTTGTAATATTCTGCAAACGCCTGCGCAAGCGTACTTTTCCCGCCTCCGGGCATGCCTGCGATAATAATTCCCTCCGCGCGCGTATCAAGCCTCTCCTTAAGCTTAGAAGACATCTTATAAGACTCAATATCAACCTTGGCAATCGGCCTTACAACAGTAATCTCCATCCGATCAGAAAACGGCTGTCTTGTAATCGCAATCCTGTACAGTCCATACTGTACAACCGTAGCTCCGCGAAGTCCGATTTCAACCATCGCATCATCAGACACGCGCACAATATCCATGACTTCCTTGGAAATATCCTCAAGCTCATCCTTTGTAATTATATTTGTCCCTGTCTCAACAAGCTTCACTTCACCAGGTCTCCCGACCTTCGCCTTCGGCGTAGCCCCTTCCTTCAGATGAATTGAAGTCGTAAGAGGAGTAAACATTTTCTCGATTTTCAGAGTCTTGATATCCTCCCTCTTGAAATAGATCACATCAACCCCGACAGCATCAGCAGACTTCGCCTGCACAACATCCGCAGTAATGAGGGTTGCCCCATTATCGCGCGCAATATCCTTGATAAGCGCATCAATTCTCCCGCTCTTCGCAAGCTGGATTTCCTCCATCGTAGGCTTCCTGCCCATCTTACTGATTTTGACATTATGCTCTTCGCAAACATTGCGGATATTCTTAAGCTCATCAAGCCCTTCAAATCCGATTTCGCGTCCCCTGTTCGCCTGGTTTTCAAGCTCAGCGATCACAAACTCAGGAACAATAATCTCTCCTGCAATTTTCTTCTCACGAATAAGCTTAGAAACAACGCCTTTAATAATCGCTGAAGTATCAGGAACAAACTTCCCGCGCTTCACTGATTTTGTACTCCCGGTATTCACCGGCTTTCTATTATTATTATTTTTATTTTCTATTTTATTTTCATTAATTTTAATTGAAGTAATATTTATCACCTTATATTTTACTGTGCTCTTTTAGAGCATATCTATTTGTACATTTTGTATATATCATCAATCCCCAATCGAATCTATCTATGGCATGCCTTGCATACCTCACGAATATCTCCGAAGGTTGTTGATACGCAAAGATCCTGCGTATAGCGCGGAATATTTAGCGTTTGTAATTTCCATTTGTATTGTTTGTATTTTGTATAATTTTATACATTCTTGTACGAACCATAAAATCTCTCTAACTCTATAAGAAATGCAACTTAATAAGAAATAATCATAAAATCATATTTTTACTAATTCCATCTGGTTCAACAACTAATTGACAGCATAGTTTTAAAAATGTTTGTTTTGGTCGCAAAGAGATGGTGCTGTTGTATAACTAGCGTGAATTGAATAGACTGTTGCTGTTTTTAACAATTTGGCTAAAAAACGCTAAACGACATCAGAAAGCCCTTTGGTCAAAACTTGTGCAACAGCACCCAAAGAGATATATTGTTGTATCTCTCCTTCAAACAGATGCCAATGCTATTGATTTTAATGTGTCTGATATTCTGTTATGAATGCACATCATTGGCATTTTTTATGTATACCGCCTCCACAGGATTAAATATCTTTAAATTTATCCAAAAATGTAATTAATGTAATGAAATATATGCACAAAATCCACATAAGTTCAGGTCATAAACAATAAACTTAAAGTGATTTAACATGAAGAACGAATGCCGAGACTGGCTTCAAGAATGCATCAAAGCATTTCCTAAATTGAAAAAATACAGCATAATATGCAGCTACAAGCGTATTTCAAGTAAGTCACTTGGGCGGGTAAAAGGCATAGTACAAACACAAAGAACAATAGACCCTGAAAGTCTCCTTCTTGAGGGAGAAGCAAAGATAAGAATCAAAAGAAAAACCACGAGCAACTTCAATATAGAAATAAACATGAACCTCGAAAAAATAGAAAATCCAATGCTTCGCAAGCAGGCAGTAAAGTATGTGATAATTCACGAACTCCTTCATATTGAAAACAAGGATTTATTGACTTTGAGCAAAAACTACAAAAAAAGAAAAAACAAAAAGATACATAAAAAGGACTTTCATAACGCAGTACTGGAAAAATTCAATATTGCAAGAGAGCATGACAAACTGCCCTCAATAAAAAACGTAGTACATATGGAACTTGCAATGAACACAATATTTTCCAAAGTAAAGATATAGCCCATCGAGGGTATTGCTTGCCAAAAGAACAAGGTGCACACTATGACAAACATATTACAATTAAAAATCACGTTAAATGATATAAAGCCGGCTATATGGAGAAGATTTTTGGTAGAAGATTCTATTGATTTCAACAAATTACATGAATCCATTCAAAAAGTAATGGGTTGGGCGAATTATCATTTGTATGAGTTTGAAGTTGACAAAACACATATCGAATCAGATGCCAAAAAATTTACTATAGATTCCATGTGGCTGCATTCCAGACCGGAAAGAAGAAGCAGTCCTGCCAGCAAGACAAAGTTATCACAGCTTCTGAAGACAGAAAAACAAAAATTTCGCTACATATATGACTTTGGCGATTGCTGGGAACACACAATTGTAGTAGAAAAAATTATGGAAAAAAGCAATTCTCAAAAGTGTCCTGTTTGCATCTCTGGCAAAAGAGCATGTCCCCCGGAGGATTGTGGTAGTATTTGGGGTTATGGGGAACTCATGGAAATACGAAAAGATAAGAATCATCCGGAGTATAAAGAAAGGATTGTGGAGTGGCTGGGAGAGGATTATGATCCGGATATGTTTGATATCAGAGAAGTTAATAATGCGCTTCAAAACAGGATGAATAAAAAATCCACAGATATATTTCACGTGGAGACGATTAAGCCAGATTTAAACAAATCAGAGCAGTCGTCGTCAGTAAAGATAGGCCGAAACGACCCATGCCCATGCGGCTCCGGCAAAAAATACAAAAGATGCTGTTTACTAAAAGAAAAGGAGGTATAGATATGACTAATGTACTGCAATTGAAAATCAGGCTGGATGGAACAAAACCCCCTGTATGGAGAAGAATCCTTGTAAAAGATACCATCACATTCGATGAACTACATGATATAATCCAAATCGTGATGGGCTGGACGAATACTCACCTATATGAGTTCACTGTTGGCGGATTATCAATCCTTGTGCCAAGCGAAGATTATAGTGATGACGTTACTGACTCCAGAAAAATTAAATTGAACAAGATTATAACCACTGAAAAGCAAAAGTTTGAATATGTCTACGACTTTGGCGACAACTGGGAACATACAATAACTGTAGAGAAAATCATGCCGAAAGAGAGTACCGGTAAATATCCGCTATGCATCACAGGAAAGATGGCATGCCCGCCAGAGGACTGCGGTGGTGTTTGGGGCTACGAGGAATTTCTGGAAGCCATAAAAGATCCCAAACACAAGGAACACAAAGAAATGCTGGAATGGGTGGGGCGTGAATTTGACCCGGAAGAGTTTGATGTAGAGGAAGTAAACCAGATGCTCCAATGATCTGAAGATACAACTCAGATAGAACTACTGGTTTATTAAAGAGTTAATTTTCGATAATAGTATATATACATGGATGAGACAAACTTCAAAGAAAAGACAACAATGCGGCTAATACAAAAAATGGTGGACTCAGGGCTTCAGGTAACTGAAGAACTTGCAGGAGAAATCATGTCACGAGAAGACTCCATTCCACATTTAATCCGGATACTCAAAGACGATAAATTGCGCGATTTCGCACATCAGTAAATTATCTTCAACTCACTTTCTCCTGCCAAGTCTGCTCTTAATAGCATTTATTGAAGAAACCGCCCCGCCACGTGACGCAAACCTTGACTCACCC
>Ga0164318_10007625_pt1 | contig 10480 bp, 17 predicted proteins | sample GuaBasSedimGuay9_FD_113734 | JGI IMG/M metagenome (GOLD analysis project Ga0164318, IMG submission 113734) | Subseafloor sediment microbial communities from Guaymas Basin, Gulf of California, Mexico - Guay9, Core 4571-4, 0-3 cm | ecosystem: Environmental > Aquatic > Marine > Hydrothermal vents...
AAAACAAGACGGAGACGCTCTGCAATATGTAAACAACCAAACAGAACAAATCTGTTTGGAAGCAGTAAAACAAGACGGAGACGCTCTGCAATATGTAAACAACCAAACAGAACAAATCTGTTTAGAGGCAATTAGGCAAAATGGATATGCTCTGCGATATGTAAATTCAGATATATTTAGAAAAGAGCAGGAAAAAGAAATAACTACTAAAAAAGACTTAGACAATACTGTTGGAGAAATAGGGGTAATTATGGAACGGATATATAAAAGAAGACCTGATTTACGCCCGAAAGAAGATAGACCATTCAACGAAGACGCTATTGATAATTTATATGAGAACGAAAATGAAAAATAATAAATTTAAAAATGAGAGGAGGTGACAAAAATGAATATAACAATAAATGAATTAAAAAAAGTTGTAGAACCGATTGAAAGTTTTCTTGAAAAGTATTACTTGATGTTCCCAGACAGGGAACCGAAAGAAGACAGGAAATTTGATGACGATCGTGTTGATTACGATTTCCAGGAAGAGCGAGACAATTTTAAAGTGAGTGAAGAAGATGAAGTTAATTTATAAATTAAGAAAATATAAATGAAAATAATACAAGACAAAATAGAGGAACTTTTGCATCAACGAACTAAAGTGAATGAAATTGAAACAATGTTAAAAACAGAAAAGTTAAAAAAAACAGAAATGCAAAATGATGTAATGAGTGAATTGACTAAACAAGGTTTTAATTCTATAAAGATTGGGAATACAACTGTTGCAAAATCAATTAGAAAAACAATGAGAATTATAAATGAAAAAGATCTAATGAAAGATTTAAGAAGAAAAGGATTAAATAATTATATAAGCGAGCAAATTGACAAGGACTTATTCAAAGGATTGGCGACTTCAATGGTTAAAGACGGAAAACTTTTTGAGGGAACAGAAATATCAGAATTGGAATATATTAGCATTCGTCAAAGTAAAAAATAATTAATAAAGGCTCACAGCCATAACAAATAATTATGATTGAGAAAAAATTTACAGTAGAAAAAAAAGAAAAAATGGAGTATCCTCCATTACCAAAAGATGTTTATCAAGTTGAATTACTTGACATTACTTCTGAAGAGAGGGCAACTTATGACACAAAAAATAAGCCGGAAGAGGAAAAAATTATGGAAACGGTTTTAAAATTTCAATTCACTTTACTTGAAGGAATTGATAGAGCAAGAAATAATCAGAAATTAAGAGGCAGGAGTATTTGGGAGAACTTTGTTCCAACTTATTTATATGAAGGGAGAAAAGGGAAAAATAAATTATATAAGATAACAGAAGCATTACTTGGGAGAGAATTGACACCGGAAGACGAAGCAACAATGGACTCTGATTTTCTTAATAGTTTAATAGGTAGTCAAATTAGAGTTACAGTCGGACACAGAGAAAGTGATGGAAATGTTTACGATCAAATTACTGATTATTTAGTAGCTAATTCTAGGTTAAAACAGTTATCAAAGGAAGAGATTGAAAAAGCGAGTGTTAAAAAAGATAGTGAAACAAAATCAAAGGTTAAAGAAGGACAAGTAGTTAGTCCTGATAATGCGAATGAAATAAAAGAAGAAGATTTGGATGAGATTAATGCCAGTATCGTAAAACAACGCTAATAATAGCTGATATATAAATGAAAAGAAAAAAACAAAAATCGCTTAGTAAATTAAAAAAAGACGCTTGGGATTGGTGTAGCAAATATATAAGATTAAAGTATTCTAAAAAAGGATATGTTCAGTGTATTACTTGCTCCTGCATAAAAAAAATTAAAGAAATGCAGACGGGTCATTATGTATCAAGAAGTTATTTGTCGACATTCTTTGATGAGAAAAATATTCACCCGCAATGCTATCAGTGTAATATTTGCAGAAAAGGTAACCTTGATGAATACGCTCTTTGGCTTATTTCAACTTACGGAGAAGGAATACTTGAAAAGTTGAATAAGAAAAAATGGGAGCAAGTAAAATACACTAGACAAGATTATGAGAATTTTATTGAAAGATACAAAAGTAAAATTAAGCGATTAAAAGATGACGGAGTATAGCTTAATCATCAATAATCAGCCCATCTAATAGAATTAGTAAATTGTTAGATAAGGAACTGGAAGAAAGTATAAAATTGGAATAAAATTTTAAAATTAAAATAATGAAGCGTAAATATAATGTTATAATTGAAATAGACGAAGAAAGAGCAGACATTGAGAACATTATCAGGAATAAATTTAAATTTGAATTCGGCTGTCGGATCGTTGATGTAAAAAATGTGTGCAAAACAAGGACGACAGCCCAAAATTCTGCTCTTCATTTATGGTTTTCACAAATAGCTGAAGAACTTAACTCAAAGCATTTTGATATGAGGGCTATAATTCGTCAGGACATAGAAATAGAATGGACAGGGTATACAATCAAGGAATATTTATTTAAACCGCTCTTACGGGCTAAATTTGGTAAGAAAACAACAACAAAAATTACTACCAACGAGATAAATGATATTTTTGATATAATTAATAAGACGATAGCTGAAAGAACGGGAGGTGAGGTAGAAGTTCCAAATTTTCCGTCTATTGACAATTTAAGAGAAGTAGATTATTATTAAAACATATAGAGTAGAGTAATATATTATGGCATATTTATTGATAAAGCTTGACAAAGATTTAAAAGTATATTATCATTAAGATAACCAGTAAGCTATTTTAATGAAAACTATATTTTACAATAAAAAAGCGAACCTATTATTTTAGTGTACGCTTTTTTTGTTTTTTATTTATTTAGTTTTGTAATATTCTTGCAAGTTCCATCTTACGCATTCTAATATGAATAACCCGTAAGAATTCTCTACTTGCTGAAACGCTTCCTCCGGATTATATCCTTTGTTGAGTTGAGCAAACAAAAACTTTGTTGCTCTTGATACTTCTTTATTCCTTGTTTTTCTATCTGGTATAAGTCTTTTCATTTTTTATACTTAGTTGATTATAAGTTTCTTATTTTACCACCTGCACCGGTACTATAACAGTTATCTTAGAATGTAGTCTGTTTATAGATCCGAGAGAGCCAGCAAAATAAAAAACGCTTTTCGCTCCCGATACCCCGCGAAGAGTATGAAGAGCAAAAAGCGTCTTCTAGTTACTTGTTCCGCGGGGGCATAGAGCCACAAGTATTAATGTCTGATTACAGTTTAGCACACAAAAATAATTATGTCAACCCCAATGGAAAAAGAAAAAATAAAAAAAAATGTAGATAAAGCAATTCGTCTTGGCATTATGAGTAAAAGAAAATTAAATCTATGTGCTAATTATCCGGATTGTTATAATGAAAGAGCAAGAGGTTCTAAATTTTGTGATGAGTGTTCTATAGATTATCGCAATGAGCATAAAGACGATAATTATTTTAACTAATTATTTTAAAAGTCTTAGTATAAATGTTAAATTAAAAAAATGGAGATTATAAAAGAAGATTTGCAAAAAGAAAAAATAAAAGTTAAAATGTTGTTAGAGCATATAGAGATGATAGACAGATACACAGAAAAACCGATAACGAGCACAACGATATTGAAAACAATAAGAAGAATATGCAAACAAGCAAAAGAAGAGGTAGAAAGTATGGGGGAATAATTTTAAAAGCCGTTTTTTGACTAAGATTAGATAAATGATAGAATTTAAAAGCATAGAACAAATAAAGAGTGACTTGGATAATCCTGTTTATCTATTCTTTGTTGTTATTTACATAATTGTTGAAATATATTTGATAGCAGGAGTTTATAAAAATCAAAAAATAATCAACAAGTGGAAAAAATAATTAATTTAGATAAATAACTATATGAGTAAAATTAAAAAAAAAGATTGGATAAAAGAAATGATAGAAAGAGAAGCGGTTCCGAAAGTTATGAGAGAGGAAACAATTAAAGATTTTTCCGCAAGGCATAATATTGATCCAAGCTTATACCATTATCACAGAATAAAAAAAGACAACCAAAAGAAAATAGTTGAAATGTGTTTGTCTTATGCAAAAGAGAGTTTGCCTGAAGTATTAGAGAAGCTTGGAGAAAACGCTAAGGCTGGCAAAGAAAAGAGTATTGAGATGTATTTGAAGTTTGTTACGGGACTAGCTGAAACATTAAATTTGAATACAGAAGGAATAACAGAAGCGGTAAAAGCTCAAGCTAACAAATCAATTAAAGAGTTTTTAAATGGAAATTCAGAAAATATTACAAAGCGACAACAAGGAGATGATAAAGGCTCTGTTCCTGTTTAATAGCAAGAACACTTATGAAGAAGCAATATTCAAGTTTGGGCTTTGGAGCAGATATTTTTTCCCGCAATACTTTACAAGCAAAGACGCACCATTTCACAAGTTAATAGATTTATACAATTTACAGGCATACAGAGGGAAATTAACCTCATTCGTTGATGTAGTATTCAGAGGAGGAGCAAAGACTGCCAGAACTAAATTGTTTATAGCTTATTGCATAGCGAACGATGAGGATATTTTCAGAAAGTACATAAAGGTTTTATCAGCAGACGGAGATAATTGCATACAGATTACGACAGATATTTATAATATGTTAATAAATACTCAAGGGTTTTATAATCTATTTGAAAAGACCAAGAAGAAGAGAGAAGAGCGGATGAGTTCATTTACGACAAGCACGGGGATAAAAGTTAAAGCTGATACAGTAGGAACAGATCAGCGTGGAGCATTACAGGAAGAAGCGAGACCAGATTTAAATTGGTATGAAGATTTTGAAAGCAGGACAACTTTGCGTTCCGCTATCAAAACTAAGATGATAGCGGATAATATGGAAGAAGCGAGAACAGGTTTAGCAATAGGCGGTTCGTCAATTTATACCTGCAATTACATTTCAGAAGCGGGCAATGTCCATAGATTGATACACAAAGAAACAACAAAAAAGAAAGTTTTAATAATACCGATAATTAAAAACGGAATAAGCCAGTGGGATAGATACAGTTTGAAGGACATTGAAAATATGCGTAAGGATGACGAAGACTTTGAAGGAGAGCGATTATGCAGACCAGACGTGGGCAAAGACATATACTTTAACCGGGATATGTTAAATAAGCAAGAGCCGATTCAACCGATAAAAGAAGTAGCGGGGTTTAAGATATTTAAGAAATATAATCCAGCTCACAGATACGCGGGAGGACACGATGTAGCAGGCGGGGTTCAATTAGATAGTTCAGCGTCAGTATTTATAGACTTTGACACGATACCAGCTCAAGTAGTAGGAACATTCGCAAGCAATACAATAGCACCGGAAGCGTTTGGAGACGAAGTTTATTCAGAAGGTAATCATTTTGGAGGCTGTTTGCTAGCAATAGAGAATAACAAGTTTGATCAGACCATTCTAAAAGCTAAGATATTAGGGGCTAAACTGTATATGACACAGCCTAAAGCCATCAAAAGCCATTTCAGTATGCCGATAACCTATGGTTGGAATACAAATGTTTTAACTAAGAGCCAGATGTTTTCAGCATTAAGAGAAGCGATAGATAGCGGACTATTAGATTTAAACGATAAAGATTTAATACAAGAATGCAAAAATTATACTCGCAACGACATAATTGACAAAGAGCCCGATATTAGATTGACGACAAGACATTTTGACTTACTTACTGCGTGTGCCATTGCGTGGATGATGAAAGACCACGCAAGGATTAAAAAACCTAAAATATATTATAATGAAGAAGAAGACAAAGGACTCAACGAAGCGATTTAAACATAAACTTAAGATTAAAGACGGGAAAGTTTTTTTGCCGGAAGAAGAGGCAAAAAAGGATGTTGAAGGAGGGTTGCTTGTAAAGATTTTTTGTATTCAAAAAATCAATTCTTTGCTTATTTCTTCAGATATAATCAAAGGACAATTAGAATATAAGCTTCCTAGCGGTTATGGACTTCCTGACTACAAAATTGCAAAAGCAGTTTTGAGTAGTAGCAAAGAAGGAAAAAGGTTAATTAAAGAATTTGGGCCTAAATATAAACTCCGGATGGAGTTTAATGACGAGATTTTTAAATGTGAAACTAATGACTTGAAAGAAGCGATAATAAAGCTTGCTCCCGCAACGCTTAAAACAAGAGTTAAATTTAGAATAGAGAAGGACGGAAAGATTTGTGAAAGACTTTATAACAGAACAAAAGGCAGGTTATTATTCAAACGAGATATAATGCTAAGAGTATTTATAAATAAATTGATATTTAAATAAAACGGGTATGAAAATAGATAATAAAGAAATAATAGAAACTTTTAAAGGAGAATATTATTGCTATTCTAAATGGAAAAATGAAAAGCAAGCAAGATTTTTTATTATGATTGATACAAACAATAAAAATGATTTAGAAAAAATATTAGAAGATTTGGATATTGTAAGAGTAAGGATAAAAGAAGAAATGACAAAAGTTAAATAATCAAATAAAACGGGCAATTTGAGCGTATTATATAAACGCTTAACGATTTACTTGCCCGTTTTTCGTTAGGTGTTTATATCATCCGCTCAATAGGCGGATTTTTAATATAAATCAAATGAGTAAAGTTCACGAATATATCCAGACGGAAATCAACAACTATGAGACAGCTAAAGTTTCAATTACTGGTAGCGTTGATTGGAATATGAAAGAGCATATAGAGCGTTGCACTAATGTTTCTAATGGCTGGTATAGTGAAGGAAAAAATGACGGCAAACGACCATACAAGAACATAGTAGAGGCTATTAAGAATGTAGCCTTGCGTTCTGAAGGCTTTGATGTGAAAGATATAGTTCCTTATGTCAATGATGTTAAAAACCATTATCTATCTTTTTTTGTTAAAAAGTATCATCCTCAATGGGCGAGAGAACACGAGATTGACACTTTTATTGATGAAATGGTTGAAAGTTCCGTAGTTTATGATTTGGCTTTGGTTAAGAATGTCAATGAAGTTAGACCGCAAGTTGTTCCTCTTCAACAGATAGCGTTTTGCGACCAAACAGATATTATGTCGGGAGCTATTTGTATTAAACATCAATACACCATTCCCCAGCTTTTAGAATTTAAAGATAAATGGAACCCTGACAAAATAGATGAAGCGATTATAATGGCGGAAGCGGAAAAAGAAACACAAGCTAATAATAGAAAAACTAAAACACCTTCAAAATATATAGAGGTATTTGAATTACACGGCACATTTAAAAAAGATTGGCTGGAAGATGACGAAAGAGACGAATACACGCCTCAAATGCATATAGTTTGTTTTTACTCTTCTAATGACGGAGAAAAGCACGGTATAACGCTTTACGAAGGCAAAGACAAGAAACTAGAGGATGTTTTCAAGGCTCTGGTAATAAATAAAGTGTTTGGCAGAGCTTGCGGGAAGTCTTTGATTGAAACATTATTTGATCCTCAAGCAATCGTTAATTATTCGGAAATCAAAATAATGAAGATGTTGGACGCTGTTTCTGTTATTCTTTTGCAAACTTCCAGCGATGAGTTAGGCAATAAAAGAATAAGCAATCTTAAAAATAACGAGATATTAAAACACGAAGACGGTAAACCTATCACTCAAATTCAACATTCCGCAATAAATATGCAGTCGTTTGTAAATAAGCAAATAGATGTAGAGAATGACGCGAGGATAATGGGAAGCGCTTCAGACGCTCAATTAGGGACTAATCCTGTTTCGGGAACACCGTTTGCTCTGCAGAACTTAATTGTTCAACAGGGGCAAGGAATTCACGAGTACAGGCAAGGGAAGATAGCAACATTTATGTCAGATGTTTTATATAAGGATTGGATTCTCAAGTCAATGGTTAAGGAGATGAATGCTGGCAAAGACTTTTCAGAGGAATTAAGTGTTGATGAAATGCAATTTGTAGCTGAAAGAATATCAAAAAGAAAAACTAGGGAAAAAATGGAAGAGATGAAGGCAAACAAAGAGATTATTACTGAAGAGAAAAGAGATGAATTGCTTGAGAAGTACAAAAATGAAGTGTCGGAAGGCGGTAATAGAATGTTTTTTAAGATTGTTAAGGGAGAATTAGACAAAATTCCTATAAAAGTGTTTATCAATATCAAAGGCAAACAGAAGTATATGGCGCAGAATGCTGACAAATTGACTAACATTATCAGAGAAGTAATGAGAAACCCGCAAGCATTCTCACAAATTCCTGGAATAGGGCAAGTATTTAACGAATTGCTTGAGAATAGCGGACTTAATCCGATAGATTTTAATAAAATTGTTGAACCTAAACAAATTCAACAACCTAATCAAATAAATCAAAAATAATGAGTAAAGAAATAATAGAGGATCATCACTGGAAAACATTAAAAGAAAGAGCTGTTTGCGCTTATTGTGGCAAAGGAGACTGCAATCAATTCTGTATAGATTATGCTTCTCATAGTCTTTGTGTAAAAAAACACAATTACAGGAGACCAACTGACGAAGAAATAAAGAAAAGCAATTATCCTCAGAAAGTTACCACTAAAAATGGTGAAATATTCTTAAGTTTAATCAATTAACAAAATAACTATGTTAACAGATATACAAAAGCAAAAAATCATCGCTTTTAATCAAGACCCCAAAATGGTAGAAGCCGTTCGTAAAGTTCTACTGAGAACTCTTTATAGCGAAGGAGTTGTAGAAAGCAAACTAAATCCTGTCCAGAATAGAGCGTTAGGACTTGCTGCCTTATCTATTGGAGGAAAGGCGGTGATAAATAACGAACGACTGGGAGAAGACTTAAGAGCGCTTGCTCAAGGTGTTTTTCTTTTAGAAGCTGGATTTAAAGAACTGGCTAAGATTAAAAAAGAGGAAAAAGAAGAAGAAGACAAGGGACTTAATGAGGCAACTTAATTTTAATTTACAATTATGAAATCAAAAAACATATCAGAGAGTGGAATAATCAAGAGAGGAATTGGCAAACTCAAAGGATTGATTATCAATTCTCATTCATCAGGGACTGTAAAAATCTTTGACTCGGTAGACGCCGGAGTTAACGCTTCCGGAGTGTTAACAAGCGCAGGCGCTTGCGCTCCCGCAGAGTTCGCGGATCAAGATTTAACCAGCACAGGCGTAAATGTAACAGATGGAGACACTTGCACTATAGGCACAACAGTGTATAGGTTTAAAAACACTTTAGCGGCTGCTTACGATGTTAAAATTGGGGCGAGTGCCGCAATTACTTTAGACAATTTAAAAGCCGCTATCAACGCCACAGGGACAGCAGGGACAGAATACTTTGCTGGCACGCTAGCTCATCCTACGGTTATTGCGACTACTAACACGGACACAGTACAGACTATTAGAGCCAAGACTATAGGAACAGCGGCTAATTCAATAGCCACAACAGAAACGGCTGCTACTCTTTCTTGGGGAGCTGGAACTATGGCAAACGGTGTAGCGACAACCAACGCAAAAATAGTGATAGGAACAAGAACTTATATAGCTACTAAAACTTTGCACGAAAGTTTAGGTTATGAAGCGGTAGCGGATTATGTATTATGGGTTACTTCCGAAGCGGTCTTTTTGGATAATCTTAAAAAAGCAATCAATGCCTCCGGAACGGCTGGAACAGAATACTCAACTGGAACGCTAGAAAATTTTGATGTAGTCGCTACGACAAACACAAATACACAACAAACTATCGTTAATAAAAATGTTGGAACGGCTGGAAACGCAATCGCTACAACTGAGACAATGGCTAATTATTCTTGGGGAGCGGCAACACTTGAAAACGGAGCTGGAGAAACAGGAAAGGTAATATGTAATACAATAACATTTTCAGCAGTAGCTACGACAGGAGAAAGATATATACCTTTCTACGACACTGTATTTGACAACGGATTATATATCACGATAGGTGGCACGGCTGATTTAACTATTTTATATAAATAAAAAAATAAAGGTCGGTAATTTAATTAACTAATTAACAATAAAACTATGGCAGTATCACCAAGGAACTACCCAACATTTAAGGGGGTTCAATACGAAACACAAACAATTGCTCCCGATGATAGCCAGGAAGTAGCAAACAGTATTAGACCAGGCGTTAAATCTGTTCGGCTTATAGCAAATGTTAATGACGCGAATGATTTTGTTGTTCTTCCTTCGCTGGCAAGCGTTCAAAACGGACACACAATTACTATTATTGCAGGTTCTGCGGCTAATTGCGAATTAAGAACTCCTGCGGCTTCGGGGGAAGAGATTAACAGTGAAGATTGTGATGGAACAAAAGAAGCTCTTCTGACAGCAACCAACATTTACACAGTTATTAAGATTGATAACACTATCGGTTGGTGTCTTATCGGACACACAGCAATCGGGGCATACGAAACAGCAATCGTTCCTGATTGATTACTGGGTTATCACACCCTCCAAAAGTGAATAGGTTATCACACCTTAAAAGTGAATTAGGGTATCTCAATCTCCCTCTAAAGATTGAATAACATTTATCATTATGTCTAA
>Ga0164318_10007626_pt1 | contig 10477 bp, 10 predicted proteins | sample GuaBasSedimGuay9_FD_113734 | JGI IMG/M metagenome (GOLD analysis project Ga0164318, IMG submission 113734) | Subseafloor sediment microbial communities from Guaymas Basin, Gulf of California, Mexico - Guay9, Core 4571-4, 0-3 cm | ecosystem: Environmental > Aquatic > Marine > Hydrothermal vents...
GATTCACAGGAAGATACTCAAAATTATCTGAGTGCCATGAATACATCACTGTATGGAGGTTTTAACGACTGGCGGCTGCCAAGTGCCAGAGAGTTATCAACACTTATTGACAGCGGTATTCCCCTTGAAAACGGCAGAAGGATAAATACAACCTATTTTCCGAATAACTGGTTTTCAAGATATGCCAGGTACTGGTCTGCAACAACAGATGTCAGTGATTCGAGTATGGCCTGGTATATAGATTTTTACTATGGCAATACACCCGTTATTGCTAAAACCACAAAGCTCTATGTCAGGGCAGTTCGGGGAATATTTCAGAAGGCTTTGATAAAGTATATTGATAATCTGGACGGTACAGTTACTGATGTTGATACAGGGTTAATGTGGTTGGACGGAGTCATTGGTTCTCAAAACTGGCAGGATTCTTTGAACGAATGTGAAACCGGTACCTGGGCTGGGTATGATGACTGGCGGCTGCCGGACAGGAATGCTCTCCAGTCGCTGATTGATTATTCTCTATCCCTACCGGCCTTTGATCTTTCAGAAAGCCCCTTTGTCCTCGAACAAGGTGACTACTGGACCTCCACAACAAATGAAGACCTGATAAGCAATAAAGCTTTTTCAGTCGATTTTGATACAGGATATGTGGGGTGTTACAGTGATAAAATAACCAGCAAAAAAGTGATTGCCGTTAGATCCGGTTTTGCCGGCGGTATTGGGGCATTATTTGTTTCAAGCCTGACTCCTGACCGAACCTCTCTATTGATTGGAGGATTTGAAGTCCAGATTGAAGGCGCTGGGTTCGGGGAAATTAAGGGATTTGGCAATGTCTTTTTTGATAGTACAAGTGCAGAAATATTAAGCTGGACTGATGAAATTATAACTTGCAAAGCACCGGCTCATACACCGGGTATTGTAAATGTTCATATTAAGACAGATAACCGGAATATTACGTTGAATTCAGCCTTTACGTATTTCAATGATACGGATGGAGATGGCCTTTCTGACGAGATCGAGGATGCTGGTTGTACAGATAAAAATGATATGGATACCGATGATGATGGTCTTTCTGATGGTCAGGAAGATATCAATTATAACGGGATTCCAGACTTTGGTGAAACTAATCCATGTAAGGCGGATACCGATGAAGACGGCATACAGGATGGAACAGAACTTGGAGTTGTTCAACCTGTGAATGACACTGATCTTTCCATCTTTCAAGCAGATTTAGATCCTTCCACTACCACTGATCCTTTAGATAATGATACAGATGACGACGGTTTGCTTGACGGGGATGAGGACCATAATTCTAATGGTATTTTCGAACCAGGTGAAACCAACCCAAGGGTTGAATCATCACCCCATGAAACAGACCTTGATAAAGACGGTGACACTGACAGTCTGGATCTATCATTATTTTTAACAGATTTCGGCAGTATCAATTGTTTTGATTGCCCGGCTGATTTTACTTTGGATACGAATGTCAATATAGAAGATCTTGAGGTTTTTTCCAAATGGTTTGGAAATACCTTCAGGTATCTTGAATGGAGGGATTCTGATTTTGACGGAATACTGGATGATGGTGATTTCAGCGGCATAGCAGGTGATTCTCTCTGCACAGATGGGAATACTGATAATTGTGATGATAATTGTATAAATACCTCAAATTCTACCCAGATTGATTCTGATGGTGATGGAATCGGTGATGTATGTGAATAATTAGGCTGAAATCCAAAATCTGAATTTTTAGATTTATCGATTCAGGAAGGCTAATGGGTGTTGTATTTTAAACCACAACACGCCGAAGTCCAATTGAGCTATGGCAGAAATTATATCCATTTCCCTGGGATCTTTTTTATCAAACTTTTTTTGAAAAGAACATCCACACGTGCATTTGCATCTAAGGACGATTCTTTTTTCGAAATTGTTGATATCGGATTTTTTAATAGATTTTTCACTTCCACATAAAGGGCATTCAATTGCTACACAGTCTGAGTTTTTGTTAAATAAACTGAACATCATAATAAAAGCCTCCCAGGTGTTTTTTGTTTAAAAATTGACATTTTTTGACCTTGTACTTACAAATATTGTCGATAACTATCCATATATACATTAACCGTGCCAGGCATCTTTAATTCAGATTTTTTATCTAAATATTTTGAAAACCCCTTATGGCTTTGATTCTCGGTGATAGTAAGATATAAATAACAACCCTGTGGCAAAGGGCAGGGATTTTGATGCCGATGAAGGCCAGCCAACTAAATGCAGTCATATTATTGATATTTAATTGCTGACAGTCAAAGAATCGTATGACGGTCTTTATCAATTAATTTCTTGTTATTGATTAAATATTTTATTATTTTATACCCAAATAAAAGGAAAATTATGGGACCAGGTAAAGATAAAATATTAAAGCTTGAAAAAAAAATAAAAGCCCTGGGTATTAAAAAAGAAGATATTGAAGAAAAATTTATTAAATCATCGGGCAGGGGAGGGCAAAAAGTCAATAAATCCTCTTCGGCTGTGTTTCTTAAACATAAAAAAACCAATTTATCGGTGAAGTGTGGAAAAGCAAGGTCTCAATATTTAAACAGATTTCTTGCCTTAAGGAATCTAATTGACAAAATAGAAGCGCATATGACCGGAAATCTCGAAAAAGAACAAAAAAAGATTGAAAAAATAAGAAAGCAAAAACAAAGACGAAAGAGAAAAGCCAAAAAAAAGCTTTCGACTGCGGTCTATCAAAAATAAACGTTTAAAAAGCACCCAGCTGACAGGGTTTTATTCTGATATCTTTTTTCTCACATGCCGATCCGACATCAAGTTTTCTAATTTTCAACTTTTTAGCGATATCCCAGCATTCCAGACATGATATTCTGCCGTCTTGATTCACATTCTCCAATTGTTCGTTTAAATCAGGCAGGATTTCAATATCCGGATCAATCCTTTTTTCCCCATCACTATATCCAAATAATCCAAGCTGGCATTCGGAAATACGATATTCTATCAGATCAGTCTGTACACCGATTTCTGATGGGGATATATTAAGTTCTTTTCCCGCCTTATGGGCTGAAGCGCACATTAAACAATCATTTTTGGCCAATGATCGTATCTTTCCGGTTATGGTTTTATCAATTTGTCTGTCAGTATGTTTTGCTGCATAATGTCCTTTATCCTCATGTGCCATAATACCTTCCTGTTTGACTCTTGTTATTGGTTACTGTATTTATATAACTGAATTTTGATCCATTATAAAGGATAATTAAATCATTTTTTTTTTTGTGGATCTAAAAATATGAAATAAAGGAAAGGATTATTTTTGGATAGACGTACCATTTCCGATTTTTGGGCCAAACTTCTATTTTACCTCAATATCCTGGCATGGATATTATTGCTTTTTATACTGGTTATCTTTCATCGTGCTCAGCCTGAATTTGAGACAGTATTTGATCGATTTTATCAATTAAATTTAAGAACTGATTGGGATCTTCAATATTTATACTATCTTATCTATACGGTTATCTTTGGTATTTTAATCAGTCTTTCAGGCCTGTTACTGAGTATTTTCCGTGGAAGAAGAGAAAAGGACCATAAAAAGGCTTTAATTATAACAGGAATTATCTCACTTATTATGCTCTTAGCTGCTATGAATGTAGTATAAACAGTCAAGATTTCCTTTGAGTTTGTCGATAGCGATAGATAATTGAAATATTTAAATATGAGATTATTGATGAAAAAACTATTTGCTTTTCTTTTTTTATTTATGCTTCTTACCACCCATGGCTATGCTCAAGATTTTATTGTTGAGTTTGTGGAAGAAAATTATAGAGAAACCCAGGCACAATTTTCTTATACGCCGGTAATTTATCACTCTATACAGGTCAACTCCATTGCAGGCCCCAAATTATTAATCCTGACAGGGGATGATTATCTTTACCGTAAATGGTTGAGACACTATATTGCCCAGGATAAAAAATTTATTACAAAGATCCCGGATGACAGATCAGATGAATTTATTTCAGCGAAAGCCTATCCCATTGATGTGACATCCTTACACCCTTTTAATGGGAAAAAATGGAGTAAAAATACCGTCAAGACTTCCAATCAAAACTATATTGAAGGAGATAACCACATTTTAATTGTTGATTCGAACCAGAAAAGAACTCATCTTCTGCAATTAGTTGTAAAAAAAATGGGGTATAGCGCCACTATTTTTAATACGGGGAAGCAAGCATTGGATGTTTTTAAATTACAACCTGAAAAATTTAAAATGGTTATTGCCCACCACTCTATTGAAGGAATGACTTCCGATAAGTTGGTTGAACAGGTATTAAAATTAAATCATTCAATTCCAATCATTATTGATACGGGTTATTATAATCAAAAAATGAAAAATCAATTTACATCAAAATTTTCTAATTTCAGATCAGTTCATATTAAACCGGTTATCCTGCGGGATTTACAAAAAACCATTGAAACACTGATTAAAAAGAATGTTTAGGCTGATGGTAAAAATCAACATTCTATTCTTCATATTTATTTTTGTTTTTCAACCCAATTTTTCAGTGGCAGGTGAGTTTGAGTTTAACAAGCTTGCAATGAGTTTTAAAAATTTTGTGACCTGTGAACTGACCAGGACAGATGCAACCGATCATTTTAAAGGCAAACCATTTAAAATTACAATGATTGACCTTTTTGATATCCAGAATGAATCTGATTTAAAAATTATTACCGGTGCCATTGAATGTTTTGTGGTTGATAAACACTTAACGCTTTATACGGCAGTAGGTCTTAAAAGCATTATGGGTAAAGAACAGGTCGTCTATTATATGATAAGAGATGAAGATTTTTCTATTTTGTCAACCCAGCTCATCAAATTTCCTTACAAAGAAAGGTGTAAATGGTCTCAATACTGGATAGACGTTGATTAAAAAGAGCATTTGCAACCAATTTTAAATATCTTTTAATGCAATTCTTATGGTTTCTAAATTATTATCACAGTGATATGATATCATTTTTAATAAAAACGAATAAAAGGATTTGTCATAATAAAGTAACGATATAAATGTTGAATATTGATGCTATATCAAAAAGTTTTGGAGATCAGTTTCTGTTAGATCAGGCGGGTTTCCAGATCAATCCCGGGGAAAGAGTCGGACTGGTGGGTAGAAACGGTCATGGAAAAACCACATTATTAAACATGATTTGTGGACAGGATCATCCGGATGAAGGAAGTATCTCCTACCCATCCGGATATCGAATCGGTTCTTTGTCACAAAAAATTCTTTTTACTGAGAATCGTATTATCGATGAAGCCATGTTAGGGCTTTTAGAGCATGAAAAAGACCATTACTGGATCGCTGAAAAAATTCTGGCAGGACTTGGTTTTTCCCAGGATGATCTTTCCAAAGATCCTTTGCAGTTTTCAGGTGGTTTCCAGGTCAGGCTTAACCTTGCCAAAGTCCTTGTTTCCAAGCCGGATCTTTTGATACTTGACGAACCTACCAATTATCTGGACATTACCTCTATTAGATGGATTTCACAGTTTCTTGTTGCCTGGCCCAGAGAAGTGCTGCTGGTCACACATGATCGAGGCTTCATGGATAATGTTGTGACGCACATCGCCGGTATTCACAGGCATAAAATTAAAAAAATAAAGGGGGATACCGCTAAATACTATCTACAGGTTGCCCAGGATGAAGAAGTGTATGAAAAAACACGACTGAATGAAGAAAAAAGGAAAAAAGAAATTGAAGTTTTCATTACAAGATTCCGGGCAAAAGCACGCCTGGCAAATATGGTTCAATCACGAATAAAAACTTTGAAAAAATCCCAAACAAAAGATAAGCTTCAAAAACTGAAAGATCTTGAGTTTGAATTTAATTATCTTCCTTTTCCCGGTAAGCAACTATTAATGATAGAAAAGTTATCGTTTGGCTGGCAGGCGGAAAACCCTTTAATTAAAAATTTTTCTTTAACCGTTTATCCAAATGATCGTATTGCCATAATTGGTAAAAACGGCAAAGGGAAGACAACCCTTTTGAAATTGATAAACAGGGATATCGATTATAGTTCAGGCAGTGTTAAAATGAATCCTGGTGTGGTCTCCGGCTATTTTGAACAGACAAATGTGCAATCTTTGAATGATAATTTTACCATTGAAGAAGAGCTGATTATGTCTTCTATTCACTCAGACAGACAGGCTGCCAGAAACATTTGTGGTGCCATGATGTTTGAAAAAGATTCAGCTTTAAAAAAAATATCCATATTATCCGGAGGAGAAAAATCAAGGGTAATGCTGGGTAAATTGCTGATGAGTTCCTTAAATCTGTTGCTGCTTGATGAGCCCAGCAACCATCTGGATATAGAGGCTTGTGACTCTTTTATCTCTGCCCTTCATAATTTTGAAGGTGCTGTGGTTATTGTAACACACAATGAAATGTTTCTTCATTCCCTTGCTAACCGGCTTGTGATATTTAAAAATGACACGGTTGATATTTTTGAAGGAACTTATCAGGAGTTTTTAGAAAAAGAGGGGTGGGAAGAAGAAAACAATGTAACCCAAAAAAAAATAAAAACAGCTGCTTTATCAAAAAAAGAGATCAGACAAAAAAAATCAGAAATTATCATAAAAAAATCAAAAAAAATTAAACCGGTAAAGCTTAAAATTGAGACCCTGGAAAATGATATTGATAAAAATGAACAATTAATAACCCAGATTAATGAACAACTATTGGAAGCATCGAACAATCAGAATGGTAAAAAAATTCAAAATCTATCCAAAAAACTTGCAAAATTTGAAAATTTGAATGAGATACTATTTGATGATCTTGAAATTCAAATGGATTTGTTTGAAAAAATTGAACGCTTGTATAAGAATCAGATAGAAGAAGTTGAAAGGTAAAAATTAAGATGGACAAAAAAAAAATGGGGTTTTATTATGGAATTATTCTGGTTGCAGTTGGATTAGGTGTTTTTTATCGAATCCCTCAAGTAATGCTGCAGGTGGAAACCATTGAATTTTTTAGACACAAACTTATGATTGTCAGAGCATGTTTTTATATATTAGGCGGATTGTTAATCTTAGCCGGCGGTATCAGGGTTTATAAGAACTATAAATAATTTAAGGATTTATATATGCGCAAATCATCCAGCCTGAAAGCGACAATAAAAGATCAATCCGGTGCAGGAAAGACTAAAATTGGAGAGATTCTTTCAAAAGAAGGCCAGATTACCAGTATGCAGCTGGATGATGCATTACGCGTCCAAAAAAAAACCAATGAACGTCTTAGCAGTATCCTTTTAAATAAGGGATTTATCGATCCTGATACGATTGTCAGTGTTCTGGGCCGCCTCTATAATTATACGGTTATCAGGCTTTCTGAAATCAAACCGGAATCTAATGTTTTAGAAATCCTGCCCTATGAGCTTGCTAAAGCGTCGCTTGTGTTTCCTCTGAAACTTAAGGGCGAAGAATTGTCTGTTACCATGGTTGAACCGACAGATACCGCAGTTGTGGAAGATCTTCAGAGAAAAACCGGAAAAACAATTCTCGCTCATGTGTCGACTGAAAATGATGTAATTCAAGCCTTTCGTGATTTTTATAAAATCAGTGATGAAGAATATAAGAGTTTCCTTTATTTTGACGATGATTCTGAAGAAGAGGAACCTGTCACTTCTGTAGATGATTTTGGTTCCCTTGTTTCTGAAGCTGCAGGAGAAGTCGAAGTCGGATCTGCAGATTGGGATGATGCCCCGGATGAATTCATGGCATCGGATGCACCTATTATCAAGCTTGTGAATGGTATCCTTACCAAGGCCATTAATGACGGTGTCAGCGATATTCACATTGAGCCTTTTGAAAAGAATTTTCAGGTGAGATATCGGCTTGATGGATCCATGTATAAAGCCATGAACCTTCCTGTCAGTATAAAAAATGCGGTTATTTCAAGAATTAAAATTCTAGCAGAACTTGATATTGCAGAGAGACGAATACCCCAGGACGGCAGGATCAAACTGAGATTCGGCAAAAGAAAATCTATTGATTTCAGGGTATCCACCCTGCCCACACTCTTTGGTGAAAGCATTGTTATGCGTATCCTTGATCAAAGTGCATTAAACATTGATTTAACCAAAATGGGGTTTGAAGCATCAACTTTTGATAGTCTGAAACGGTCTATTTCACGTCCTTACGGGCTTATACTTGTTACAGGTCCTACCGGCAGCGGAAAAACAACAACGCTCTATTCCGTGCTCAATCGCTTAAATAAAGATGATATCAAAATACTGACAGCTGAAGATCCGGTGGAATTTAATTTTAAGGGGATTAACCAGGTTCCGGTGAAAGAAGATGTCGGCATGACCTTTGCAGCTGCCTTGAAAGCTTTTTTGCGGCAGGACCCTGATATTATCATGGTGGGTGAAATAAGGGATCTTGAGACAGCTGAAATTGCGATTAAGGCTGCAATGACGGGTCATCTGGTTTTTGCAACTCTTCATACCAATGATTGTCCTTCAACGATCGGCCGTCTGGTTGACATTGGTATTCCGCCGTATATGCTGGCTTCCTCTGTTACTATGGTCTTGTCCCAGCGACTGGCCAGACGTCTTTGTCCGGAATGCAAACAGGTTGTTACCGGTTATAACTCAAAAGAACTTCAATTTCACGGGTTTTCCCGAGATGAAATAAAAGAATTAAAAATAAACGGGCCCAGGGGATGCAGCCATTGCAATGGAACCGGATATAAGGGCAGGGTAGGGCTCTATGAATTGATGGAAGTCACTGATGATGTGGGTAAGGCCATTAGTGCTGAAGTGCCTGAAGATCAGCTCCGAAAAGTCGCGATGCAAGAGGGAATGGTCACCTTACGTGATGCCGGGCTTGAAAAAATTAGAACAGGAGAGACATCTTTAGAAGAGGTATTAAAAAAGACCAATATAGCCAAAGAAGCTTTACCGGCTTACCTTATTAATCCGGATGTTGAACAATACAAAGATAAAGATGTCATTATCAGAGAAGGCAATACGGATATAGATTTTTTTAAACTTGTTCAGGGCGGATTGTATGTTGTGAAAGGCGGCAAAAAAATTGCTGAGATAGTCCAACCGGGTGATTATTTTGGAGAAATGTCAGCGATTACTGGTGAACCGAGATCAGCATCAATTGTATCCAAAGGACGATCCCAGGTTAAACGCTTTCCCGGGGATAAATTAATTGAGGTAATAGAAAAATACCCTGATGTAGCCAAACATTTATTTGGGGTTCTTGCGGCCAGACTTGATACCACTGACAAACGGTTTGTAAATATGCTCAATCAGATTAAAAGAGTCAAACCCAAGTAAGCACTATTTGAAATATCGATCTTTTTCGCTGTATATACAACCACAATACTGCTGACGATACATGTCAAGCGTTTTAGATTCTTCAATCCCGTATTTCCAGCCTTCCCTGAAATCGTGGTAAAAAAAATTTAAACCATATTTTTTGCCAATGGCTTCCCCGGTTTCTCTTATGAGATCATGATTCTGGAACTTGCTGTATAAAAGAGTAGTGGTAAAACCTTCAAATTTTCCTTTTTTAGCCACCAGTGCTGTTGCTTTAAGTCTGTCATGGTAGCAGTATCGGCATCGATCCTGTTCCCTGAAAACAACTGCCTGGAGGAATTTTTCGATTCTGTAATCTTTTTGATAAATGACTTTAAAATCAATAGATTGAGCATATTGTCTTAATGTATTTTCTCTTTTTTGACACTCTTGAAAGGGATGGATATTATGCCGGTAAAAAAATCCCATCACATCCATGTCCATCTGCTTTAAAATTTTTACAGGATAAATAGAGCAGGGGCCGCAGCAGGTATGAAGTAAAAGCTTCACTCTCTGCTCCCAAATATTGAAGTACCAACCCTTACCATTGTAGAGCCTTCTTGAATGGCAACTTTAAAATCATTGCTCATTCCCATGGACAGGTGTTCCATTGATACATTATCGAAATTCCGTGCTGTAATCTTTTCTTGAATCTGTTTTAATTGTTTGAAATAGATCCTTGCTGATTCAGGATTTGAAAAGAACGGTGGCATGCACATCAATCCCTGCAGGGATAGATTCCCAAAATGACTGATCTGACTTGCAAGTTCAATTGCTTCTTTGCTATCTGTGCCTGATTTTGTTTCTTCATCACTAATATTAACCTGTAAAAATATTTTTTGAGTCTTGTCAATTTTCTTAGCCTGTTTATTTATTTCTTTTGCAAGCTTTAATGTATCAACCGTATGGATATATTCAAAATATTGAACGGCTATTTTTGCCTTATTAGATTGCAGGTGACCAATAAAATGCCAGACAGCACTCTGTTTTCCAATAGTATCTATTTTTCCAACGGCCTCTTGGATATAGTTTTCTCCGAGATGTTTTGCACCTGCCTTAATACCCTGCCTTATCACTTCAACACTTTTTTTCTTACTGACTGCAATCAATTGAA